>Ga0307488_10003182_pt1 | contig 13760 bp, 13 predicted proteins | sample SB02metaG_FD_202248 | JGI IMG/M metagenome (GOLD analysis project Ga0307488, IMG submission 202248) | Sea-ice brine microbial communities from Beaufort Sea near Barrow, Alaska, United States - SB 0.2 | ecosystem: Environmental > Aquatic > Marine > Coastal | place: USA: Alaska | collected... | reverse complement strand
TACCGCTGCGACACCGCCCTTCCAATTAGATGAATACACAAATGTCGGTGAAGACGTGCGCCTGCAGTACCGATATATGGACCTGCGCCGGCAGCAAATGCAGGACCGCCTGATTTTGCGCTCCAGAATCACTAGCGCAGTGCGAGGCTTCCTCGACGGTGAGGGGTTTCTGGATATTGAAACACCGATTCTCACGCGGGCGACGCCTGAGGGCGCTCGTGACTATCTGGTGCCTAGCCGCACTCATCCGGGTCAGTTCTTTGCTTTGCCGCAGTCACCTCAATTGTTCAAGCAGTTGTTAATGGTGGCGGGTTTCGATCGCTATTATCAGGTTGCCAAGTGCTTTCGGGACGAGGACCTGCGCGCCGATCGGCAGCCTGAGTTTACCCAGATTGATATCGAAACGGCCTTTTTGGGCGAACAAGAGATTATGGCCATCACTGAGCGCATGATTCGCGAATTATTTCAGGCTGTACTGGAAGTCGATTTGCCTGCGTTTCCCCACATTAGCTATGCGGAAGCCATGGAGCGCTATGGTTCGGACAAGCCCGATCTGCGTATCCCGCTGGAACTGGTCAGCGTGGATGACCTGATGCAGCAGGTCGAGTTTAAAGTGTTTCGCGGGCCGGCAGATGACCCCGAAGGGAGAGTTGCGGCGCTGAAAGTGACAGGCGGAGCGTCTATCAGTCGCAAAGAAATCGATGCTTACACCCAATATGTGTCCATCTACGGCGCCCGTGGGCTTGCTTGGATTAAGGTCAATGACATTGGGGCGGGGGTGGCGGGTCTGCAATCTCCTATTCTGAAATTCATGCCTGATGACGTCGTCGCACAGATGATGGAACGGCTAGGTGCTGCCGATGGCGATATCATTTTCTTTGGAGCTGATCGAGCGCGGGTGGTCAATGAGGCCCTTGGGGCTTTGCGAATCAGGGTTGCCGAAGATCAGGGCTTAGTGGCTGAGGGATGGGCGCCGTTGTGGGTCGTGGATTTCCCCATGTTTGAAAAGGATGCCAATGGTGCTTGGACGTCGCTACATCACCCCTTTACCGCACCCGCTTGCGACGCAAAGCAGCTCGCGGCCAGCCCGGGCGAGGCGCTATCTCGCGCCTATGACATGGTGTTAAACGGCTGTGAACTCGGTGGTGGCAGCATCCGTATCCATAAGCATGAGATGCAGCAGGCGGTATTTCGCATTCTGAATATCGATGAGGCAGAGGCTGAGGAAAAATTCGGGTTCCTACTGAACGCGTTACAGTATGGCGCGCCGCCTCATGGGGGTTTGGCATTTGGTTTGGACCGGCTGGTAATGTTGATGACGGGCGCCAAGTCTATTCGTGATGTGATCGCTTTCCCCAAGACCCAGAGTGCTGCCTGCGTCATGACCCGCGCGCCCGGGGATGTCAGTGTTGAGCAGTTGAAAGAGCTGAATATCAGACTGCGCCAGAGCCGCGAAGCCATCGAGAAGGAAGAATAGGTTACTGTCTCTCTATAAAAAGGCAGGGCGGTTCACTCCGCGGCCTTGGTTCCCGTGTATTAAGTAGGACATGGCGGAAGTTCATTCATTAGGCCTTGGCTGCAAAATCATATCTTCTGCCTACAGACCAACCCCACAAACTTGTCCATAATGGTAGCCTGAAGTATCTGGCGGAAATTGGCATGTCGCTTATCCTAGGGATCGACCCTGGCTCACGTAAAACAGGCTTTGGCATTATCAGTTATGTGTCCGGGCGCAGCGAGTACATTACCAGTGGGGTGATTCGCTTGTCCGGGGATGAATTGCCGGAACGACTGCGGGTCATTTTTGACAGTGTGACTGAACTGGTTGAATTGCATTGCCCACAGGAACTGGCGATCGAGCAGGTATTTATGGCGAAAAACGCCGGCTCCGCGCTAAAACTGGGGCAGGCGCGTGGTGCTGCGATTGTGGCCTGTGCCGTGCAGGATATGATAGTTGCTGAGTACTCGGCTCGCCAGATCAAGCAGTCGGTAGTCGGAACCGGGGCGGCAGATAAAGAGCAGGTGCAGCACATGGTCAAGGTCTTGCTCAGATTGCCCTCGGCGCCGCAGGAAGATGCAGCGGATGCGCTGGCCGCAGCGCTGTGTCACGCGCATACACAACAAAGTATGATCAATATGGCCGGCGCCAAGTCTGTGCGCCGACGTCGAATACGCTGACAGGACTCCCACCGGATGATAGGTAGAATCAGAGGACGTCTCGTCCACAAGCAGGCCCCAGTCATTCTGGTGGAAGTGGGGGGCGTCGGCTATGAATTGCAGGTTCCCATGACGACGTTGTTCCAGTTGCCAGAGCTCGACTCGGAGGTGTCGCTGCTGACACATTTTGTGGTTCGCGAGGATGCCCAGCTGCTCTACGGCTTCATTGACGACAGAGACCGTAGTCTGTTTCGCCAGTTGATCAAGGTCAGTGGCGTCGGCCCCAAGCTGGCGCTGACAATTTTGTCGGGAATGGATGCGCAAAGCTTCGCTCACTGTGTGCAGCGTGATGATATTTCTTCTCTTACGGCATTGCCCGGTGTTGGCAAGAAGACAGCAGAGCGTCTGTTGATTGAGATGCGCGACAAGCTCAAGGAATGGCTAGTCCGTGCGCAGGATGAGCAGGGTGAGGAGAGCCGCGGCGCCTCCCCGGCTCCCTTCACGGATATCGTTGCCGACGCCGAAGGCGCTCTGATTACTCTGGGTTATAAACCGCAGGAGGCTAGTCGCATGGTGTCAGTGGTTAATGATGATAGTGTGGTTAGCAGCGAGGAGCTGATACGTCGTGCTCTGAAATCCATGGTGAAAGTGTGAGGCCAGTAGCATGATTGAAACGGATCGCCTGATTGCGGCGCAGACTGATAGCCCGCGCGAAGACGTCATAGACCGAGCGATTCGCCCCAAAACACTCGATGAGTATGTCGGTCAGCAGGTCGTGAAGGAGCAAATGAGCATTTTCCTGCAGGCGGCTAAAGGCCGCGGAGAGCCCTTGGATCATACCTTGATATTTGGTCCTCCGGGTCTGGGCAAAACGACCTTGGCCAGCATCATCGCTCAGGAGATGGACGTTTCTCTTAAAACAACCTCCGGCCCGGTGTTAGAGAAGGCCGGCGATATTGCCGCCTTGATGACGAATCTCGAACCCGGAGATGTGCTGTTTATCGATGAAATCCACCGTCTTAGCCCGCTGGTGGAAGAGATACTGTATCCCGCGATGGAAGATTATCAGCTGGACATAATGATAGGTGAGGGCCCGGCGGCCCGCTCGATAAAGTTGGATTTGCCCCCGTTCACGCTGGTGGGAGCCACGACCCGGGCAGGACTGTTGACCTCTCCTTTGCGAGACCGATTCGGTATTGTTCAACGGTTGGAATTTTACGAGGTGGCAGACCTTGCGCTTATCGTGCAGCGCTCTGCGCAGATACTGGATATTGGTATCGATGCCGCAGGTGCGACCGAGATAGCCTGCCGCTCCCGTGGCACTCCGCGGATTGCCAACAGGTTGCTGCGTCGGGTGCGGGATTATGCCGAGGTGAAAGCGGATGGTTATATCACTAACGACATCGCCGATCGCGCCCTAGACATGCTCAGCGTGGATCAGAAGGGTTTTGATCATCTAGACCGCAGGCTGTTATTGGCACTGATCGAAAAGTTTGATGGTGGCCCGGTGGGCGTAGACAGTCTGGCTGCAGCAATTTCTGAAGAGCGTGGCACAATCGAGGATGTGCTGGAGCCGTACTTGATCCAGCAGGGCTTCATGCTGCGCACGCCTCGTGGTCGCATGGCCACGCGCAGTGCCTACCTGCATTTCGGCTTGCCCGGCTCCCCCGGTGCCGCCGTGGGTGGCAATCTGCCTCCGGCCGCGGAAGAGGGTGGCGAGTCCTAGTGGCCACAACGGAATTTTCACATCAGTTGCGGGTCTACATTGAGGACACCGATGCGGGCGGGATTGTATATTACGTCAATTATCTCAAGTTTATGGAGCGAGCTCGTACAGAGTTTATGCGATCACTCGGCTATGGAACGGGTTATATTTTCAGTTCGGATCTAATGTTTGTGGTGCGCGATGTGGCGGTTACCTATACTCTTCCGGCGCGCTTGGATGATGAGCTGGAGGTTACCGCTAGCGTGCTTCAAGTGCGCGGAGCCGCTCTGGTGTTTCGCCAGACTGTGCGCCGTCGCGACGACTTGCTGGCGCAGGGCGATGTGACTGTCGCTTGTGTAGATCGGTCCAGCGTGAAGTCGCGTCGACTCCCGACAGAGATGGCGACGCAATTGCGAGCGATGGAACAAAAAGAAGCGTAAATTTAAGGGAGCACACGTTGGAAGAACAATTGAGTTTGATGGAGCTAGTATGGAACGCAAGCTTCACTGTCCAGTTTGTGATGGTCATATTACTGTTGGCCTCTATTTTCTCGTGGTACATGATCGTTAATCGGTATCTCTACTTTCGCAGTGCTAATGATGAGATGTATCGATTTGAAGAGCGCTTTTGGTCGGGGATTGATTTGTCCCAGCTCTATCGAGAGGGCAATGAAAAGGCGTCGGATGGCAGCGCGATTCTGGGCATGGAAAGTATATTTCGCGCTGGTTTTAAAGAGTTTTCCCGCCTCGCGCAACAGCCTGAAATGGATTCTGAGGCGGTCATTGAGGGATCTCGCCGGGCTATGCGGGTTGCGGTTATGCGTGAGGAGGAACGTCTCGAACGCCATCTGGCGTTTCTGGCGTCGGTGGGTTCCACTAGCCCTTATATCGGTCTGTTTGGTACGGTGTGGGGGATCATGCACTCCTTTCGCGGGCTAGCCAATTCTACTCAGGCAACGTTGGCCACCGTGGCGCCGGGTATCTCCGAGGCACTGGTAGCCACAGCAATGGGATTGTTTGCGGCAATCCCCGCCGTACTGGCCTACAACCGGTTTGCTTCCAGAGTTGAAGTGCTCAGTAATCGCTACGACACCTTTATGGACGAGTTTTCCGGTATCCTCTACCGTCAGGCTTTTGCCTTGCGCTCACGAGAAAAGAAGGCGGAGTAGCGCGGTGTCTCGTAATCGCAAAAAACGTAAACCTATGTCAGAGATCAATGTTGTGCCTTACATTGATGTGATGCTGGTGCTGTTGATCATTTTTATGGTGACGGCACCCATGCTGATGCAGGGTGTGAAGGTTGATTTGCCCGAAGCAAGCGCTGACCCTGTGGAAAATCAGGACAGTGAGCCGGTCATTGTGTCGGTTGATGCAACAGGCCAACTGTTCCTTAATCTCGGGCAAGAGGAACAGGTTCTGTCTTTGGCAACCATTAAGGATCGTGTGGCAGCAGTGATGCGCCGCAGCCCAGAGAAGCCTGTGATGGTTTGGGGTGATCGGGCCGTTCCCTACGGAGAGGTAGTGACGGTGATGGTCGCACTGCAGGAGGCCGGTGCTCCCAGCGTTGGTCTGGTCACTGAAACACCCCAGTGACAACCTCACTCTATGCCAAGCCAGTGATGCCACGCATTATATTGCGGCCGGCACTGGTCACTCTGTTGATACACGGTTTGCTGTTGTATCTGCTGACGGCCAACTGGGAGGCTACTGAACGCGAGATTATTCGCGCTAAGCCTGCGCCAAATATTATTAATGCCCGTCTCGTAGACATTAGCGAAATTTCTAAGCTCAAACCGGCGCCACCGAAGCCCAAAGCGGTTACTGTGAAACCGAAGTCCAAGCCCAAAGCAACGCCACCGAAGCCCAAAGCAGTTACCCCGAAACCAAAGCTTGCACCGCCCAAGCCGAATCCTATACCCAAGCTAAAGTCCAAGCCCACGCCAGCAAAGCCGACGCCGCCTCAGCAAAGTAACCGGGATGCGTTCGCCGCAATCGTTCGCGATGAGCTCACCACCGCTGCCGCGCAGCAGCAGACGACGGTAACCGCAGGGGAAATATCCGCAAGTTTCGTCTCTTTGATACAGCGGACCGTAGTAAACTATTGGAGTCGTCCTCCCAGTGCACGCAATGGTATGGAATGTGAGCTGTCGATACAGCTGATTCCCACCGGGGAGGTGGTTAACGTCACACTGGTCAGGAGTAGCGGTAATTCCGCCTTCGATAGCTCAGCAATCAATGCTGTTCAGAAAGCGGGAGCCTTTCCTGAGCTGCAAAATTTGCCCAGCCGGGAGTTTGAGAAAAACTTTAGGCGTCTTACACTAATATTCAAGCCAGAGGATTTACGTTACTAATGAAACGACTACTGACTGCCCTGATGAGCATCACGCTGGCGATAAGTACCGCAAGTGCATGGGCGCAATTGACCATTGAAATTTCTCAGGGTGCGGATAACCCCACGGCTATCGCGGTAGTGCCCTTTGCCTGGCAAGGTGTAGGCGTTGCGCCGGAGGAGATCGCGTCCATAGTGGACGGCGACTTGGCCCGCAGCGGCCAGTTTGCGCCTATAGCGCTGGCCGATATGCTGGGCAATCCCACCACAGAAGCTGAGGTTTTTTACCGTGATTGGCGCTCCCTCAGTGCTGAATATCTGCTCATTGGTCGGGTTTCGTCGGAACCGAGTGTATTGCGAGTAGATTACGAACTTTTCGACGTACTGCGTCAAGCCAAGGTACTGACTGGGTATGAATCTGGTCCTGCCAGTGATGCACGTATGCTGGCCCACAGGGTGGCCGATGCGGTGTATGAAAAGCTCACAGGAGTGCCCGGGGCGTTTGCGACCAAGCTGCTCTATATCTCCGTTGATCGAGTGCCCGGCCGCAACGATTACTCGCGCTTGACGATGTCGGACTCCGATGGCGCGCGACCGATTGTGCTGTTTGACACGCATGAGCCGTTGCTCACGCCAACCTGGTCTCCTGACGGGAAGCATATCGCTTACGTCTCTTTTGAGACGGGCCGCCCCGCGATTTACCGACAAGAAATCGCCACCGGACAACGCGAACAGCTGACCAATTTTTCGGGCCTCAACAGCTCGCCAGCCTGGTCTCCCGATGGTAAAACTATGGCGATGGTGTTGTCCAAAGACGGTAACGCGGATATTTACCTAATGGACTTGGCGACTAAAAAGCTCACACAATTGACGCGTCACTATGCGATTGATACTGAGCCTGCATGGATGCCGGACGGCCGATCGCTACTGTTCACCTCGGACCGCGGTGGCAAGCCGCAAATTTATCGTTATGACTTGAGCTCTGGTAAGACCGATCGTGTCACCTACGAGGGTACTTATAACGCCCGCGCGCGCGTATCCCAGGATGGTCGAAGTGTCGTGATGGTGCATCAGGCAGAGGGTCGATTTCACATCGCAGTACTGGATTTGGTGACTAATCGTATGCAGATATTGACCTCAACCGACTTGGATGAAAGTCCCAGTATCGCGCCAAATGGCTCTATGGTATTGTACGCTACCAAGTATCAAGATCGAAGCATTCTCGCTGCTGTCGCTGTGGATGGAGAGGCAAAATTCAGGCTCCCTGCCAGTAAAGGCGATGTGCGAGAACCGGCGTGGTCGCCTTATTTAGCGCGCTAAAAGCTCGCGCATTCTAGCGGGTATTTAACCATGACAAAAACGGAAGGATTGAGGGCTATGAAGCATTTTACTGTTGCTAGTAAAGCTATTGCACTGCTGTTCTCAGCAGCGTTGTTGGTTGCTTGTTCTGGTAGTGATACAAAAGAAGAAGACGAAGCTGCGGCTGCTGCAGCCGCGGCTGCAGCAGCGTCAGCGTCAGCCGCTCAATCTGCTCAAGCTGCTCAGGGTGCAGCGGTCTCTGCTGAAATGGCAGCGCTGGAAGAGGCAGCCGCCTCTGCAGGAACGGTATTCTACTTTGAATATGACAGCGCCAACTTAACCCCTGAAGCCCTTGACGCATTGAATGCCAATATTGCGCTACTGCAGCGTAACAATACCAATGTCCGCCTGGAAGGTCATACCGATGAGCGCGGCACACGCGAGTACAACCTTGCTCTGGGTGAGGGACGGGCGAACTCCGTACGTGAATACATGATTGCCAGTGGTATCCCCGGCTTTCGTATTGAGACTATTAGCTTTGGTGAAGAGCGTCCTATAGCCTACGGCACGGGTGAGGCCAACTGGTCTCAAAATCGCCGTGTCGAACTCAAGCTGCAATAATCGATGGGCTTATTTGTCGGCAAAGCGCTTGTAACATGCGGGCTGGTTATTCTGGCCGCACCGTTGTCTTTTGTAGCCTCTGCGCAGTATGTGGATCTTGAGGCTGAGCGTGCGGCGGCGCAGGCGGCTGGACGCACAAGTACTGGCGTAAGCCAACCCACCGCCAATGTACCTGCTCTAAATGACCCTTACAGTGCCCGACCTGCGCAGGCATACCCTGCCGCGAGTTACGGTGCGAACACAGCCCCTTCAGCGGCTACGGCCGTCACGTATTCGGATGCCAGCGCTGCGCCGACTCCGGAGGCCGGTAGTCAAACGGGCGGTACGGATCTGCGTAATCTATTTTTGCAGATGCAACAGTTGCAGCAGGAAGTCAGACGCCTGAACGGAAAAGTAGAGGAGCAATCGTTTGAGTTAAGCTCTCTTAAGGAACAGAGCCTGCAGCGCTATATGGACCTGGATAAGCGTGTTAGTGGCGCTAGTGCACAGCCCGATACTGCAGGCGGTTCCGCAGCACCGACTGTGGCGGCCTCTGTCGCCACGAGTAACCTGGCGGCTGGTGTCGAGCAGCCTGGTGAAGCGAGCGCCTATAATGCGGCCTATACGCTGGTTCAGGGGCGGCAGTTTGACAAGGCGATACCCGCTTTTCAGCAGTTTCTGCAGCGATTCCCCGGTGGTCTCTATGCCGCCAATGCGCATTATTGGCTCGGTGAGCTGTATCTGGTGAAGGAGCCGCCGGACCTGGAGGCCTCGAGACAGTCTTTTGTACTGTTGCTGGCTGAGTACCCTGATAATAGTAAAGCGCCGGATGCTCTGTATAAGTTGGGCACGGTGCAGTTCAAGAAAGGCAATCGGGAAAAAGCCAGAGAATACATGGATCTCGTGATCAGTCAGTATGGCAGTACCAACAACGCTGTTGTAAAACTGGCCAGGGAATTCATAGCCCAGAACTATTGATCGGTGCGATCCGGTGACGAACCCTACTCATAACGACGCTGCCTTATCCCGCGGTGGCACAGCCACTCAAGCGGATACAACTGTGCGCCTCACGGAAATCTTTTACTCTTTGCAGGGGGAGGCGCGCACGGTGGGTTTGCCCACCGTTTTTGTGCGTCTCACCGGATGCCCGCTGCGCTGTGTCTACTGCGACACCGAGTATGCGTTTAGTGGGGGCTACCTGCTCAGTCTTGCAGATATTGCCAAGCAGGTTGCCGCTCACGAGCCTCACTATGTCACCGTAACGGGTGGCGAGCCACTCGCTCAGCCCAATTGTCTGCCCCTCCTTAACAGACTGTGCGACGCCGGTTACGAAGTATCACTGGAAACGGGCGGGGCGATGAGCCTAGAGGGCGTGGACCCACGCGTCGTGACAGTGTTGGATCTGAAAACCCCGGCATCTGGAGAAATGCAGCGCAACGATTACAGCAATATTTCGCTGCTGCGCAAGCACCATCAGGTCAAGTTTGTTATTTGTGATCGTCAGGATTATGAATGGGCTCGGTTTAAGCTGGATGAATATGGTTTGCTCGAGCGTGTCTCGGATGTGCTTTTTTCTCCAAGCTTTGGACAACTTGAAGGCCGACAATTGGCAGAGTGGATTCTGACGGATAATCTGCAGGTCAGAATGCAGTTGCAGCTGCACAAGTTACTGTGGAATGACGAACCAGGCCATTAATCGCCATGAGTGAACAAAAGCGCGCTGTTATTCTGGTGTCCGGCGGACTTGATTCCACCACGGTGCTTGCCATGGCACAGTCACAGGGCTATGCCTGCTACACACTCAGTTTTGACTACGGACAGCGTCACCGCGCTGAGCTGTATGCCGCCGACAGGGTCTCCCGTGCTCTTGGGGACGTAGAACACAAGTTGGTTAAACTCAATCTGGACAGTATCGGCGGATCTGCACTCACTGACATGTCCATCGCCGTACCCGAGGAGGAAACGGCAGGTATACCTATCACCTATGTGCCAGCGCGCAATACGGTATTTCTGTCGATAGCACTAGGCTGGGCGGAGGTGCTGGGTGCGCACGATATCTTTATTGGCGTGAATGCGGTGGATTATTCCGGTTATCCGGATTGTCGTCCTGAATACATTGCAGCGTTTGAGACGATGGCTAATCTCGCGACGCGGGCAGGGGTCGAGGGACAAAAAATCACGATACACACGCCGCTGATGACATTGGGAAAAGGTGACATTATCCTCGCTGGCATAGCGCTGGGGGTAGACTATGCGATTACCGTCTCCTGCTATCAGGCAACCGAGGAGGGTCTTGCGTGTGGTAAATGCGACAGTTGCCGCCTGCGTCGCCAGGGTTTTGCCGATACGGGTTTGGAGGACCCCACACATTACCTCCATGCGCTTTAGCGTTATGATCTTCCGTAAAAAGCGCTTGATTTTTTATCCTTTTTCCGTAGTATGCCCCTCTCTTTCTGGGGCCGTTAGCTCAGTTGGTAGAGCAGTTGGCTTTTAACCAATTGGTCGCGCGTTCGAGTCGCGCACGGCCCACCATGTTTTTCTATATAATCAGTCACTTAGAAGCCTGCAAATTGCAGGTTAGACTGGAGAAGTAACTGGCAGAAAAGTGTCTCTTAGAAAACGGACTGATTGGTCCCAAATGGTCTGACGACTCACAGTTAAAGGCCAATCCACTGATAGGTCTGCGGGACAAAGTTGTAACGAACGCTGACGCGGACTACAACTTCGATTCAACTTCATCTTAAGTGTTTCATGCTGACTTTTAGAGGCGCATAACTGCGGTATTAGATACTTGAAGAGGTCTTATGGTCATGCATGTAGCAAATTGCCCAGTATTTGGTGCTAAGAGCCGTTCAACTAAGGTTGGAGTGGGTTGTAGATGATTGTAGGTGAGTGCAAGTGGAGTTATGTTTTGTGAATCGAGGCTAACCAGGGTTACAGCCGGCTACAGCATAAGTTGAGTGAAGCTGAGCGCTGGTGCCGTTCTTGCTAGCGAACTAATCGTTCCGAATGTGTGATGTGTAGCTAGAGGCCTATGCTGCATCAGTTAAATAGAAAGGCAAGCTACCCGGGGGTATGCTTGCCAGTTGGCAAGCGAAGGTAAGTTACTGCCGCTGTATCCAGATGATAGAACTCTCTCAAAGTTTTTCCTAAAAAATATTTTATATAAATCTACGAGCATTTTCGGTAAGCGTTCTCTCTACATTCTTGGGAGTGACAAGGCTGCGGGCGCCAGCCAAAGCAGCCGAAGGCACGACCAAGGTTAAGTCATATTATTATTTTCTTATTGGCTTACTAGGCATCGGCTACGGCCTTTGGCTGGCGCCCGGCCTTGCCTCGCCTGGAGGGACTCAGTGGGTTCAGTGTCTTAGTATTATGAGCAAAACGGCCCCCGAAGGAGCCGCTGTTTATTGCGATATCCGAGCGAGCCCGTGATCGAGTCGGTTTAAGGTTGCTCAGGGGGACCGATCAGCGGCGCCCTGACCGGCGCCGCCAGACCAATATAAACCACCATCGCATCGCCCACAGGATCCGTTTGGATCGGCAAGTCCTTCCAGTTGTTCGTTAACCACACATTGCCGGAGGAATCGACTTCGACGGCGGTATTTCTATCCAGCAAATCGCTGTGGTAGCCGGTGTTATTGGGTGACAGTGCGTCGCCAGTTGATACTCCCGTTGGGCAGGATCCATCCCTGGCACCGCAAAAATGCGACACGCCGCCTCTGGTGAAGTTGGCTACCCAGACATTGTCTGAACCATCCACGGCGACACCCCAAGCAGCGGTCAGTCCGCCTGGCGCTGAATATCCGGGTAGCGATGGCTCTGGTCGGGTGTTAGTTTGTACACCATCGAGGTTCACCATCGCCACGCCTGCGTAGGTGGCTTGCGGCTTGTTGATCGGTGGCGGACAGGGCAGATCAATTTCGCCTGAGAGGGAGACCCAGACATTACCCAGACTGTCGGAGGCCACGCCCATGGGCCGCGAGGATGAGCCTAGATAGTACTCACGTAGCTTGGTGCCGTCGCTGGCGAACGCCATGATATTGTCGCTCAGAGTGCCGCTTACCCAGGCAACATCGTTGGTGTCGAACACCACATCGAAAGGCTTGTCAAAATTGTCCTCGGAAATCGTCTGCCAGTTATTCGGATCGCCGTTATGGTAAATGGTGAGGTCAACTTGCTCGCCATCAATGATCTTGCCGTTGCAACTCGCTATCCAGATGTCTCCCTGGGGATTGCTCACCGTGCCTTGCGGCCAGCCGATACCGCCCTGAGTCCAGCCACCGTCCTGCGGGTTTTGACTGATCGGTTCGATCTGCTGTGCATCCGGTGACAGCGGCACACCCTCTGCGGTGAATTGGGATACGCTGTTGTTGGCGATATCGGTAGGACAGCTACTGCCCTTAAAGCCGTAGTTGCCGACCCAGATGTCGCTGGTCTGTGCCGCAACAGTCACGCCGTAGCCGGCACCGAGCGCGCCGCCACCGTTAAATGTGTCCACGTCGCCGGTAGAAGGGTCCATGCGAAACAGCAATTGGCTGGCGCAGTCTGGCAGGATATAGGTGTCATTGGTGACGAGATTGTTGACGATCCACATTTGGCCGTCTTGATCGAACGCCATATTTCCGGGCCCTGCGAGATTTGTGGGATCACCCTTGAACAGCAGCGACAGTGTCCAGGCAGAGGGTGCGTTGCGGCCGAGGTCCGGTTGGTAGACATCGGCCGTTACCAGATTGAAAAGCGGTACCGGGTTAAGCCACGGCGTTTTCGCTAGATCGGCCACTGCCCGGAAGGTATCCTGTGCCGCAGTGCCGTCCAGCGGCAGAGTAAGTTTTAATATCGACTCACAGACATTGGCATCACTGGCACAGCTGGCCAACAGATTTCCCAATTCGTTGAACGTCCGCAGCGCGCTGAAGCGAGAATTTGGACTATTGTCGTCATTAGTAATGGTTGTGTCCGGTTCACCGGTTTCAATATTGACCAGGTTCCTGAGCAATCTAGGCGCCATTTTCAAGCCAATGTTGTTGCCCTGTAGCTCCGGCCCATTGATGAACTGCGCCAGCGCAAATGCCGAGGCCACCGTGGTGAGTTCATTAATAGTAATCGGACCAGCTTCGGGCGTTGCGCCGAGTACGCTGGCCAGCACGAATGACGCTGGCACATCACGCGATTGTGAGGCGAGATGGCCACCCCTGCTGGTTAAGTAAACAACACTGGCTGAGTCCTTTGGCGTGTTGTAATTAAATTCAAAGGCACCAGAGTCGTTTGTGCTACCAGCCCCCAGCGCTTCAGCGCCGTTGCCATCACTGCTGCTATATACGGTGACCGTGGCTGACACAATAGGTACACCGCCGCTAAGCAGAAAACCTCGTGTGAGCTGGCTGCTCATTCCACTACTGTTATCTGAGGAGTTGCAGCCCGGCAGGAGTGTGCTCAGGCTCAGCAATAAAAAGCTGATCAACCACTGGCTGGGCAGAGTGGCTCCTGCTGATTGGTCAGGCATTGATGTTCTCCTGAGTTGTGGAATAAAGTTTAGAATGGCGTGAGTGTGTGGCGTCAGCCACCTTGGCGCCAAATGACCTGACTCATTAAGAGCTACTGCTACTTTTAAACTGAGGCAAAAGAGTATCAATATGAGCATGTCAAACACCAAGAAAGCTGTTGGCAG
>Ga0307488_10003177_pt1 | contig 13788 bp, 15 predicted proteins | sample SB02metaG_FD_202248 | JGI IMG/M metagenome (GOLD analysis project Ga0307488, IMG submission 202248) | Sea-ice brine microbial communities from Beaufort Sea near Barrow, Alaska, United States - SB 0.2 | ecosystem: Environmental > Aquatic > Marine > Coastal | place: USA: Alaska | collected... | reverse complement strand
CTGTGCGTGATATCGAACGCCACCGAGCACGCTGCCACCACCGCCGGGTGGTCAATCGTCACTGCCTCCGCACAGAGTCTGGCAGATTGCTCGCCACGTCATCAAACACATTGTGAACATTTGTTTGTTGAGTCAAGTGGCATCCTATGACTTGGCGAGAAACATCTGCCATTCCCTGCCTCCGCCGACTCCGTGGCCGCGGCCGCCGCATCCAGACCCGGGAGCGTCCGCAGCTCGGTGGCCCGCGCGAGGGCCGCGTTCCACTGCGACACTGTGGGCTGCTTCTGCGATGTCCCGTCGGAGGAGACGTGCACGAGCAGCGCCGGGTGCTTCTCCACCACGCGAGTCACCGCCATACGCAGGTCGCGCTCATCCACCTCTGCATCGAGCTGAAGCACGAAGCCCATGTTGTAGGCGCAGGAAGAGGGGAACATCAGGTTGTGCGACCAGAACAGGTACTGCTCCCGGGTCAAAGTCAGCGCCGCGGCCTGGTCCATTGGCATCATGTTGACGCTCATCGGGGCAGAACACTCAACCACGCGGTTGCCGTGGGCGGCGATGTTTTCGGCGACGATGGAGGTGACCAGGGCCACGACGTCGTCCACGGTCGGGCAGTCGTACAACGTGGATGCCGGGAGAGTCAGGCCGGGAATGGCGCGCTGCAACGCGGCGATCAGCTCCATGCCAGTGAGGGAGTCCATCCCGGCCTCGATCAGGTTGTAGTTGCCGATGCGCGTTTCCTCGCCGTCGTCCAGCACCTCCGAAATGGTCCGGAGAACTGTGTCGTGGATATTGGCGACATCAATCACCGCGGAGTCCAGGCTAGGGACCTCATTGTTGAACATCACGCCGGGGACATTACTCTCCCGCTGCCTCGCGGCCGACTCCCCCGCGGGGACGGTCCCACGGCGCATCGCCCGCACGTCGAGCCCCTTCACGCGCGCCAGCAGCACGCCGCTCGATCCCAGCAGTGCGTGGTTGGACCACTGCGACTGCGCCACCTCGCCGTTGAAAACGTCCGCCGAGGCGCGGAGGCGCGCGCCTCCAGAGTTGGCGCGAGGCGCGGCGAAGGCGCTGAAGGCGGCGGGGACCAGTAGGCGGCGGGCGGACGCGGCGGTGGCGCACGCGGCGCCCAGCTGCAGCGCGTTGTCCAGTGACGCCGGGTGGGTGTGGTAGGGCGTGAACCCGTTGGACGCCCCGTCCGTCTCTTGGATGGTCCCCGTGGCGAACGTGTCGCAGCTGCCGCCATTGCGAGTCGGCGGCGGCGGGGTCAGACTGCCGCCGCCGCCGCCGCCCCCGTAGAGCAAGTCCGACGCGAGAGACATGGAAGAGGACTGGTGGTGCGCCGCCGCGGGCTCCTGCGTCTGGAGGCGCCGCGCGCGAGCCCGCAGGTGCGGCGTCACGTGCGCGGACGCGGAGGCCACCTCGACGGTCTCCCCGCCAGAGGAGTCTGTGCGCCACTCCATGACGACCACCTGGGCTTCGGCCCCGCCCGCCAGCACCAGGGGCACGGGCACTATGGCGGCCACTATGGCGATCTCGCCGCGCGAAATGGCGTCGGAGGCGCCGCCCACCATGTGCGCGCCGCACACCGCCAGTTCCATGAAGCCGGCGCCCGGGAAGAGCGCGCGGTTCATCACGCGGTAGTCCCACATGTCACAGTCCCGCCGCGCGCTGAGTACCGCCTGCGCCACGCAGCGGTCGGGCGGCGACGCGTGCACGGACGTCAACAGCGCGTGCGTCTCGGGGATCACCCAGAACCGTTGCCGGTCCGTCACTGCCAGGGACGAGCGCGCGCCGGCGACGCCGCGGTGCGCGCCGCCGCGGCCCCCCGCCGCCTGCGCCTGCATCACCGCATGACCGTTGGTGCCCTGAAATGCGAAGCCGCTCGTGCCACCCGCGGATCCGCAGCCGCCGCCGCCGCCGCCGCTGCCCGCAGGCCCCACCGAGACCTGCGCGGCGCCCTGCCGCGGCATCCGCATCCCCGCGCCGGCGCCGCCCACGGCTATGTCGGCGGAGTGGATGACGCCCGGGATGTACGGGTTGAGAGCCACCAGGTGCATGATCGCCGCCGTGCACATGCGCACCAGGCCCTCCAGAGGTTGCGCCAGCGCGGTGACGCCCGCCGCGGTCTCCGCGTGACCCACCATCGTCTTGACCGCCTCCAGGACCAGCGGCGCGCCGCCGCCCTCGCCCGCCAGGGCGCGCCGGAACACGGCGGCGGCAGCGCCCACCTCGATGGGGTCGCCCAGCCCCGTGCCGGTGCCGTGCATCTGCAGCACCGCCACCTCGGCGGGCGTGACGGCAGTACCGCGCAACGACTGCCGATGACCGCCACCCCGGGACCGTAGCTGGGGCCGGGGTCGCCGCCGCCGCCGGGGCCCACGCCCTCCAGCACCAACACGCCGCGCGCCTCGCCGCGCACGTACCCGTTGGCGGCGGCGTCCAGCGTCTTGCAGCGGCCGTCTGGCGCCAGCATGCCCGCGCTGTTGAACAGGCCGGATGCGTGGACGCCCGCCGTGAACTGGACGCCGCACGCCGCTGCCGCTCCGATGGCGCCGATGACAATGGCGGTGAGGCCCATGTGCGCGCCGACGATTGAGGACGAGCATGCGGTGTCTACGGCCAGGGACGGGCCCTTGAGGCCGAACACGAAGGACATGCGCCCCGCGGCGACGGACAGGACGTTGCCCGGCATGATGAAGGGGTTGAGCTCCTCGGCCACGGGGCGGATGTGGTCGTTCATGTAGTCGGTGCTGCTGATGCCCACGTAGACGCCGCAGCCGGGCGCGTCGAGCGGGTCGGCGCCGCGCGTTGCGAGCGATGTGCTGGCGCGCGCGTGCAGCATGCCCTCCAGCAGGCTGCGGTGCTGCGGGTCCATCACCGTCGCCTCCATGCGCGGCAGCCCGAACAGCGCGGCGTCGAACAGGTCCATGTGCGCCATGAAGCCCGCGAATCCCGTCATCATACTCGTGGCCGTGTCGAGGTCCTCGAAGTAGAAGTCGCGGCACCGCTCCGTGTGCCAGCGCTCGAGGGGCACGCCGCTGACGGAGTCGCCGGAGGGCGGTCGGTCGGAGACAGCGGACACCCCGCGCTGGCCCTGCGGCATCGGGGTCACGAAGGAGCACCCCGTGACCATCACCGTCACGGAGGCAGTGGCGGCGGCGGCGGTGGCCAGGCTCCGCAGCGTGCTCGCCGACCCCATATTCGCCGCCGTCGCCTCGCTCTCTGCGACAAGCTCGGCGCCGCCCCCGAGGTCGCGCCACACTTTCTCTGACAATGCCGCCACCGTCGGGTAGTCGAACGCCACGGTGTTGGGCAACTCGATTCCAAACTCGGCGTCCACCGCCCCCTTGAATTCCACGCCGGTCAGCGAGTCCAACCGCTCATCAGGGCCCTGCAATGTGCTGAAACATCCGTCAACACATTTTGAGAGAGATAGATGGACGTTGCCGCGTGTGTACGCATGGATGCTCCAGGCTTTCGCCCTGGTCACCGTGTCAACACATTTACAACCTTTGTTTGTTGGCATCATATGGCGTGGAGAACAATGTCTGCCAGGCCCTACCCCGCGTCCATGAGAGGCTGGTCGTCGAGAAGTTCGTCGTTGCCCGTCAGGCTGACGGCGATGCCGCGGATAGTGTCCTGGACCGAGTTGAGGCTGGGGCCCTGTTTCTTGACCATGCCGCCGACCTCTTTCGTGGCGACGGCGGCTGCGGCAGCAACGGCGGCGGCGGCGGGGGGGATGTCCTCGAACACCGCGGGAAGCGGGCGGATGTTGTCAACCACCCGGGACCAGTGGAAGGGACTGACGGTGGTGACAGGACCGAGCGCGGCCGGTCCCGGTTGGGCGGACATGATGGTGCCCAGCGCGCGCAAGCCCTCCTCCGGTGCCAGCACCCCCATGCCGAGGCTCTCGATGCGTGCCAGAACCTCGTCAGCCGCCATGCCGCCGCCGCCCCACGCCCCCCACTGCACGCTGGTCCCGCTGGCACCTTCTGTGAAGGCCCGGCATCTTCCATATTTGAATGGGCATTTACGTTCACATGTAACCATCATCACAGGAAATGTCGTATTGCCACATCATTGTGTGATACAGACGACACGGTAAGATCAACCTGGTCACCTTACCAGAGCTCCAGGGCTCTACTTCAATATGAGTCACTAAAATACGGTCTTTATATTAAAATGCCTCGAGTTGATATGGGCCATACCCGCCGCCGCCCGCCGCACCGCCAGGCGTCAAGCACCGCGTTGGCGCCCGAGTAGCCAACCTGTCCGGCCGACCCCATGAGGGCGGAGATAGATGAGAACATGACCATGGAGCCCAGGGGCTGTCCGGCCGCGGACGACAACCCCGCCGCCTCGATGCGCGCCAGGCCGCCAACCTTGGAGCCAGCCACGTCCCGCACGCTGCCGGCAGTTAGGGCATGGTAGACATTCTTTGTTTGCCACGTCATAGGATGCCATTCAACTCAAGAAACGAGGGAGCCTGGAACGGGTCGATGACACTGCAGGCAACATATCGGGCAGACGTTTCCATCGCTCGTTGCTCGCAGGGTTGTAGGATGCCAGTTCGCACAGGATCGGAGGGTTCAAAATCCGTGTCGATGACTTGGCAGCAGATGTTTGATGATCCCTACCGGCGAATTGCTTGCCGACCATGGCGTCGCGGAGCGCCCCGGCGGCGTGCATGGCGGTCGACAGGCTCGGGCGGTTGACCGACCGCGCCAGGCGCGCTACCACCTGCCCCGCCTCATCCGCCGAGGACGTGTCGCAGCGGGTGGCCGTGATGTAGCGGCGCAAGTTGAAATTGAAAGCACTTTATCGTATTCCAGCTGCAAGAGCTGTGATCAAGCAGATCAACTCAGGGTCCACCTGGTGTCAACCTGGGGTCTACCTTGGGGCAACCTGGGGTCAACCTGGGGTCAACCTGGGGTCAACATTGGGTCAACCTGCACCGCTTTACCGTAATGCACGCCACCGAGGCCACCGCCGCCGCGCTGTTGCTCTCGAGGCCACCGAGGTGGGCGAAGAGCGTCCCGCGGGTGCGGCCTGAGCGGCCCAGCAGGTGGATGGTGGCGTCGGGAGCCTTGTTGTAGGGCCGCAACCTGAAACTGAAAGCAACATTTGAATGCGGTTAATCATGATATATTTTCAATGGCTGCGACCAAGCGCGGTCAAGCTGGGGTCAAATAGGGTCAGATAGTGGGCAACTTGCACCGGCCTACCTTGGAGGCGGCCCACAGCGTGACCGCCGTGCCGAGCGCGCCGAGCCCGCCGGTGATGAGCATGGACGCGGGGCTTTGCACGTCGTCGAAATCGTCCGTCGCCTCACCGCGCCCCCCCCCGAAGAGCCGCTGGCGGGTCGCCGTGAGACCCGCGGCGCCAACGCACAGTGCGGCGGCGGCGGCGGCAGGGGAAGCGTCGACTCCCTCGATGCGCAAATAGTCAGAAGCGGCGGCGGCCGCGGCGTATGACAGCGCAGGAGGCTTGGGCGCCAGCCCCTCCGGCGCGGCGCAGTATTGGCCGCCGCCCAGCGGCAGCGCCCACCCCACCACCGCCTCACCCGTGCTCACGAAGGCACCGGCGAACCGCACTTCCTTCGCCAACACACCGGAACCAAGGTGTAGGGCCGCTAATGAAATTGTAAGCAAAACCTGAAAGCAGTCACTCGTACGTTAGTTTCAGGCGCTGAATCCAGGCGCTTGCAACACGGGTTTTAACTTGCACCAGCCCACCGCCGATGATTGCGGCGGCCATGTCGCGGTACTCGAAGGTGCGTGACGTTGCGATCACGTGCACCATGACGGCGCCGGCCGGCATCTCCGCGACCTCGGCCTCGGCGGCGGCGGAGGCGGCGATGCTGGCGGCGTCAGCGGGGACGGCGGCCAGGCGCGGGGTGTCCGACCAACCGGTCCCTGAGCCGTCTTTGGAGTGGAAGGTGTTCAGCGGCATCTCTTGTGCACAGGTCCGCATACCGCCGTGTAACGCCCCACGGTGGGAGCTCCGTGCGCCGACCGACCGGACTGATGTGCCGAGGACCACCTCGCTGCCGTTGCCATCCCTGTTGGGCTCCGCACAGTGCATGAAGGACACGAAGGAGGCGCTGGCGCCGACCGTGGTGTTGAGGTCCTTCAGGCCGGACCCGTGTCCGTGTCCGACCGACCGGCGGGTGGAATGCGCGAAGGCCGTCTCCCGCTGGTAGGGACTGATGGATAGTGCTCGCCACGTCATAGGGTGCCGTTTAATTCAAGAAGCGAGGATTCGAAATGCGTTTGATGACGTGGCGAGCACTATCCATCATTCCCTACCTGATGTGGGCGCTCCAGCGGCGCCGCCTCCGCCAGGGACTCGAGGCGGTACATGATGGCTCGTGCGCCCGGGACGTCGCTCTCTGCCCCTGCAGCCCGCGGCTTGCGCTTCACAGCGGTATCGCCGCCACCGCCGCTGCTGCCCATGGGACGCAGCGACAACCCCATGACCGCCGCATGACCCTGCAACACAAAGTCGCCGGTGATGGGGACCGCGCCGGTGCCGCCGTGGGGAAAGGCCTCACACGCCGTTCCCTCTTCATTTCAACCTGACTTTTCGCTCATGTATACCGGTGTACCGGTGAACGCTCGCTGATCACCGCATCATAGGGACCCTGCCGTGGCTGGTGTCCGGGCCGCACTGTGCCACCGCGCGCATGGGCGGGCGGGTGGGCGTGCCCGTCGCGGCAAACGCGGCGATGGCGGCGGGAATCCGGAGCACCATGGTGTTTGTCATCGCTTCGTGTGCTGCGGCGCCGCACGTGCCCGCCAGATGAAGCGTGGCATCCAGCGCCGCCGGGTTCACCACGTAGCCGTCGTAATGAGACGTGTCCGCGCCTCCGATGATGCCGACCGAGGGCTTGCCGCCGCCGGCGGCAGCGGCGGCGGCAGCGACACTGCCGAACAGCGTGAGTGCCGTTGCGACGCGCGCGGAGGCGGCCGCAGAGGCGTTGACTGCCAGTTCAGTGGCAGCGGCGGCGGCGTCGGCGGCGGCGGCGGCGGCGGCGGCGGTCACATGGCGGTGACGCATGGGAGCCACCACCGTCCTCGCCGCGGTGGTGCGCATGTGTGCGCCCCCAATGTTAGTGTCACACAGATATTAGTGTCACACAGATATTACCCGACGCATCATCGTCACGCTAACGAACCCTAGATTCATGACTTCATTGTCAGATTTTGAAGTGGCTAGCTCTGACATGTGATAAACCGTACGAGTAATCGTATATGCGTGATATCTAGCGCGGACGGATTCAGCGATAGCATGCCAAGGATGGCTTTAGGCTCCGTGTATTTGATTTATGTATTCATCTTCGTGGCGGAAACAATATCTGCCAAGCCCCACCCGATGTTGGGGCCGCACGCCACTGTGACAATTTCCACCGCGGAGAAGGCGGATCCCCCCTCTCCGGTGGACATGGTGAGCTGAAAGTCCACGGCGTCGGTCGAACCCAGGTGCGGCATGAACAGAGGTCGGATGAAAGAGCTTGCGAGCAGCGCGATGTTATGCGCCCCCCCGCCACTCTCCTTGCCGCCGCCACTGGACGTCCACGCCACGCACGCAGAGTGCGCCGCCTCCATATAGAGCCCTGCAGATATTTCTCGCCACGTCATATGATGCAGTGTAACGCATGAGACGAGGGTTCATAATGCGGTGGATGACTGGCCTGGCTAATGTTGCTCGTCACGTCATAGAATGCTTATGAGACGAGGGCTTGTCATGCGACGAAGGATGGAACGTTCAATCAACGAGGGTTCAAATGCGATGGATGACATGTCGAGCAATATCTGCTAGGCCCTACCTCCAGGAACCCAGCGGCCGGGAAGATGGACCGACCGGCCACCTCGTGGTCCCACACCATGGAGTGCTGCACGCGGCCCGGTCGGGCGGACAGCACCACCGCGCCTGGCGCGCCGCCCACGATGTAGAGGCGCAACTTGAAATTGAAAGCAACACTTGAACGCAGTTTTGCATATTTCAGTTTCGAGCGCTTACATTCAGGCGCTGACACCGCGGGTTTCATCGGGTCAATCTGCACCGCCGTACCACCATACTGGCAGCAATGGAGCTCCACAGCGAACCCCAGTTGGGCACGGGCCAGTGCCTGCGGCGCTCGAGCAGCATGCCGCCGGCGAATGCGCCCGTCGTCGCCATCCGCACGCCGCCGCCGTCGCCGTCCAGGGTCGTACACTGACTCGACCCTGAATGTTTGCTCACAGCGTACCAGTACCAGTGAGATGTGTGGCCAACGGGCACGAGTGGACAGGCTAGGGAGGAGCATGCGGCGAGTATGTGTGGGTACACCGGTATACTATGAGCAAACAGTCAGGGAGGAGGATGCGGCGAGAGTGTGCGGGTACACCGGTACACTATGAGCAAGCAGTCAGACAATGGTATGATGCCCTGCCGTCGGACTGCGGCATGATGACGAGTAGCGCGTGCGCGTTGGTGCCCTGGAACGCGAAGGCGCCGACGCCCGTGGAGCTCTGCTGGATTGGGTTGAGGCTGACGGACGCCGAGGTCTGTCGCGGCGCCACGCAGTAGAGACCACCAGCGCAGGAGTGGTTTCCGTTACTGCATATTATTTGATCATTAGGCTTGCAATCACGACGAAACACATGCATGCTGTAGCAGTCGCACGTGGTTAGATCAGCAAGAGTAACGCACGCACACACACACACACACACACAGGCGTTTAGGCAGACACTCAAACGATGTGGTTGGATGACGTGGCGAGCACCGGCCTACTATGCTGTCTCATTGAGCTGCCCCACCATGATAGAGGCGGTGACCCCGTTGCCGCCGCGCGCCGACGCCGCCACCGTGGCCCTGACCACGTTGCTCACGTGCGGGTTCAGCGCTGTCAGGTGCAGGACCTTCGTGCAGCGCCGCACCTTGAAACTAAAAGCATATATCCAAAGAGGTTCACGGGGTACAGAGCGAATGCCTGGTGCCTCTGTATACACGCGGAAGCATCTCCCACTACCAGTACTTGAAAAGAGTTTTCATCATATTATAGCTGACATCAAGCGCGATCATCCGTGGGTCATCCCGGGGGCAATCTGCACCGCCATACCTTTGACGTCTGGAGCTGCACCAGCGCGACAAGGGGTTGCAGGAGGCCCATGACGCCCGCCGCGGTCTCGCAGTGCCCCATGAACGACTTCACTGCGCCCAGTATGAGAGGCGCGGCGGGCACCCCCCCCTTCTTGCCGCCCCGCCGCTTGCCGTGCACCGCCACCGTGGTGTAGTGCCGCAACTTAAACTTTGACGGTGGAAAGTTTAAAACATTCCATCACATTTTAGACGCAAGCGCTAAAACCAAGCGTGGTCAACCCAGGGTCAATCTTGTGTCAACCTGGGCTCAACCTGGGGGAGGGTCCACCTGGGGCCAGCCAGGGGGCAACCTGGGACCAACCTGGGTGAATTTGGGGTCAACCTACACCGCCCCACCGTGGCTCCGATCTCGATGGGATCGCCCAGGGAGGTGCCTGTGCCGTGCATCTGCATGTTGTCCAGCGCCACGCCGTCCATGTGCTGCGCGTCGTGCATCACCAACCGCATGCAGGACTGCTGCGCCGGACCGTTGGGCGCGGTGAGGGAGCTGCTGCGCCCGTCCTGGTTGTAGTGCCGCAAGTTGAAATGGTAAGCAAAAATTGTAAGCAGTGTACCACTTTTCTTTTTGTTTAAAGCCTTGGTTTAAAACATTGTGTCTAGGTAGCTTACTTGGTTTCCAAGCGCAGAGACAGGCGATTCCAATACGGGTATCCAGCCCTTTCAGCTTGCACCGTCCCACCTGATTCACGCAGGTGCCGTCTAGGATGATCGGCGCGGCCGAGTCGGTGCCCTCCATGGCGCTCAGCAGTACCACGCCTGAAGGCCTGGCTGATATGCCCCGCCACATCATCCAACGCATGTTGAGCCCTTGATAAGTTGGCATATAATGGTGCGGCGAACATTATGTGCCTGACCCTACCACGCCCCGCGCCTCGCCGCGCACGTAGCCGTCCGCCGCGGTGTCCAGCGTCTTGCAGCGCCCCTCGGGGCTCAGCATCCCCCCGGCGAAGAACAGCCTCATGCCCGTGGGGTGCATGATGGCGTGGACGCCGCAGGCGAAGGCGGCGCCGGTTTCGCCCGGCGCGATGCCACACGCGCCGATGTGTGTGGCCACCAGGGAGGAGGAGCACGCGCAGTCCGCGCCGTAGTGGCGCAAGTTGAAATTGAAAGCAAAATTGTAAGCAAATTTAATTAGTTGTATTAGTTCATCGAGCCCCAAGGCACCCACATTCTAAGCATTCACCACCCCCCTCCGCCATTACAAGTTGAAATTGTAACAACATGTTCAAGTTTCAAGCTTTGACACCAGGCGGTTTCAACAGGAACGTCAACTGCTTTCAACGTGCACCGCCTTACGACGCTGAGGGCGGCACCGCTGAGGCCGAACATGAAGGACACGCGACCGGAGGCGGCGCTCATCGCGTTGCCGGGCGCCGCCAGGTAGAGACTGATGGATAGTGCTCGCAACGTCATGAGGTTCCAATTCACTCAATACTCGAGGGTTCAGAATGCTTCCAATGATGTGGCAAGCACTGTCCATCAGGCCCTGCCACCAGCGCGTGCGTGGACAGGCCGTGGGGGTTCAAGATGTAGGTGTGGTACTCCGTGATGCCGATACCGACGTATACTCCCGTGGTGCCGCCTTCGCTGCCCACCTTGCTGTAATGGCGCAAGCTGAATCCGAAAGTAAAGCTTGAAAGAAGTTCATCATAGTTGTTTATGTTGGTTGCATGTGCTGAAATCAGTCGTTTTCAGAATGAGTTTAAGCCCTTTCAACTTGCACCGCCCCACTTTGCTGAAGCGGGTGTACCACCGGCCGATGGACCCCGCCACCGCGGCCCCGGCGCCGGCCTCCAGCACACCCTCGCGTCAGGGACAAGTAAGAAACGCCCGCCGCGTCACCACCACGGTATAAACCATCGGTATTCAATGAGTCCCCCGCAGGCGGCGCAGGCGCAGGCGACGAATGTGGTTACTCAATTACGACACCCATCTTAGGACTTATCTTAGGATTGAATAAGGCGACAAACATTCACATCCGTGCCGACGTCGTACAAAACATATGTTTACATTAATCCTGTGACGCGGTGATGATGTTTTGCACGTGTTGTTTTTACCTCGAGAATGAGCCTCTGTTGCGGGTCCATCCAGAGCGTCTCAGCGGTGGACAGCCCGAACACCACGTCGTCGAACTCCTCGTAGTTCTTGATGAGGCTGGCGAAGGGCGGCACGGGGAAGCCCACCGCGCCCGAGGCGTAGCGGTGCATGTTGACATTGACAGCAAAACTTGAAAGCTGTTTAGTCACAGGCGCGGAAATCGAGCGCTTCCAATCAACATTGGGTTCAATTGGTTTCGACATGCACCGCCCTGCCTCGGATCGCTCCTGCACGGCCGAGCAGTGGTCCCACCGCATGAGTGGCACATGCGCAATGCAGTCCCAACAGGGGCACCGTTGAAGCCCACCTCGGTGTATGGTCGGGTGTACGGTGATGATTGCCAAGTCATGGGATGTCAATTTAACCCCACGAACGGGGGTCGACAGTGTCCGGGGGCAGTGCGTAGTCTGCTGCGGGGGCGCCGCTGAAGCCCACATCCGTTGAGGTGTAGACAAATTATATTTGCAACTCCAGGCTCGTCATGTTATGGAGTGTCGTATGACTCAACACACGAGAGTCTATCGTGTGGGAAATGACGTGGCGAACGTCATACAGCGAGGCACTAAGGCCCACCTCGGAGGAGGCGGAGGAGCGCGCGGCGCGCCCAATCACGCGCCCGCGAATCGCCGGCCGGCCTGCAAGGGCGGGGTCGGCGTTCACCAGGCTCATGACATCACTGCCGCTCACGTGGCCGGTGGCGCCGATGTCGCGGCTCTTGGTGAAGGCATTGGCACAGAGCCCAGCAGATATTTCGCGTCACATCACCGGATGCCATGTAAATCTCACAGGATACCATGTAAACTGAGGATGACTTGTGTAGTTGTATTGGATGATGTGGCGGGCTCAGAATGCGTTGAATGACGTGGCGGGTGCGTTGTATGACGTGGCAGGCGGCGGATGGACCCACGTGATATGACCCATTTACTACAATTAACGCTGGATGCTACGTTCCTGTCCATACCTTGGCAGCGGTCTTTGCGGTGGACTTGGTCGCCGCATCGGCCGCTGCATCGGCTGCCGCATAGACCTCAGCCTTCATGCGGGCGATCACTACCACCTTGGCCTTCGCGGCCGCCTTCAGTGCGGCGGTGGCTTCCTTCTCCTTGCGAGCAGCGGCGGCCTTCTCCTTGCTGTGGCGGCGCATGTTGAAACTGAAAGCACATTTTCAAAAGCAGTTCATTATTGTTTCATGCTTTTATCACGTTATTCACAACTTAAGTCTTAAACGCTGACATCAGGCGCGTTCAATGCATGTTACAAGCGATTGCAACTTGCACCGCCCTGCCTTGCGAGCGGCGGCAGCGGAGGCAGCATCGGCTTTGGCGGCGGTGGCAGCGGCGGCCGCGGCGGCGGCGGTGGCGGAGGCTTCGGCAGCGGTTGCGGCGGCGGCGGTGGCTGCAGCGACGAGAGCCTCCTGCATAATGACATCATCCTCATCCTCCTCCTCCTCGTCCTCGTCCTCCTCCTCATCCTCCTCATCCTCCTCCTGTGCATCCTGCTCTGAGTGCTTGGACACCTCAGCAGCCGCCCCAGGCGACCTTTCCGCCGCCGCTGCCTCCACCTCCTCCTTCTCCTCCTCCTCCTCCTCCTCGTCAGTATCCCCCTCACCCCGGAGCTTGCGCCCCAGCCGCACCCGCACATACTCCGACAGCTGTCCCAGGGTGGGGTAGTCTAGCGCCGCGGTCACGGGCAGCTCGAGATCGAAGCGGTCGGACAGCCGCGAGGCGAGACCGACCACCTTCTGGGAGTTCAGGCCCACGCTGGCAAGATTGGTGTGCGGGCCCATGTCCAGAGCGGCGGGGGTGATGACATCGGCGTTGGCTGACTCCGCTGACTCCGCCGACTCCTCTGATTCGCGTGCTTGGCTCTGCAACGCGCCGATCACTTCGGTCATTACAATGGTGGTGATTTCCTCGAGAGAGGGGACGTTGACCTTGGGCTCGGAACCGCCGGCAATGGTGCTGTGGTCGGACGCCGGCGACGCCGCCAGAGCCGGCGCGGATGCTTTGGAGGCGAACGAGAGCTCCACCACCGCGTCTATAACAGTCGCAATCGTCGCCGCCGCCGCCGCCGCCGCCGCCGCCGCCGTTGGCTGACGCACAATCCCAGACTCAATCCCAGGCTCGAGCTGCGTGGGCTCAAAGTCGATGCACACATCCTCGGATTCGGGCTCGGGTTCGACCTCCTGCCTCCGCGCCCAGTCATCCACCCCCTCGTCCTCATCCTCACCGTCGCTGCCCCCCATCTACAACCAGGGCCTTACAATCGAATCCTTTTTCAGTCGGCACTTTAGCCGTTTTACCCCTGACCCCACGTGAAGTAGAGCTCTATCCCTCGATGGTGCGGAGAGATAGAGAGACGCTGCCCTCGGACGCTGCCATCTGTTACGGAGGCACTATGGTTTCGCCCTAGCCCTCATGCAACCGTAAAGGGTGTTAACGTTGTTCAGCAAAGGAGTTAATTGTGTTGCCCTACCACAGACGCGATGTTGAGAGGGCCAGCCTCCTCCGCGACGTGCCCGCTCACCGACGCGCCGCTGTT
>Ga0307488_10003176_pt1 | contig 13791 bp, 18 predicted proteins | sample SB02metaG_FD_202248 | JGI IMG/M metagenome (GOLD analysis project Ga0307488, IMG submission 202248) | Sea-ice brine microbial communities from Beaufort Sea near Barrow, Alaska, United States - SB 0.2 | ecosystem: Environmental > Aquatic > Marine > Coastal | place: USA: Alaska | collected... | reverse complement strand
TTTTCTTCCAATGAGGCATCAAAGTAAAACGTACATCGTCTTCTAAAATGATAAAAGGAAATTCGCCTTTTTCACCCGCGCGACGAATACATTCTAAATGGCTCAAAGTAATGGCTAACTGCGCCCTTAGTACAATTACTATAATCATTAACGTATTTTACTCCTTCTATTTCCCCTTGATGTATATCCTTTATATCACGTCCATCGATAGCTTTAAAACGGTGAATATTTTCTACTTCATAACGAGCTATTTCTGCTTCCAATGCTTGGCTTCGATCTTTACTGCGATCTAAATTAATATAATATTTAGGGATTTTATTGAAAGCTTCATTCTTTTCTACTTTTTCTCTCAATTCGGCTATCTTATTTTTCATTGCCGCATAAGTCATTATTTTACCTCCTCTCTTACCTCTTTTACGAAAAAAGCTCATTTTTATATTAATAAAATGTTAGACGCTTTATCTATAACTTTCATAGTTTTTGCTTTCATATTAATACTCTTTTTTATCTATAAATTCAGAGTAAGAAATAGTAATAATACTATCACCTTAGCAAATAACCATGATCATCTTAAAAAGTGTCATACTACCCCTAAAAGTGCTCTCAGTGAAATCAAAAGAATGCAAAGCGAAAGCATCAAGGGCAGCGAAAGATTAAATGCTTATTATAGTGAAAGTAGAAAATGCTGGTTAATAGGAAAAAGTTCACGTGTATTTAAACATTAAATATATTATTGTTTAAAAATGTATACCGATCGTGAATTTTTAATACCAAAAGAGAAAAAATCACTAGATTGGTGCACTAAATGTATTATTACTTTACCGGCTATTTCTCTAAGTATTTGGTGCTTAGCCAATACTGCTTATAATGCTCTAATATATGAACATCTTCATAATATTTTAAAGAATGTAACTATACATATCGAAACTTAAATAGAAAATAATTAAAATGAAAAATACTCTTTATTTTCTATTAACTTTAACAGTAATTTTTACCTATTTTGCTTACGTCTGGAAAGAAAAAGTACATTATGATTATTTGAGCGAAGGGGTCACTGATAGCACAGTGCAAAACTTTTTACTTAATTCTTTCAACGGTATGATGCTATCTACTATTCCTGAAAAATTTAATCAACCTGTTTTAGATTGGCAGGAAATTATACCCGAAGCACAGATATTAAAAGATCATTTTGCTATTATTAAAGCCGAGGCTCATAATTTAATAAAGGATTATCATCATATTCCTCGCTTCAATGACGTAGATAGTATTCAAGCCCCGCTTATTGATTATGATAACAGAGATTGGAAGACTTTTTTCTTTAAATTTTATGGTGATTTTAACGAGACCAATTGTGCTAAATGTCCCAAAACAGCCGAATTACTTCGTCGTTTACCAGTTGATTTAGCTATGTTTTCTATTTTAGAAGAAGATAAAAATATACCTCCACACAGGGGACCATGGAAGGGTCTTTTGCGCTTACATTTAGCTATTGATATACCTAGCGAAGCAGTTATAACCATCGATGATAAAGATTATCGATGGGAAGAAGGGGAACTTTTCCTTTTTGACGATACTTATATTCATAGTGTCAAAAATCCCAAAGCGAAGAAAATAGTACTTTTTATGGACATAAAGCGTGACCATATTCCTTCTATTTTTCATAATATTTTGAATATTTTAGGCGATGATTATTTTCACAAAGTTAATCAAGGTATTGAAAAAAGAGCACAAAATAGATTAAACTTTATAGAAACCCAGCAACAAGGCAATTACTAGCAGCGATAAATAATTAAGATTTTCGAAGGTAGCAAATGCCCGTGTCAGATCATTGTTTTCCGATTGACTAATAAAGACATTACTTTCCTCTTCGATAATAACAGGAACAAATAAACCAATAAAAATTAGAATATTGAATACTGCTAAGTAAATAGGTAATTTTGTCTTATAATTTTTATAGAAAATATAATAATTGTATAAATTATAAACAAAGACCAAGACGAACGCAGCGACTGCTAACCCCGAATGAACATCACCGGTGGTACTATTAGCTTCGATAGTGCCGTCTTTTTGATAAGGGGTGACAAAAATAATAGAAATAAATAACCCCAATATAAGCATGACCGCGATGTCTCTTAATAATGGTCGTTGTTTAAAATCACGTAAATGTTGTAAATATACCAATAAAGAAGCGCCAATTGTAGCAAAAACTACCACCGCTGCTGTAATACTATTACCGTTAGCTACTGCCCTGGAAATAGTAAAATCATTATCATCTACTTTATGTTTATCAACAGCATAACCGAAAACATAGAGAGCTAATAAAAAAGACAATACCGAACTAATAGCCACTGATTTAATTTTTGTTGCTTCATTCATTTTATTTATAAAAAATTGAACTTTTAATTATTTTTTATTATCAATATACGAGGTCATGCCTATTCATCCAGAAATATTACTTAAATTACTTGACCAAAGAAAAAATGGCAAAAGTAAATTTGAAACTCATGCTCATCGTGCTGCTCTTACCCGGAACAGTAACATTATGTTTAGCGCTGATAACCACTATGTTAGCAAGAGGTTATCATCACATGCTGAAGCAACTGTCTTGGACAAAATTGTTGACCGAGGAGGAAATAAGAGCTACAATTTATACGTGGTACGGACCGGCGCTGGCGATTGGGGAGGCAATTCCCGACCATGTATTGACTGTCTTCGAAAATTATATACTGCCGCTAATGTTAATCATATCGTTTATACTAACGGCGTCGACTATACTGTCACAACATTAAATAAATTATTATCAGAAGATACCCAGCACACCAGTGCCGGTCATCGACATTTTAACTGCTCGGAAGAGGAGGAAGAGGAAGATGAAGAAAATAAACCTAATTTATAATTAATTACTTATAATTATAAATTTAATCTTTTAATAACATTAATGCCATGGCGGCATAGTTATGTAAATCCATAAGGGTGTCGTTAATTTTTTCATCTTCTACTAAATTAACACCATTTTTAGTAATAGATAAAGCGCGTTGAATTTTGTCTTCGATACGCATTAAAACACCCACCACGCCAAATTTAGCAAAAGCATCGCCATAATCGGCGTTTTTCCTTTTAAATAGTTCCAAGGCTTCTTCTTGCACTGCTTCCAATTGTGCTACTCGGTCCATTTTACTCAACTTCCAATTTAAAGCTTTTCATTTTATTGACATTTAATTCGATAATACGACCATTAGTTTCCTTAACCCATTTGCGTATTTTTGTGAAATGTTTTCGTGTGATTCCGTGCTTATCATTGAACATGACAATATTAGGGGTATCGGTACGCATACCACGGCCCCGTACTTGTTCAAAAGGTGCCCAGCTAGCAAAAGTATAACACATGATTAATAAGTCGGAAGGACGCCCGTCGAAATCGTCACAAAAATTAGCTTCATCAAATCCTACTCCCATCTTGCTACCAGTACCAATTAAAATATTTTTAGTTTGATAATTTTTAATAGTCCCGTATAATTCAGAACTATCCAACCCTTCGGCGATAATCATTTCTTTTAAGGTTTCGCAATGCTGTTTACGTGCGGTAGCAATCATAGTTTTTTTATCTTGATTAGCTTTCAAAAGTTCAATAATTAACTGGTTTCTTTCCTCGCTTTCGGTCTGCGAATTTAATAATAATCCAAATGGATTTGCGCCATCAGTGACAAATTCCAAATTTGTTTGGATAAGAAAAAAATTGTATGGTTTAGTACTTGTCTCTTTTATATAGTGAGTTCCGCATATACTTTGAATTACCTTGTGTAAACCGTTTTCTTTGGTCGGCGTAGCTGTCTCGGCGATGATATAAGAGGGTGTTAATTTAAGGAGAGCTTTCACCTTCCCAGGAGCACAAAAACAATGAGCTTCGTCTATAATTAAAGTACCTATGTTTTCCCGTAAATGTTGTGGTATTTTATCTATACGACCATCCATACAAATCATGATTTTCGCCTGAGGGGGTACCTTGTCGTTAACGAACCAAACGTCATCTTTGCTCAAATCCATGTATTTTAAGAAAGTTTTAACCCATTGTTTCCCTATATTTTCTCGATGAACTAGGACACAAGTGCTTTTATTGATGTACCAACTGAGCATAACGCCCATGAAAGTTTTCCCGAAACCCGGATACAAGGCAATAGTAACGGTACGATATTCCTTCAAATAATCCACGGCTCGTTTAAAAGGCTCTATTTGCCGACCCAGCAATTTGCCCGAAAAATTGCCTCTTTTTTCATGAATATTAGCATATTTACTAGTATCTTGATTAAAAAATTTATTATAATAACTACATGCAAAACGATAGGGTAGATGTACCTTACCTTCTGAGCAGTAAATCATGCGCACAGAAGCACCGCTAGATTGAAAGCGCGCAGAATGATTAAATTTTGCCATAGTTGGATCGGTAGGTAAAAAAGTAAGTAAATCATTGATCTTTTTAGACTCTTCCTCGTCAAAGGTTTTTATATCAAAAGAGACCGACATTTTACTTCTTTAATTCTTAATTAATTTCAATTTGAATAATAAAAATTTGCTTTAAGGAAATGATTTTAAAAATAAAACAAAATCTTTAAACATGTTTTATGAAAATTGCCAACACCATTTTAATGAAAATGTCTGTGAACATTGCGGATTATTAATCGAAACGGTCTTTGATAATAAAAAAGAGTCACCGGGTCATTTCAAATATTTAGATAATAAAACCAGTATATTAGATAATCTCGAAGATATACCAGCAGACGTACTTACTAAAACCAGACAAAATATTATACGCAAACAAAGTGATACTGGTAAAAAAGTAAGAAATGATTGTAAAAATACCTTTATTCAAGTATATGAAGCCTATATAGAATGTGGTTATAAAAGTTTTAATCCTCATGTCTTGGCAAAAAAATTAAATTTATCGAGAAAAGAAATTAACTGGTGTTTAAAGGTCACTTCTCGTACCGCTCTTATACCTTCTGTACACGAAGAAGTAAACAAATATATTTCTATCGTTATTATGTCGCCTATTGCCTATATTGAAAGTATATGTATTCGTAACAACCTTGATAATTTAAAAGAACAAATCAAAGAATTAGCCATTTATATTATGAAAGAAAAAGACATACTCTATTCGTCACGCCCAGAGTATGTAGCTTGTGGTATAATTAAAAGATTTTGCGATAGTCGTAATATAAACACGAAGAGTTTTAGCAAAATTAATAATATATCAGACAATGCATTGAAAAAGATTATCAATGACATAGAAGAATTTTTTTAATATGTATTTTAAAGTATATTAAAAAATGAGTTCGCCTTATAGTAGTTATTTTCAGATGACTAACAAAGATCCATCTAATTATGTTTTATTCAAGGATTTTTATTTTTATTCTATCTTAGCTAATTATGTTTTTTATTTTTGGTTTCTCGTTAGTGTTTTATTACATTATGATGATTTTACGAGGACCGATTACGGTACAGTTGTGGTTGTTTTTGATATTATCGTAATAGTTGGTACTTTTATAGTCCTGGCTTTATCTGTGGTTAACAAAGACAGATTCCCTTATCCATTAGCTGGTATTATTTTCATATTATTATTAGTAGAATTAGCTGTGCTTTTCTTCTACTACGACAAGAGAGATTTGGATCCCGAATATGCCAGAGACCCAGTAAGTATAGGTATTAGTTTCCTTTTAGCTTATGCTTTTGTCAGTTATTTCACTTGTTAATTCTTCTTCTAAATAAAACTTTATTAGTTTTATTTCTTTTTTATATTTATCCAATAACCATTCTCTGTCACTAATAGAAAAATTATTTTTATTATTAACTATTGATTGGAGTACTATATTAAGATCATATACTTTATTATTTAATTTAACTTTATTCTTAAAATTAATAATATTTTTATCTTTGATGAACCTTTTTCTTGCTTCTATCAAATACTTCCATTCATACTTATCATTGCCTAAAATTAACCTAGCCAACCATAAATTATGAGCCATACTTTCTTCTTGTAAATTAGTAATATTATAATTACTAATTATTTCTTTAAATTGGTCGAAATTGTTAATTAAGATAGATTTCTCTATCTGTTTCTTTTCATAAAGAGAAAAATAACCAATAAAGCTATTATAATTTAGTAATACTAAACTATTAAAAAACTCATCTTTTTCTAATCTCATTATCCATTGTGATAATATATTTCTTTCTTGATAAAATATATTATCAGAATCTTTGTTACTATTCAATATATAACCAATAATAGTATTTTTATGATGATAATTACTATTGATGTGCTCCATTTTTAATTTTTAACAATTTAAACGATAAAATTTTTACTTACGTCTGACATATAATCTGGTTCTTTATAATCTTCTTTTAATGTACTTGTTTGCATATTGACATATACTGGCTCTTTAATTCTTATTATTTTATTTTCAGATAATAAGTATTTCCCTATCAACAAACCAGCTATTATTATGGCAACAGCGAGAGTAGAAATTCCGCCCGCCAAACTAATATCTAGTTCTTCTTGATTAACTACAACACTGACATTTTTTAAAGAATCTTTGGCACTATCATAACCAGGATCTGATTTATATTGTAATTCTAAATAATAATAACTTATTAGCATAATAATGGATACCATGGTTACACTGACTATGAGGAGAAATTCGGAACGCGAATAATTAATAAATTTAAAGAAATAGAGGGAGGCGATGAAAATTAAAAATACCCCAGCTAATACCAAAGCACCTAGGGTGAGATTTTTACTCGTGTCGGCATGATTACTGCCAGGGTATGATTCCGATATATTTATCTTACCGTAATTATAACCATTTAATATTACCTGGGCAACAAGCAAGAACAGTAAAACTACAAAACTAATCATTTTTAATATAGTAAATTTTTTTTAATCAACAGATAAACTGAACTTATAATCATTGTATTTAGGAACTTCCAAACCTTCTATGGTATCGGTGTCATCTTTTCCTGAAAAGAATAGACTCATTACTACTATTGCCAGTAAACCACCGATTAGCATCTTTTTCCAAACTTCATTATTAATTTTATTCTTCATATAAGCACTGAAAGACAATAAAAATATAGTTAAAAAATTCAAAAGATCACCGGCATCTTTACTTTTATGAGGCAATATAGAAGAAGATTTAAATAGTTGATTTGGTTGATAAAGCCAAAATGTCATTTTTCATATACTTTCTTTTAAATTAAATTATTTATTTCATCTGTTTCTATAATACGTCCAGAGAAAGCTTTGTCTTTACTATCTATAATATCTTGACGTTCAGCCAAAGAAGTAGTGATTTTGTTAATCTCTCCACATAAAGGCAAAATATCCTGTATCATAAAAATATGCTCGTTGAAATTTTGAAAGCGTGCATACATATTTAATGATACTTTATCAAATTTATTTTTATCAATTTCATTAAGTTCTTTTTTACCATATTTAACATAATAATCTTTAGCGAAAGAACCTAATAATGACCAATCATCTACGAGATTATTAGCATATTTTTTATAACTTTTATCGAAATTTTTCATTTGTTTATTTAGTTTTTCCATACTGTCTACTAAATGAGTAAAACTATATTTGTTGCTCAATAATTGTTGTTGTTGAATTATTTGATAATTCTTCTTACTAGCGTTAATCATATATTGTGGTTCTTTTTCTAATTCTTCCAGACTAGCGACCAGATAAGTTTGGGTCATATCTAACATATCATTGTTACTTTGATTTTCTAATAAATAATAGTCATAATAATAGTCACCGTTATCTTCTCTGAGAGCAAATAAATAACTACCATTTTCATAGAAAACTAGACCCTTGATGTCCATTGTTAATTTTTCTAATAAAGCATTTTGATAACTGCCTAATTTAGGTAATTCTTGACAAGAAGTAATCTTGACACTCTTGTGGGCATGACAATCTGTTTTAGCTTTTTTATCCAAATTGATGAAGATAATTTGACCGTTAGGGTCAAAGCAAATAACATATTTTATACTATTAGTATCCTCGTCGATAAGATATTTAATGATAGAATATCTATAATTTTTTAATTTTTCTTCTAGATCTATATCTTTAATTGGTAGCTTGTCAAATTTGGCAGTAGGTGTACGCGGAGTTTCTATCGTAAAACGTGTGGGTGTATGCGGAGCCACATCTTTTTCTTTGTTTTTAACTTCTATTTTTTCTTCTTGATAGAGACTATTTTCGCTTTCAATAGTCTCTATTTTTTCTTCTTGATAATCTCGTACCGGGCTAATTTTAGGTATACGTACCGGGCTACGAGAAGGTGTTTTTATTTTACGTCTAGCTTTGCGAACAGGTCTGTTATTTTCCTCGGGTTCAATATCTTTTTCTTCTTCATGAAAAGGGGCTAAAATTTTAAGACTTTCTTCTAATGATAGTTTATTCATTTTTTTTAGAGAAATATTTAAACAATTAAATGTATAAATATTAAATAAAAATTAGTTTGTTTTTAAATCATCCAATAAATCGGTAATATCGGTATCTTCTTCATCTGTCTCTGCTTTATAAGGATCTTTGTCATCTGCTACTGGAACAGTCAGTCCTGCGCTAATATCTTCTTCTATTTTAACTTGCGGGATATGCTCTTCTTCTTTTTTTTCTTTTTCTTCTTCCTTTGCACGAAGAGGAGAATATTTCAAATTAAAACTAGCTTTGATAGAATCAGAAGGGGGTTCTAATTTATCAAGATAATTTTCAGAATCAAAATCTTCGCTAACACCTAGAATTACAGGCGAAGGTCTTGCTTTTGGTGTACCATTTTTAGATTTATGATAACGAATAACTACTGTTTTTTCGTCTTGCACAACAGGCTCGTCCAAAAAATTATCCTGGTCAATATAATTTTTATCAGAAGCAGATTTTTTGGCTTTACTAGGGGTAGTGATTACGTCCACTGTATTCCCGGCCAATACCTGAGCCAATTGAACATCTGGTTCTTCTTCACTCTTAGCCACAACTACGGAATCATTTATTTTACCATAATGTTTGATAACTAAATTATAACCTCTATCGGTAACCTTATCTGCTTTGCGGCCACTGTGTTGTTTACAACGAAGCAAATAATAATCTTCCGGTTTCAAATCTTCAATATTTTCTTCTAAAACTTTACCTTTAAAAAATAGATCATCTGATTTATTACAAAAACGATCTTTGTTAGCACCGGTCTTAGGACAATAAGAACAAGAATAATTTTTAGATTCCATTTTTTCAATATACTCATTAAGAGGCACCGGTGTTGTTACATTTTTAGATGCCTTTTTGGAAGGTTTTTCCAACGCTTCTACTCTTTTGAGTAGAGCCTCGAATTCTTCTCTTGTAACAGCAGACATGATGAATATTATTGTTTTAATGATGAGTTAATTAAAAAATCAATTTTATTTTTTTAAAATGAGCAGAAAAAATATACCCAAAACATTGAAAAATAAAGTCTGGGACAAATACATTGGTGCCGAAAAAGGACAAGGAAAATGTTATTGTTGTAAGGGTTTTTTAGATAGTAAAAATTTTGAATGCGGTCATGTCACCCCTGTTAAGAAAGGAGGACAAAATATATTGAGCAACTTACGTCCTATATGCTCTTGTTGTAATAAGTCTATGGGTACTAAAAATTTAGAAGTTTTTAAAGAAACTTATTTTCCTTCTCCTCTTAGTGAAGCTAGAAACTATATCAAAAAAATTGAAAATTTAATTATGATTATAGATAATATAATATAATATAATACAATCATGTCTTCTAAACAAACATATGTTTTTGATAAAAAATCAGCTGCTGATCATATCAACAGTAATGTTTTATTAGGAGATTTATATGACTCTGATGATGATTAATTCACCTCCTTTGGAAGAAAATAAATTAATATTACGCTCTATTATTAGAACCTGAATATTTTCTGGTTCAGTATTAATTAACCAATGAGTATATATTTTTTCCCCTTTAATAGGAAAAAAATACTTATCTTCATCAGTTAGTATTTCTAAACTTTGTGTTGAATCTTTAATAGTACCAACTATTAAAATTCTTTCCCCTTTATTTAATATCATATGATGTTTATAAACAGTACCTCCATGCGGCCATATATTTTCTCCTTTAATTTTATCTATATTCTGTATTTGGTAGTTATTATTCTTTAATTCTTTGATAACTTTATCTATATATAGATTATCGTCAGACTGATAATGAACTAATGCATTTTCTTTTGATAAATAAGGAGGCGCTTTGATTCTATCGAAGGTAGATTGTCGAAAAGTAATGAAATTTTCCGGAGAAATAGTAGTTAGAAAAAAACTATATTTTTTATCACTTTCCAAATAATGGGTGTGATTATATTGGTCAGAAAATAATAAATATTTAGGACAGAAAAAATGATAGATTATTCTTTTTTGATCATCAAAAACATCTAGATAACATTCGTCTTCTCCGTAATTAATAATTTCTATAATATGATTTTTTTTCATTACATGAGCCGTATCTATATCGGAGTCAAATATTTTACTATCACTTGGAGTATAGACATGATTAAAATCGCTAATAATTGCTTCGTTATTATTTAATTTATACCAAGGTTTAAATTCTTTATATTTAATCATATAGAAATGTATTAAAAAAACAGTAAATAAACAAAGTGTTAATAAATCTAACATTTTTAAGAGAAAATAATTAAAAGCATTTAAAAATGTCAGTTATAGATAGTGACGAAGAAATGGATTATACTATCAAAGATATCGATAGTATATGTCACCAAGAAGATGATATTAATTTGGAAGATTTGCTATCTACTGGCGCAGATGATAAAGAATTAATTACTAACGAAAAAGAAATAAATAATATAATTTATGATATTAATTTAGGCCAGGACATTATAAGTAAATTTGATTTGGCTAGCGAAACCAATACTCCGATTAATTTTATTTTCCGAGACAGAGAAGACAATTATTTTTCCCTTTTTAATAAATTAGAAGGAGAAGAAGAAATGGTAGAAACATTCAATTATTATAATAGAAAATTTAACTTAACTATTGAGAGTTTCTTATTAGCTTATTTCATAGCCAATAAAGATGCCAAGAGAAGTTTTATAATCGAAAAAATCAATTATCTCAGTAGGGTCAGTAATTTAGTATTAGATGAAGAAAACTTTGACGATAACGCAGAAAGATATGAGAGCAAACTTGTTATTTTAAATAAAAAAACACTAGAAGAATATAAAAAAATTAAAGAATTTTATCAAGATTTAAGTAAGATGAGTTATTCTACTTCGCCAGAAGAAATTTCACAAAGTTTGAAATTAACCGAAACCAAAGTGGTGATTAAAGTCAACGACGGTGAATATGATTTTAATGTGGATACAGGAGCTATTATATTTAATAATATGAATACTAGTTATTATTTCCCTTTCATTCAATACCAAGGCGAGGAAGATAAATTTTATAAATTATATGATAAAGAAAATTTAGTTATCGAAGAAGTAATAAATGTCAATAAAAAAATTAATATATTAAGTGAAGAAGAAAAAGATAAAAGAAAAAATTATATATTTGTCTTGATGAGATTACCGTTAGTTAATGGTGAAAAATATATACTTTTGGAATTTAATCTAGAAAAAAGTAAAGTTATATTTAGCTATCCGGGTAACACTATCGAAGTAGTGAAGAAAAAATTACCCAGTTTATTAGAAGATATAATATTGGGTCCAGAAGAAATTCTAAATATAAGAGGAAATTTTGAAATTAATTTTCCTAATTACGATAATACTAAACTATACTTTCTTTCTTTATTTGAAAAAGTTTTCAATAAATTCTTATATGTGAAAGAAGAATCAAAACCTCGTTCTTTGGTAAGTGAAAGGGATAAGTTTTATTTCAAAACTTATACAGAAGAAAAGAGCAGTCGTGGCTATAAAGCTAACTTTTTTATTGAACCTCTTTATGGTGACAAATATTCTATCATTTTCCGTAGCAGTACCGTTAACGGCAATAGTCTCAATGAATTCTCTTTAATTATGTCTAAATTAGCCTGGTATTATAATCATTTAGATAATGAAGAATTAAATATGAATTACGAGTTAGTAACGGAACCATATACTGGTCCAGATGGCAAAGGCCTGGGTGCTCCGCTCAGTGAGAAAAAGGAAAGAAATACTTTTTTTAGAACTAATAAGATTGATAATTTAATTACCGCTGCTCCTCAAATATTTCCTAAAAGCGAATACTCCCGTAGGTGTGGTTGTCCCAGGCAACCTATTATTATTGGCGAGGAAGATGTAGCCGATTGGCAAGAATATGAATTTGATGGTAAAAAACATAATGTAGTTAAATTTCCTCCCAGTAAATCTGAACAGGGAGGGAAAAGGTTTAATTTTGTCTGTCCTAGCGAGAATAATATTTTAAGTTTTATTCCCAATCCGGACCAACTTTCTGAATATCCTATTTTGCCTTGTTGTAGTGTGAAAAAAAATGATCTTTATGATCGCTACGACGAAATAAGAACAGATCCGCTAGCTTTTTTTAATGAAAGAGAAGAAGCCAAAGGCAAGACCAGTCAATTGAAAACAGTCAAAATGTTAACCACTGATCAAGTAGGATTTTTGCCGACAGAATTGCAAAGTTTTTTGAAAAGAGCACATCCCAATACTCAATTTACCAGAGCAGGGGTACTAAAAAATAGTAAAAGTTCCATGATACATTGTGCTCTATTAGCGAGCGGACATTTGGCTAATTTAAAAGATAAAAGTAAAAATAATAAACTTAATGAGAAATTAGATAAATTAATAAAATTTAGAAAAGTTTATTTAGAGAAGAATATTATCAAACGAGAACAAATAGTAAATATTATGCGTAAAAATCTATATAAATTTGTAGAATTAATCAGTGCTAGTCAAGAAAATTTTAATTTAAGTGAAAAACAATTAGAATTAAGAATTGCTAATAACGAAGAAGTATTTGATTCTCATTACTATTATAAATTATTAGAAAATATTTTTCATATTAATATATTTGTCTTTGTTTACGAAGATGGTAAAATTAATTTAGAACGCCCGCATCATCGCTTTTTTCATAATCGTGAGATTAATCGTAGTTTACCCACTTTGTTACTCTTCAAACATGTTTCCAGTAAAACTTTCCCTATTTATGAATTGATTGGTCACGACGGTACTGTAAAAGGTTCGGATTTCCCTTATCTATATACGGATATCTTAACTAAATTTATAAATAATTATATCGATAAAAATCCTTATTACATTTGCGAAAGCCATCGTGACGAAGATTATACGGTACGAGTTAATTATTACCAAAATATCAATTGGAATTATTTATTAGCTGATTATGAAATAGTAGGTCAGGCTATTAACGATAGCGGTAGAATTTATCGTATTAATATTATGGTAGACGAACAGGAATTAAGTGTTTATGTCCCTCCATCTTTCCCTCTTAATGTACCACTGCGAGATAAAATAGCCTGTGGTACTAAAAAATTAGCCATTGATATATTTGAAGCAAGTAGTCAGGAAGGCTGTGGTGGTATGTGGTTCAAAATGAACGGCTGTGATAAAGCGATTTTTGTACCCTGTCAAGATGTAAAAAAGAATAAAGATCCATGTGTGGCATATGAATTAGAAAAAGAGAAAAAAATAAGTGATAATAATTTCTATCAAATAAATGTTATTAACCGTAATGCTAATATTATCAAACAATTAATCATATGGTGCTGGAATTTGTCTAATTTA
>Ga0307488_10003175_pt1 | contig 13794 bp, 9 predicted proteins | sample SB02metaG_FD_202248 | JGI IMG/M metagenome (GOLD analysis project Ga0307488, IMG submission 202248) | Sea-ice brine microbial communities from Beaufort Sea near Barrow, Alaska, United States - SB 0.2 | ecosystem: Environmental > Aquatic > Marine > Coastal | place: USA: Alaska | collected 2017-05-06 | reverse complement strand
TCCGTAGGTGTCGATACTCAGGCGAGTTCCTTCGAGATTTTGAATATTTGAATCGATCGATTTGGCAAGTTTGATCATTTCAAGTTCGTCTGCTTTTCTGAAATCACGGCCGTCGGGGCCTCTCCACTCGTAAATAGTGACGATTAAGTTGTGTCGACGGAATTGAATTTCACCAGGGCTCACAATTGAATTTTCACCCACGGGAAGATCCACACGATGATCGAGTGCATGGCGGGCTTCTTTTTCTCATCGATATCGTTTGAATCGGATTGTAACGGTCGAATCTGCGTGGTTTAAAAACGCTTCAGTCCCTCTGTAATGTGGCATGTCTTGAGTGAGCGTAATTCTGGAAGAATCCACCAATTTGCTGCAATTACTGATCGTATACCGATAAATCGGCCAAAAGCACGGAGCGATCACCAGTGCTACGACGCAGCACCAACCGATGCGGGGATTATAAAATCTCGAGGTCGTCATCCGAATAATTACGGATGACCTCAAACGGAAATTAGGAGAAAACTCAGAGCCTCACTTAAAATACCGCTTCAACACAGCCTTCTCTTCCGGCATCAAAGACTCACGCCACACGGTGTCTCCACCCTGACCTTTGGACTTCACCTTGCCGGCTTCTTTTGGCCCGACTTTGAGTTCGTCAATGTCATGCTCTGTTTCGCCGACTCCGAGCAATTCTCCCGGGGCTGCCTTGGAGAGATCGAGGTTTTTGACCTGCTCGATGTTTTTCGTATTCAAATCGGTTTCGGCTCCGAAAAATAATGGGGCGGTTCCAGGGCCACGATTGATTCCGCCATTTCCAGCACCTTGGCCCTGGCCGGGAGGGCCCTGTCCCTGCATTTTCATCATCCACGCTTCGAGCTCGGCTAACCGCGCTTCTTCCCCACCGCCAAGACCCTGCATTTCCTTCATCGCTTCACCCGCTTTTTTCAGTTGTTCGCGAAGGGCATCCATTTGCTCTTTCGAAAGCTGGGCTTCCTGAGCATTTTTCAAAGTCTGAGGATCAAGCTTCTGCATTTTTTCGAGCATCTCTTCGGTCAGATCCTCTTCAGCAAAGCCGGCCTGCTTCAGCATTTCCTTCAACTCATCGGGATCGAGCTTCTTCTGAGCTTCGGCAAGTTTGTCGGGATCGAGCGCTTTCATATCTCTCACAAAATCCTCGTTCAACTCTTCCTCGGTAAATCCCATGTCCTTCAACGCATCGATGAATTTACTCATCGCCATGAGTTGCTTGGGATCCATTTGTTGAAGCTGCTTGAGGAGTTCCTGATTCATTTCCAAACCACTCAGTTCCATGTTTTTGAGCGCTTCTTCGAACTCCGACATGATCATGTCCTTCGCCTCTTCGCTCATCTGCGAGGAAAAATTCTGCAACGCATTCAGATCGCGTTCTGCCGTTTGCATTTCCGCACCGAGACTGTTGATTTGCTGACGCAAAGTCTCGCGAAGCGTATCTGTCGCTTCCATGCTGCTGTGGCTGAACCACTCGTCTTCCGGCTGAGCGCGAAGTTCGACAATTTTGTCGCGAACTTCTTCGATCGCCTCTTCCTCAATCACTTCCTGATCTTCGAGGGTCTCCAACATTTTTTCGACCTGTTCCCAGGCACTTGGTTCCGCTGGAGGAAGGTCGGCAGCCGCTTTCAAATCCGGGATAGGAATGAGCAATGATGCTGCAATTGAAAGAACGGTGATCGCGAATGGCGTAATCACCAAAGGCCAGCGCCATTGAAATCCAGCCCAATTCATTGCAGCCGCTTCGTCGCGAGGAGGCGAGGGCCATTGACCAACGCCATGATCCGCCGCAGTCAGTGCGTTGCGAAGCGACAGCCCTTCTTCCAGGCGGACGAGTCCATCTTTTTGCTCGATGAAACGCTTTTTGGCCAAAATCCCGGCAACTACCAGCATGATAGCGATGAGAGCGCCTGCTCCGATCAGAAACCGCATGTTTTCAATTGGCAACCACAAGGAGCGCATGATCAAAATCGCCGAGCCGATCACCAAGCTGCCGACGACAAGTAGTGGCGTTAAAAGCTGCAACCACCAGCCGACGTTGACTTTTCGGACCAAACGGCCCGCCAAAGACCGCCACACTTTTTCCCGATCCGAATCGCTCATGGTGAAAATATTAGCGTTAGATGCTGAAACTCGCAAGAACGTTCCAACGATCGAATAGGGTTGGTTCATCGAACGAATACTGTTGGATCGTGGGTAGAGGATTGCCAACGTGCTCGGTATTTGATTAAAATCTAGCCGATGCATTTTCTGAACCGGTCTCTATTCTTCCTGCTGCTTACGGTTGGGGGCTTGGCTGTATGTCCGGCGACTTTTGGGTTCTTTCCAATTAGAAGCGGTTTTGCTGAAGTATCACCTGATGGAACTCGGCTGTTGGTTTTAATGGGTAATCATCATGGCTCCAAAGATGAGCTTCTGATAACGTTGCCTGATGGGCGACTCGTGGATTTCGGGAAACATTTTGCGAAACCAGGCATTTATAACCTGAGTGACTTCGATCTGGTCAGCGAATTCGACTTCGTGTTTCCATCGCTAAACATGCTTTGGAATGACGATTTTTCTTCGATAGTTGTCTTAAACCAATACGCGGCCCATTTCCTAGGAGATTGGGCGCTTGGTTTTGTTCACGAGGGCAAACTCATTAAGACTTATGAATGCGACGAGCTTCTTACCGAGATGAGGGAAACTCGAAGGTTGCCAATCAAATTTCCAGGGGGAATTTTTGATTGGCATGACGACAAAAAATTCAAAAAAAACGGCTCTCGGTTGACGGTAGCGACTGCACCCCGCCGCCTTTTTTCTCGGAACCCTCGGTCGGAAATCGGCTTCCAGGAATTCTACGAATTTGATTTTGAAACGGGCGAAATGCTCAGTAGCCGCGTCGAAAATACGAAATTTAAGACCATCATTGTTTTCATCGGGATTCTGGTCGCCTTAGTCATCGCAATTTGTATTTGGATTGGAAAAATCCTTTGGAAACGCAGCTTTCGAGGTTCCGAATCAACGTGACCGAATTATCTCGAAGCGTTTCCGCTTTACTCGCCCGTTGATTGTGTCAATTTCGCCAAACGAAACTGAAGCAGCCATGCCTCGCGACAACTCGATCAAAAAAATTCTCCTCATCGGCTCTGGCCCCATTGTTATTGGGCAAGGCTGTGAATTCGACTATTCCGGCGTTCAAGCCTGTAAAGCCCTTCAGGAAGAGGGCTATGAGGTGATCCTGGTGAATTCAAATCCGGCGACAATTATGACCGATCCGGAATTTGCGGATCGCACTTATATTGAACCGATTACGCCAGAGATTATTGAAAAAATCATCGCGAAGGAAAAGCCGGATGCACTTTTACCAACGTTGGGCGGCCAAACGGCTCTGAACGCGTCGATGGACCTTTTCAAATCGGGAGTGCTCGACAAGTACAACGTGAGAATGATCGGCGCGAAAGCGGACGCGATCGATAAGGGTGAGGACCGACTGCTTTTCAAAAATGCGATGCAGAAAATCGGCCTCGATATGCCGCATTCCGGGGTGGCTCATACCATGGATGAAGCGCATGGGTTCGCTGAAGAAATCGGCAGTTTTCCGCTGATTATTCGCCCTGCGTTTACCCTCGGTGGCAGCGGTGGTGGAATTGCGTATAACAAAGAAGAATTTGAAACGATCGTCTCGCGCGGGCTTGATTTGTCGCCGGTGACGGAGGTTTTGGTCGAGGAATCGTTGCTCGGGTGGAAGGAATACGAGATGGAAGTCATGCGGGATCACGCGGACAACTGCGTGGTCATTTGCTCGATCGAAAACTTCGATCCGATGGGCGTTCACACGGGAGATTCCATCACGGTGGCTCCTGCTCAAACGCTGACCGACAGGGAGTATCAGCTGATGCGAGATGCGTCTTTCGCAGTGATTCGTGAAATCGGCGTGGAGACCGGTGGATCAAACATTCAGTTTTCGATCAATCCTGAAAACGGCCGAATGATCGTGATCGAGATGAATCCGCGGGTATCGCGTTCATCTGCGCTGGCTTCAAAAGCGACTGGTTTCCCGATCGCAAAAATCGCAGCAAAATTGGCAGTGGGTTACACGCTGGACGAAATCCCGAACGACATTACCCGCAAGACGCCCGCGAGTTTCGAGCCGACAATCGACTATGTGGTCACGAAGCTGCCGCGTTTTACGTTCGAGAAATTCGCTGATGCGGATTCGACCCTGACCACGCAGATGAAGAGTGTTGGCGAAGCGATGGCGATCGGCCGGACTTTCAAAGAATCGATTCAAAAGGCACTTCGTTCGCTTGAAGTCGGCCGTTTTGGATTTGGATTCGACGGAAAAGATCTGACGCCCGAAGTTGGCGAGATTCGCGAAAAGTTGGCGACGCCAAATGCCGATCGAATTTTTTATCTGAAATACGCGTTCGACGCTGGATTCAGCATTGATGAGATTTTTGAGCTGACCAAAATCGACATTTGGTTCCTGAAAAATCTCGAGGACATCTGGAAATCGGCGGATGATTTCAAGGGCTCAATCGACGCCGTAGACTTTCGTCGGGCTAAACGTCTTGGTTTTTCGGATCGCCAGCTTGCGCATCTCACCGGCACGCATGAGGACACCGTTCGCGAAAAACGCAAAGCGGCTGGAGTCATCCCAACCTACCGACTCGTCGATACCTGTGCGGCTGAGTTCGAGGCTTACACGCCATATTATTATTCAACCTATGGGATTGAAAACGAGGCTCGCGACTCCGACAAACGCCGGATCATGATTCTCGGTGGCGGCCCTAACCGGATTGGCCAGGGAATCGAATTTGATTACTGCTGTGTTCACGCCTCATTCGCGCTGAAGGAGTTGGGTTACGAGACCATCATGGTCAATTCGAACCCCGAAACTGTTTCGACCGACTACGACACGAGTGACAAACTCTATTTTGAGCCGCTCACGCTGGAAGACGTTCTCAACATTTACGAACAGGAAGAAGCCTGGGGAATCATTGTTCAGTTCGGTGGTCAAACGCCCCTCAATCTGGCTGCTGATCTCGAACGGCTCGGCTGCAATGTGATTGGCACGTCTCCAAAAAGTATTGAGCAGGCGGAAGACCGGAAGTTTTTCTCTGCCCTTCTCGATAAATTGGAACTGAAGCAGGCGCCTGCGGGAACTGCTGTTTCCGCTGACGAAGCGGTCGTGATCGCTGATCGAATCGGCTACCCAGTTTTGGTTCGTCCATCGTTTGTTCTCGGTGGTCGCGCCATGATGATCGTCTACAACGACGATGAATTGCGTCAATACATGACTACCGCGGTCGACGTGAGCCCGAATCGTCCGGTTTTGGTTGATCAGTTTCTCGAAGACGCGACCGAGGTCGATGTTGATTGTATTTCCGACGGAGAAACGACGGTTGTCGGTTATATCATGGAGCACATCGAGGAAGCGGGAATTCACTCGGGCGATAGTGCCTGTGTCATTCCGCCGTTTTCGCTCAGTGCTGACATGCTGGAACGGATTTCAGTAGCCGCGAAAAATCTCGCGAAAGCGCTCCAAGTGCGTGGCCTGATGAATATTCAGTTCGCCGTTAAAGACGACGAACTTTTCGTGATTGAGGTGAATCCTCGTGCGTCACGAACCGTTCCATTTGTTTCAAAAGCGATCGGTGTTCCTCTCGCGAAACTCGCCGCGAAAGTGATGGCCGGTGAAAAATTGGTCGATCTTGGATTTACCGAGCCAATTATTCCGCCGCATTATTCGGTGAAAGAAGCAGTCTTCCCATTCGCGAAATTTCCGGGCGTTGATATTGGCCTGGGACCGGAGATGAAATCGACTGGCGAAGTCATGGGCCTCGATCCTGAATTCGGGATGGCTTATGCAAAATCGCAAATGGCGGCGTCAGCTCCATTACCATCCAGTGGAAACATTTTTGTATCGGTGAAGGACCGCGATAAAGCCCGTGCGATTGAACTGGCTCGCGAATTCTCCGAACTCGGATTTTCGATCTACTCGACTTCTGGCACCGCCAAGCAAATGAAAGAAGCCGGAGTTCCGGTGAACAAATTGCACAAGCTTTCCGAAGGCCGTCCCAACGTCCTCGACATGATCAAAAACGGCGAAATTGCTCTTGTGATCAACACTCCGAGTGGTCGTGATCCGCGTCGCGACGAAGTTCGCATCCGGAGTGGAGCACTTGCCAACCGCGTGCCGATTCTGACGACGCTCCGTGCTGCTGAAGCCAGCGTGAAAGCGATTCGTTCGATGAAAGCCGGAGAAATCGGTGTGACACCGTTGCAGGAGTATTGATAGTCGCTACGATTCAGCAGGGTTAGGTTGACGAACAGACCCTATCGGTTCGATACTGGCCGCCATGAGTCATCCCCGAGTCCTCGTTGTCGAAGACGAACCGTCCATTGCTGAGACCCTCGAATATTCGCTGCAGTCCGAAGGTTTCGCTGTTCAACTGGCGGGGACGGGCGGCGATGGGCTCGGCTATTTTTCGGAAAATGCTCCCGACTTCATCATTCTCGATGTCGGCTTGCCGGATATCAGTGGATTCGAAGTCTGTCGCGAAATTCGTAAAACCTCGAACGTCCCAGTGCTTTTCCTGACCGCGCGAGAAAGCGAAATTGATCGGGTGGTTGGTCTCGAAATTGGAGCGGACGATTATGTGGTGAAGCCATTTAGCCCGCGTGAACTGGTTGCGCGGGTTCGGGCGATTTTACGTCGCAGTCAAAATCAAATCGCCAATGCAAACAACGAATTGATTCAAGTGGGCGATCTGCAAATCGATTGCGAACGGATGCAGGCACACTGGAGGAAAACGTCGCTCAATTTGTCCCGCTACGAATTTGGTTTGCTCAAAGTTTTTCTGCAACACCCTGGTCGCGTTTACACCCGGGATCAGCTCATGGATTTGGTTTGGGACGAGCCCGAATCTTCGCTTGATCGAACAGTGGATGCCCACATCAAAAGCCTTCGTGCAAAGCTCCGCGAGGCGGATTCCGAACTGGATGCCATCGCCACTCACCGGGGCGTTGGGTATAGCTTGCGCGAAGAACTGTGATCTAACATGCGCATAACACTTCTTATCATTGCTGGATTTCTCGTGATTGCGGGTGGGGGATTTTTTGTCCTGATGAAAACGCTGCGCGAAGACGTCGAGCAAATGTATTCGCAGGCGGCGGAAGAGCCGCTTGTCGATTTTGCGCACCTTTTTGCATCGTTGATTCAACAAGACATCGCCGATGGAAAAATCGATCCGGACCGTTTTCGGAAATCATTTAAAAATGCGTTTGCGCGTGAATTTTCGGCAAAAATTTACCAACTCGAAAAGAAACATATTCAGTCAAACATCTACGTTACCAACAAAGACGGCGTTGTGATTTTTGATTCAGAGAACGCAAAACGCGAAGGCGAGGACTATTCGGAATACAATGACGTCTATCTTGCTCGTCAGGGAAAGTATGGCGTGCGTTCTTCGCGGACGGATCTCGATGATCCTCACAGCTCCGTCTTTTTTATCGCTGCACCGATTAACTACGAAGGTGAAATGATAGGCACGTTGACGGTGTCTCGGCCGGAAACTGCGATGGCTCCGTTTGCCAAGGAATCGCGTCGGAAAATTTTGGAATGGAGCTTCATTGCTGCCGCCGTTGTCGCCATTCTCGGCGCATTGTGGACCTACGCGCTGTTGAGTCCTATTGGCGGTTTGACCAACTTGGCGAGAATGGTTGCTAAAGGAGAGCGAACCTTTGTTCCTGAGACGGGTAAGGCCGAAATTCGTTCGCTAAGTCGGGCGATTGAAAACATGCGTTGCGAGTTGGAGGGCAAGCACTACGTCGAAAACTATGTTCAGGCTTTGACCCATGAATTGAAAAGTCCGCTGGCGGCAATTCGGGGCGCGGCTGAGCTGATCGACGACAATATGCCGCCTGATAAACGAGATCGATTCCTTGGAAATATTTTGGCAGAGACATCGCGGAGCGAAGACTTGGTTCGTCGACTCGTTCAACTGGCTGCGCTCGAAAGCCAGACTGGGTTGGCAAAAACGGAATCGCTGGATTTGGCGGAATTGGTTTCCGAGGAAACTGCGGAGTGCAAAAACCGAATCGAAGCGAAAGGCGTTTCGATCGATGCAACGGGACTGGGATCAGCAGTCGAAATCGAGGGAGATCCCCTCATGCTGCAGATCGCGGTTCGCAATCTACTTTCCAACGCGATTGATTTTTCGCCGGAAAATGAAGGCGCAAAAATCGACATTTCGCTAGCGATGCGAAAAGGCAAAAAAGTTCTCACCGTCTCCGACGAGGGGCCGGGGATTCCTGACTACGCAACGGAGAAGATCTTTGAGCGGTTTTATTCGCTGAAACACAATGCGACGAAGGATGGGCGCAAAGGGTCCGGTTTGGGCCTTTGTTTCGTAAAAGAAGCTGCCGAATTGCACGGCGGATCGATCGATGTGAAAAATCGCGACGAAGGCACCGGTGCTGAGGCTACCTTGCGTCTTTCTTAAGTTACACCGGAGCAACGTCAATGATGCCTTCGGCGGTCTCCTCACGCAGTCGTAACTGCCCACAGGCCGCATCGATGTCGTGACCTTTCTCGCGGCGGAGGGTTGCTTGAACTCCGGCATTCACTAGCACATCCAGAAACTTTTCCTGAACATCTTCGGTTGGCCGTTCCCACTCCAAACCGTCAACCGTGTTGTAGGGAATCAGATTCACTTTTGCACCCAAACCAAGCGCGCGGTGCGTCAGTGCTTTTGCTTGATCCAGTCCGTCGTTGACGCCTTTAATCAAAATGTATTCGAACGTGATCTTTTGTTTTTTCTTCTCGGTCCAAATATTGAGTGCCTCGAAAAGCCGCTGCAAATTGTAGCGCTCATTCACGGGCATGATTCGCGTGCGAACTTCGTCGGTCGCTCCGTGGAGTGAAATTGCCAATCGAATCTGAATTGGAATGTCGGATAATTTTTCGATCATCGGAGCGAGTCCGCTCGTTGAAACTGTCATCTGGCGAGCCCCAAGGGTGACGCCCCATTCCGCATTTAGAATTTGGATGGCTTGCGTCAGATGATGTAGATTCGCGAGTGGTTCGCCCATTCCCATGAAAACGAGATTGTTGACGCGTTCGCCGGTCTCAGCTTCGGCCATCAGTACTTGTGATACGATTTCTCCGGCAGTGAGATTCCGGGTGAAACCGGCCAATCCGCTGGCGCAAAATTTGCAATCAAACGCGCAGCCAACTTGGCTCGAAACGCAGAGCGTGAGGCGATCGCTTCGTCCGCCGTAGAGTGCCCGCGACGCCGGAATCAGGACTGTCTCGATGAGACGGCCATCATCTTCGAGCCGAAACAGAAACTTCCGGGTCGTGTCAGTCGATCCGTTTAACCGAACATGGGTCAGCGGAGCCAGCGTAAATTCTTCAGCGAGACCCTCGCGCAACTCCGGCGACAGATTCGACATCGTTTCGAAATCCGAGACGCGTTTTTTGAAGATCCAATCGAGGATTTGTTTCGCACGAAACTTGGGCTCGTCGCGTTCTGCCAACCAGGCATTCCAGTCCGCATCTGTCAGCCCACAGGCCGCAGATTTTTGGGGAGATGAAGTTTCAGTTTCCACGAATCAACAGGGTACGTTCGATGAACGTACCCTGTTCGATCGAAATCTCCACACGGGAAAACCACGATCACGCGGATTGGTCGTGGAGTCCTCGAAGATAGATTGGTCGTAACTTATTCTGATGAGCACACTGCTTAAAAAAATCGGCTCAGGGCTCGTAGCTCTGAGCTTTTTCGTGGGAACGGCCGAGGCGAGTTCTGATTTTGATGACAAAATCGAGCCGTTGCTGGCGACGTATTGCTTTGATTGTCACTCAGATGGCATTCTGAAAGGTGATTTTGCGATGGATGAGTGGGAATCTATCGATGAACACGCCAATGATCATGTTCACTGGCTGAAAGTGTGGCGAAATCTTCGGGGATCGGTCATGCCGCCAGCTGAGAAAAAGCAGCCGACCGCTGCCGAGAAGGCCCTGATTTCGAGTTGGATTGAGTCAGAAGTTTTCAAATTGGACCCGAAAAACCCCGATCCGGGCCGAGTCACCATTCGTCGACTCAACCGAACAGAATACGAAAATACGATTCAGGATTTGTATGATGTGAATTTCGATGTGGATGAGGAATTTCCTCCGGACGACACCGGTTATGGCTTCGATACGATTGGAGATGTGCTGTCGCTTTCACCGCTATTGATGGAGAAATACCTCACGGCGGCCGATGTGATTGTCGATGAATTGATTTCCGGGGACGGCGGGCGCATTCCAATTCGTTCACGCGAAGGCAAAGATCTCAAACAGCCGGATAATCCGAAGATCGACGCCTCCTGGTTGGACTTCCGGCATGAACGAACGGTAGAAGCAAAGATCTGGATTCCGGGAACCGGTGAACATGAATTGGTTTTGGAATATGCGATCGGAGGCTCCGACGAGTCGACCGAAAATACTGCGCGAGCTGAGATTCTTGTCGATGGGAAAAAAATCGGGGAGCAGAATCTGGGATGGGAATTTTCGAAAACACTCAAGTTTAAGAAAAAGCTCCAATTGGCGAAAGGGGAGCATGTGATTGGACTGAGAATGAATGCGGAGCAGCCTCCAGGAGAAGGGGAGGAACGTCTCGGGTTGAAAGTTCGACGGGTGATTTTTACGGGGCCGCTGGATGGTTCAATGAGAGAATACTCGACGGCGATGCGGCGGATTTTCTTTAATGGAATCGCTCCTCCGGATGCAGAAGGGCGCAAGAAATACGCTTATGAGATTCTGAAAAGGCAGGCAACGCGAGCATTCCGTCGTCCGGTTGATGAGGCAACGTTGGATCGGTTGGTTACGATCACAATGTTTGCGGATGTACAACCGGAGACGAGTTTTGAAGAAGCGATCCGGCAGGCAATGACGGCGATTTTGGTGTCGCCTAAATTTTTGTTTCGGGCTGAAATTCAAGCGGAGCCGGACAATCCCGGCAAGGTGATCCCCATTGATGAATATGCGCTCGCTTCGCGGCTGTCCTATTTTTTGTGGAGCAGTTGCCCGGATGAAAAACTAATGGAGTTGGCGGGCAAAAACGAGCTTCGTAAAAACCTCCGGTCTGAAGTTGATCGGATGCTGAGCGATGACAAATCCGAGAGGTTTGTGAAAAACTTTGTCGGACAATGGCTGCAGGCTCGCGACGTGGAGACGATCAATATTGATGCGAGGCGGATTTTGAAAATTCGCGACCTGAGCACGGCGTTAAAAATGTTTTCGGTCCGGTTGCGAGGTAAAATGAAGGAGGAAACTGAAATGCTCTTTGGACACATTTTGCGGAAAAATCGACCTGCAACGGAATTGCTGACTGCAGATTATGCGTTTGTGAATGAAGAACTGGCGAAGTGGTATGGAATTCCGGACGTGAAAGGGAAAGAGCATCAAAAAGTCGCACTGAAGCCTGAATACAATCGGAACGGCGGGGTTTTGACTCAGGGAAATTTTCTAGTGGTGACTTCGAATCCGACGCGAACTTCGCCCGTGAAGCGTGGACTCTTCGTCTTGGAGAATTTGCTGGGGACTCCGCCGCCGCCGGCGCCAGCGGATGTGCCAGAACTTGAGGTGTCGAAGTCGAAAAAGGAGAAGCGAACAATGCGGGAAATGATGGAAGTGCATCGGGAGAAATCGGTCTGCGCCAGTTGTCATAAGAGAATGGATCCGATTGGATTGGCCTTGGAGAAATACAATCCAGTGGGCCAATTCCGAGCCGAAGAAAATGGCAAGCCGATTGATTCGTCAGGGGAATTGGTGACGGGTGAGAAATTTGATTCTGTAGGAAAGCTCGCTCAAGTCCTCGCCACGGAACGTAAAACCGATGTGCAGCGATGCCTTGCCGGGAAAATGCTGACCTACGGAATTGGTCGTGGGGTTGAGTATTTTGATGCGCCGACGATTGATCAGATTGTTGCAAAAGCGGAGAAGAAAGGCGGAACGCTGAAGGAGATTTTGATTGGAGTGATTGAATCGGCGCCTTTCCAAAAGCGACGAGGCGAGGGAAATGCCCTCGCTGAAAATTGATGAAAGCTGGAACGACTTTTTCGCTGAAAGATCAGCTTTTTAATGCTGAGAAAGTCGAATGGCTCGCATCGCGCTTTGTTGCGGTATATCCCGATTTTTCAAAGTCTAAATTTTGCAAAGCAGTCGTCTCCGAATTTCCGACATTGGAGTTGAAACAGCGGCTTGCTCACATCACTGAATGCCTCGCGGTGAGTTTTCCGGATGATTTTCAGGAGGCTGTGGCGATCATTTTAAAAGCGCTGCCGGACTCGCTCGATCCAAAAAAACGGGATGACGATTTTGGCGATTTCATCATCGCGCCGCTTTCGCATTTTGTGGCGACGCGTGGCTGTAATGCTGAGCAATTGGAGGTCTCCCTGGCTGCTCTTTATGAAATAACGCAGCGATTTTCGGCGGAAGATTCTATTCGCTTTTTTATCAATGCGTTCCCTGAGCCTACGATGTCATTTCTGGCAAAATGTGCCGGGGATGAAAATTATCATGTGCGACGTTTGGCGAGCGAAGGGACGAGGCCGAAGTTGCCATGGTGCCAGAAAATTGGGATCGATTATCGCGAGCCGATCAAAATTCTCGATGCGCTGTTTTCTGATGAAACCCGTTATGTGACTCGCTCGGTGGCGAACCATTTGAACGACATCAGCAAGCTCGATCCGGAGTTGGTCATTGCGACGTTGGCTCGCTGGAAAAAGAGCGGGGCGCAGGATGAGAAAGAAATGGGATTTATTATTCGGCACGCGACTCGAACGCTGGTGAAGCAGGGGAGCAACGCCGCGTTGGCATTGATGGGATTTGGCGAAACGCCGCAGATAAGGATTCGCGAATTTTCAATTCTAACGCCGGAGGTGAAAGTTGGTGAGGCGCTTGAATTTGTGCTGGCGATTGAATCACAATCTAATCAGAATTTATTGATTGATTACCGAATGCAACTCGCGGGTGACGGCAAACCCGGTGGACAAAAGGTCTTTAAGCTGAAACAGATCGAAGACGTGAAAGCGGATGCAATTTTAAAGATCCCAAAGCGGCACCCGATGAAATTGATGACGACTCGGACGCTCTACGCTGGAACGCATTCGATCACGCTGCAGGTGAACGGACAGGATTTTGGGACGCTCAGTTTTGAATTGAGCGCCTGAATTCTTACGCTAATCGGTCACTACTACTTCTTCCCAGAAAACATTCGGAAGATTAGCAATAGAACAACGACGCCAAGAACAGAAATACCGATGCTGCGCAGGTCGAGTGCACCGGTGGTGCCGCCCCAGCCCAATAGGCTGGCGATATAGCCGCCAAGGAAAGAGCCGGCAATTCCGATGATGATCGTAATGATGCAGCCGCCGGGATCTCTTCCGGGGGTGAGAAATTTTCCAATAATGCCGGCGATTAAGCCGAGCCCGAGCATATACATCCAGTTGTCCATAATTTAGAAGGTTACGAAGATTTGGACGTTCTGGCGAACTTAAGATGTCACTGCTATGTCACCATTTCATGACGCGTTCGAGAAATGTTGCGATCCGTGGGTCTGATGGATTCTCGAAAATTTCCTTCGGCGTCGCTGTGGCAAGAACGGTTCCTTCTGCTAGAAAAAGGACTTCGTCGGCCGCCGCTTTAGCGAATCCCATTTCGTGAGTCGAAAAAATGATGCGTTGGCCTGATTCGCAGAGTTCCTCGATGACTTCGAGAACCTCGGCTTTCATTTC
>Ga0307488_10003174_pt1 | contig 13794 bp, 4 predicted proteins | sample SB02metaG_FD_202248 | JGI IMG/M metagenome (GOLD analysis project Ga0307488, IMG submission 202248) | Sea-ice brine microbial communities from Beaufort Sea near Barrow, Alaska, United States - SB 0.2 | ecosystem: Environmental > Aquatic > Marine > Coastal | place: USA: Alaska | collected 2017-05-06 | reverse complement strand
ACGGATCAAATATTATGTCTGCGAACACTGTACTATTGTCAAACAACAATATTTGTTCTTTCTGTACTGTGTTCAGTGCTATGTTGTAAAGGCCGATACTGTCTGATTTGATTCCTATATCGAATGTTTTACCTATACGTTTTGTCGATATCTCCCTGATGTCTATCTTCCTGCCTCCTGCGTCCAGCAATGAGTAGTCTCCTGCCAGGTTCCTTAACTTGCCAACTATTGAGTTGTTAGTGTCTAATTCAAAACCGTCAGCGGCCGGAGAAACAGTAACCGCACTGCCCGGTGCCCATTCCTGCGTGGTCCAGAATAGGAATTCTCTTACTGCATTTTCCCAGTTCAGTGTTTCTTTCAATTCGTTTGAATATTTGTTAAATCTGAATCCTTGGTCTTCCAACCAATTTCCATATCCCAAAAGGAAATCTGTGACATCCTGTATTGTGTTAAACACATATCCATATGGTATTATCTGCACATCTTCCTGATAGGTGTTGTACCGTTTCACTACTGTTGCCCCTTCTACTGAAATCGCTGATTGTGTAGTAGTCCTGACAGGATAGTTGAATGTGAAATAAGGTTTCGTGGTTGAATATCCTAACACCTTGTAGCCACCTAAAAGTGATGACCCATCACTGCTTGTATCTGTATTCTTCTCTATCAACACACCCGAGTAAGTGAAACTTTCAACAGGGTTCGATGTTCTGAATAAAATTTTGTAGTTCTCATCTGGTATAAATTTTGATCCTGAGGTAGAGCCCGGCGATACAGAATCTGTAAGTATTTTGATATTGTCCTTGTCTGTGAATCCCCCTAGCTTGTATGACAGCTGTACGGACAATTTTTTCATCTTATTATAATAGAAGTTTGTAGGATCTAAGTTACGTGATATTAAGTAGTTGACCACAAATGGTTGGTATCCTGCTGTGATGTATCTTGTTATAGCACCGGTGTTCTGGTCTGTCTCTGTTTCCAGATGGTATTTTGCAGTGGATAACTGTCTCCTGATTCCTGTATCTGTGTCTATTTGATTTCCTGCTGTGTTTGTTGACAATCTAGAAGGGTCAAAAAAGTTTGCTGAGAACTTGGCAGGCTTAGTCAGTGCCAGTACTCTCATCACAGCAAAAGGATAAGACGACGATCGTCTCCAGGCTGTTTCTGCCGGTGACTGGTCTCCGAACTTCCAAGAGGACTGTCTACCAGGTATGTCAAAGTTTTTTACAAGTTTTGCCGCAATCGGATCTAAAAGATTACCTGACTCGTCAACTGGAAGGTACGTACCTATGTTTATCTTGCCATATCTGCCTGGATGTGTCGCTATGGCGTTCCACATCACATCATTAGCCGACGTGTACGGTGCTGGACCATAAAGTGTTTCCCAATCAGTTGGCTTCTCCGAATGTCCTAATATCTCCCATGGTCTAGTGTGCGGTGAATCTGTGTCGTAGAAGTAGTTGTATATCCCTCTCCAGTATCCTGGAAAAGACTGACTGTTTATCCTATCTGTGCTTCTTGCATAGTTGTAGGTAAATGGCGAACCTTCTACAAAAGTTGTGTTGTTAATATATTGTACATTGTTCCTCCCTGCCCATGTATAGAAAGTTGCTCCCATGATGTCATTGATTTCTTGCAGTGTAAATTCTGTCGACACGAATGCACTCGGACTAACATCATGTATGTCAAGCAAGGTTGAATCGTATGCAGTTTTACAGTTGTTATAGATCCTTTTCTCTAATTCAAATATTAAATCGTCTCTCTCGTCACCGTATGCTTTTATGATTGATCCATCATGCTTTCTGATAACTGCTGTGCTCGTAATATAAGTGTTGTCAGTAAACAACTCCGGTTTAAATTTTGGATACATTCCAAGTTTAGTTGGAGATGGTGGCATGTAACTGCCTGTTGTATCTGCATAATCTTTGATCACTACCTTGTCGCCTTCTGCAAGTGTGACTGATATATTAATGCTGTCATCTACTGTGCTGAATGTGTAGTCTGTGCCTAATATTAATTGTACACTGTTCAGATAAACGTAAACTGCTCTATTGCTTGGCGTTGTTATGTTGTGTTGCGAGTCGAGTGCGTATTCTGTCTGTGACTCTCCCTGTACTGTGTAAGATCTAGATGAAACATTTTCTCCCCATCCTATCATGTCTTCATAGAAGAACGGAAAAGATGAGTTCCTACCCTGTGTTATTGCTGTTATGATCTCATCAACTCTGTCAGCGGCTACGCCTTCGTATGCTGTTCCTGTTGCATGTGTAAGGAATGCATTGTAAAATTTTTCGTATTCCTTGGTGGCAAAATCCATTGCAGAAATTAAGTTTGACTCTTGATCTATCAGACCAAAAACTGCCGGAGTCAATGGTGCTTCGTGTTGGTGTATGCTACCACCTTTCAATCTTGCATCTGGTTTGTCTCTGAGGTTTGACACTCCAGGTATTGTTCCTGTCACATCTTGGTTCTTGTCAAATATATCCCTCACATGACCTAATACCTGACCATACGTGAATGTTCCTAACTGTTGGTTCAGACTGTTAGAGGCTAAGTTTTCTGGCACCTCATAAATTCCCCTGTCCTCCACCTTGTCAGCACTGCTATGTCCAGCAATCCTGAGCTGATCGTTTACTGTCAACTCTTTAATAAATTTCACATACTTGTTTGTTGTTCCGTTAACAACGGTATAATCCGTTGCCAAGGTTTTTCTAGCACCATTTACAGAAACTGATAATTCTAAGTCTGTCAGTGTGGCAGAATTTTTGTAGAAGTCTATAGGGAATAGCTGTTTCTCTGTTTCCTCTACTACGGAAGTCCTAATTACTCGTTGTTTGCTCTCGTTGGTCCTTTTTACCCAGCCAGTCTTTGAGTTGTGTGAGGTCCTGCCTGTCGTGTAGTGCAGATGTCCTTCTGCAAAATTTTTTGTCACTGTTCTTGTGCCAGTTTTGTACGTGAATGTTCCTGTTGTGTGGTCTGACTCAAACACTATGTCGCCGATGTTGTTTATGGTGTTGTATTTTACCTTGATCCCTAAAACTGTGTCTGTTGTTGCTGTGTCCGAAGTCGCAAAAGCAAAGACCTTGGCTCCCACAAATGACGAGTTAGAATATATTGTTGTATCATCAAAACTTATATGATTGTTGTCCCACATGCCAAACAACGGTTGTTGGTTGACGCCTATTTTCTGCTGTGCATCTTTCCACGTGGTCGTTGCACTGTCGTAATAGAAAGTCTTGCCCTGGTTCACTGTCCCAAATTCTACGAATACGCTATCCTTGTCAGCCGGAGCTCCGTCTGACTCTTCCGTTAGTGAGATGACCTGTGTGCTGTCGCCTGCTGTCGCAAAGCTGACCTTGTAAATCTTGTTCTTTACTATAGGATCCGTATCTGCCGAGAATATAATCCTCATTCCTTCTGTCAGTGAAACACCATCTACTATGTAACCTGTCTGTAGTACCACATCACTGAAGGCATCTGTTGTGGCTGTATCATACAGTGTGACAGATGTTTTTGCTACTGTTCCGTGATTGTACAAAGCAAGTCCCGAATCAAATTCTATTATGGGTCTCTTGGCCCTATCTGTTTCTTCCAACGTCGGGGTATATCCATTTACTCTAGCTGTTTCCTCTATGACCGACCTGTGGAACCATCTGTTATATCTTGACCATGCGTTCTGATCCAGTGAATCTCTCTTTATTGTTATGTAATCCTTTGTATCAGGTATGTAATATGCTTTGGCATAGGGCCTCGAGTCGTAGTCGGCCTCATCGTAAAGTATTGTCGTCTCTGTGGCATAAGTCGCTGGTGTAATTAAATTGTTAACATTGGTCAATGTTATTGATTCACCTACTCCTTCCACGTAGTACTCATTGTTCAAGTACGTGGAATCTGTTGCCAGCTGGCCCGATGTGAACTTAACTTTCATACCATTGGAAAGGTCTAATGTTCTCAGGCTGTAATTCTTAACACCCACTATGTCGTTCTCGGGATTGATTTTTGCCAATGTGTTTATAGTTCTGATCTGTAATATACCATACATGGCATTATGATTACCGCACTGGTAATACAAAGTGTCCGGAGTGCCCGTAAGTGGAACTGTGAACGTCACTGTGCCGTAATCGGTTCCGTTGTTGGTCACGCCTGTTGAGTAAAGTGTTGAGGTTGAACCGTCCTCTGCAACCTGACTCTTGTATGGTTCGGTCATAATATAGAACGGATGTCCTGAAGCATTGACTTTGAATTTGTATGTGTTTCCCCTGTAAAGTTTTATTATGGGATTATTTTCGCCTGGCCTGTGACCGAAGTTGTATGCACCCTTGGCAAGATTGACCACATCATATTCTGCCACAGCCGATGGTCCTATGGAGTCTATCTCTATTGCATTGGGTCCACGCGGTATCCAGAAGTATTCCCTATAATTGATCAGTTTGTCGTAATCTATCGCTGGGTTCCATCCGTAGACAGATTCCTTGTTGAGCCTGTCATGGTTGTCTATCTTTCCGCCAAAGTACTTGATCTGATTTATGTAGTCGTCGTATGTTCCAGTAAACTTGACCTGGTCCTCTGGATTCACCGAAGTGGTATCCTTGTCTGTGTATGTTACTGTAGGTTCTAACTGATATGCCATCCTATCTCTGCTAGTAGCTGTGAGATATCTGTCATTTATCTGTTTAGTGTAGGCATCCTGTCTTCCAATATACCCGTCCAATCTCTCCAGGTTTCCTTTCTGTATCAACGGATCCAGTGTGCTTGACAGGAATCGTTGGTTGGTATCTGTTCTATAGAATGCAGGTAGGTGCTGAACTGTTCTTCTCAGTTCGATATTGCCTTGTGTGACAATTTCCTGGTTGGTTGATGAGTTAGTAGGATTGTCGGCCATTAGTATCCTGCCCCACTACTGCCGGTGCTTGATGAAGAACCTGTTGTAGTAGAGCCTGACACTGCTGATCCTGATGTCGTACTTGTCGTGGCAGTTGATGTTGATGTCACTACTGTGCCCGAAGCCGATAGCTGATTGGCTCCTAATGCACTAATAATCGAAACATCATCAACGGTGGCCCCACTGATAAAAATCTCGTCTGCCGCGGAATTGATCTGGAATAAAGATCCAAATGATTGTCCTGCCTGGTTTGGCACAATAACTGCTGTCAATAAATTTGGTGCTAGTTGATTGTGTATATATGCGGCTAACTCTGTAAAGTAAAATGCATCTCCAAAATCCCAGTTGTCCAATGCAAAAAATTCATTTATTGCGGCAATAACTCTTGTCTTAATCACTGCGTCTGTAACATTTGTTTTTGTGTTCTTAACAACTTTAAATGTTGCTTGTAATTCTTCATTTGCATTTGATCCAAATAGTATCTTGTATTTCACTGGGTGATATACAAGTTGGTCTGACAATGATTTTAGTGGGTCAAGTTTTCCCGAATAATTTATTCTCAACTGGTCTGGCGTCGATGCAGTAGGTAATATTCCGCCATCCTGTAACCATATTCTAAACAGGTTGTCATAAGATCTTTCCAACATATAGATATCTACAATGTTTGACACACTGGGATCTATCCTGGTCTCCTGTCCTGCATTGTGTTTGTATTGAAAGCTGATCGAACCCCTGCCTCTCTTTGCCTGGTAGTCTGTCGTTGTTATCAAAGTGTTTGTAGTTGCACTGTATTTCTTGATCACATCCTCCGCACTGTCATAGAAATAAAATAGCTGGCCATCTGTGTACGCAGTTAGAGTGATGTCTGTTTCGTTCTCGGTCACAACAAAATTTGTTGCGGCGTACGGTCTGTATCTTTCTATGGTATCGTAAGATATGTACTTCTCAAAGAAAACAAACTTACTTGCTATGGAAGTGTCTGGTTCAACTACTATGTTAAAGATGTCCGGGTTATCTACCACCCCGTCATCGTCATCGTCATAGAATCCAATCTTAACTTTCCTGTTGTCCTGGAAGCCATCTGCTTCGACTACTGTGCCCACAACCTGCCAAGTTACAGGGTGTCCTATGCTGTTACCTGTTGAAACTATAGAGTTTGTCTTTAGTATTTTCACAGTGTCCTTGACACTCTTACCTGTCTTGTAGTCGTAAATTTTTTCCTCTACATCATAGTGGAACTTGTTCTGTCCCTCTGATTCAAATATGTAATCCAGTTTCCTGTACTGTACCGTGTATGTGTTTCCGTTATTGGTGAATTTGAACCACCAGCTGGCGTCCAGGTTAGTACCTAACGTACTGCCTGCACTGGCTATGTCAAATATAGAACTAGCACTTAGATTTGTGCTTGTTATCACTTTCCATGTCGCTGAGTCATTATCGTATCTCAGACCAAATTCCTCGTATGTTTCAATCCTGTTTATTATGTCTGCTTCAAGTGTTGCTGAGAATGATGTTGCGAATGCAGGTATCACTGAACTGATTACTGATCCATTTGGTATTACATCGTTAAGTGTGACTGGTCCTGCTCCCGACTCTAGATTTCCTGTACCGGAGTTTGCTCCATCGCCCACAACTGCACTAACTTTTGCCCATGTCCTATCTTCTGCATTATCTGTTCCTGCTGTTACTAATGTGCTGTTTAGAAATTCCCTTGTGTCTGGAGATGTAAACTTTATTAATGCACCTACTTGGGCATATTTCAGATTTGATGTTGCAAAATCGCCAACAGAAAGTGGTCCTCCCGATGTGAAGTATCCTGTGTTGGTGTTTGTTGATGTTGTTGTCGAATTCCATGTTGCTGACAGAGAACTTAAAGATTTTTGAGCATATTTCAAGTAGTAGAACTGTCTCGAATAAGCTTCTTTTAGTTTGGCCTCTACTGATGTATCTACTATTGACTGTATGTCACTTCTGTTTTTAAATGAGAACGTGAACTGCTGTAGGCTTTCTTCCCTGTAAACTATGCCGTCCTCAGCAAACACACTGACATTTGAGTATGCTCCTGTTGGATCTAAAATTTCCTTGGCTCTCGATATTCCTGATGCTGACCTGTTTACCGATCTGACCTTTACTATCTCCTGTGACGCTGATAGAGGTACCACTTGGTAGTCCTCAGCAGTTATCATCCTGTTCTGTGAATAATAAACCTGGCCTGCTTTTTCCTTTATGGAATCATTTGATTCTGAAGATGAGGAATTGTATACCGACGACTTTAATCCCAGCGTTAACGTTAGACTCTGTTGTGCTCCGTTGGCGTCCACGTATGGAACTGAAAGAGATATGCCTTGCATATCCGAAGGTTGAATAGAATACCTAGCATTGGCACTGGTTCTGTGGTATACTCTAAAATTACCTAGTGGAAGATTTGAGAAATTCCCATCTCCAAAAACCAAATCAATACTGTCGTTTGCTTTTGTCACGACGTTGTAAGTGTTTCTCTCTGCTTTTGAAAGTGAATTGTATATTGCGTTGTTGCCTGACAGTGAAGGTACCTCACTCCATCTTTCTGACAACTGTCCAAACTGGTCCAACTTGTACAACCACACATCGGTGTCGTTGATGTTTGTGTTGTTCAAAGCCTTGATATAGTTAGTTACTGCTGTGTTTACTGTAAAATCTGTCTGTTGTAATGATCCTTGTTTGAATAGGAAGAAGTACCCTGTGTTGTTTGAGCTGTCTCCAGATCCGTCAGTCCTATACAAGTAAGTCAGACCTGTTCCTGGAACAGGGGAAGATTCGTATATTGATTCTGAATCGTTTATTGTGCTTGGCACTATCTCAAAACTTCTGTTTGTTCCTCCAATCTCCTTTGAGAAGGAGAATATCGGGAGATCCAATTGGTTTGAACTCAGTGTATAAAGTTCTGTTGTGATCCCTCCTATCGTTCCTGCTTCCCTAGGATTGCCAAATAGTTGTCCTGTCTGGTTGGCCGCATTTAATATTGTTGTGAACTGTTCTCTGTAATTAGAATTTGCGGAATCATTCCATATAACTGTACTATTTGCTAGATTCGTTCCTGAAGAATCGGTAACGTCCTGTGTTGTAGATACAGCATCGATCTTTAGAAGTCCTGTGGCCGGTCTGTTCCTCTTTGCGTTGTAGTTTATCAGTCTCGCTAATCTCAATACCGAATCCCTTCTCTCCGCAGTTTCTAGGAAGTTCTCCCTTGCGTTCAGATCCACCCTGAATGAAAGTGCCTGTGCCACGTAGGCTATCAAATCAATCAGTGCAACATACTCCGAACTCTCTACGAAATCGTTGAAATCATCTGGATAATTCTCACGTAGGTATGCCACCATGGTCCTTCGAAGTGTTTCGAAGTCGTAGCTCTTGAAATCTGCCTGCTGGAATGATTGATAGATCTTTCTCCAATCTTCGGCAACTAGTAATCGGTTCTGTCTGTCTGTTGTGGCCATAGTTTTATCAACTTGTTAACAACGATATTTATGTGTTAGGAAATGTGCGTACTTTAAGATAGGCGTAACAATGAGTTTTCGTCAAAGCCAAATCTCAGTTTCTCTGTGATATTCAGTGGAACATACGTGATAGTTGCCTGTATGGATATGCCTTGATCTGCTTCAGTTATTATTATATCCTCTGTAGATATACGTGGATCTGCGTTAAGATTTGCTGTAACATCGTCTAGAATGGCCTCTTTAAGTACATCTGTGAATGGTTCGAACAATGAATCATATATTATAGTACCAAATTCGGGATTCTCTACCCTTTCTCCCTTACGTACAGATAATCTGTTGATTAGATCCTGTTTGGCACATTCAAAATCATACAGTTTGAAATTTTGCTTGTCAGCCTTGGAACTGAATCCTTTGAAGGTTACGGATGAATTGTTGGTTCCTGATGAGCCGCTGTTACTGTTATACGCCATTAATTCAATTTCCTGAATTCAACATCCACTTTGCTATAATCTACCATGTAGAATCCTGTGTCTGTCATTTGTCTCGCCCATGGAACTTCCTGTGCCATCACGCCCTCGTATGTTCCATCTAGCTGTTTGTATTTAAACGAATATATGTTAATGCCCATGGGCGACTTGCCAACTAATTTTATGTCTTCTTTCAGTCTGCTATCACTGAAAAATTTACCTATGGCCATTACTGCGCCACCTATGGAGCCACCTAGTGATGGTGCGATTTTAATTGCACCTATCGAACTCATTAGACTAGAGAATCCAGTACCTATCACAGTTGATTGTAAGTACGAGGTAGCGGCACCTGTTACACCTGCAATAGCTGAGCTTTTAGCATTGGCCACTATGCTTGAAATATTTGCAACATTCGTTATAGAACCTGCCATCACGTTCTTGTATACATTAGTCACTGTGCTCACATTACCTGCTATTGATCCTATGTTTCCTATGTTCAAATTTCCTGTTATGCCCTTTACCGAGCCCAACACATTACCTAGATCTGCCCCACCGCCCTTGAGTGAATAAATCTGTCCGGAGGCGTTGGCGAACACGTTGTCCTTGAACAACTGCACCGCACTGTTGCCGGTAATACTTTCTATCACTTGGTTACTCAGCTGTGTTGTTAAATTGTTTTTAATATCATTCGCTGAGTCACTAATGTTGGAATTCCTTAATTTGTTGGATATACTTTCTGTTGCCGCAAAATTGCCCTGGGCATTGTTTATCACGTTGAATGTCTTGTCATAATTGTCTCCAAAATTTGTTATCAGCTCTCGTGCCTTGACAGCACTTGTTGAACTACCCATCTTGCCTTCTAGATATTTCTGTGAGTCTGCTTGGAACTGGCCAAGCCTGATACTCTCTATTTTTGAGATCCTGTTGTTCTGTTCCATGAACTCCACTGTGCCTGGCGTCCTGGATAATTTGGACCACTGTTTTGTGTCCAGTCGGTCATCGGTTGGATCTGTACTTGGTAGGATTCCCTCTGATGTGAATCCCTTGAATCTTGCCATTGGTTCATGCGTCACAAATCTGTGTACTGTGGTCTTTGTTTTCTTTGTAAAGGATTGCAGTGGTTCTATACCCTTCTTAGTCAGTTCCACATCTCCTTCCTCTCTTGGTGTGATTCGCACCTTATCTGTGGTCAACCATTTTGGTCCCCATGTTGGACTTGCTGAGGTTGAGTTGAAATGCACCTGCGAGCCTGCCAGGTGTATTGCCCCACCGGATCCGTGCAGTTGTGTTCCATCAGTGAATGATGTTAATCCGTCCCTTGCGTAGTCCCTTATTGATCCTGCCTGTGAACTGTTGAATATTCCTTTGTCTCCCATGTTGAACATAGCCGAAGCAGACTGCACCATATCTGTTTCCGCACTCATCCTTATGGATCCTGCGGCATGCATGTTTATGTTGGCATCACTGTGTAGGTTAAAGTCACCCTGTGTCCTAATGTTTATTCCACCCACTCCTGAGTAGACATCTATCTTTCCGTCACTGTTCATCTCTATCCATGCGTTACCTGAACCATTGGCTATGTATACTATACCGTCAGTATCATGCATCAGCAACTGGTGTCCAGAAGCTGTCCTCAATCTTGTCAGTTGATTCTTTCCATCTACCGCACCATCGTCCATAGTGAAGGTGTGTCCTGGTGTCCTTACAACATAATCAGTCTTACCTGAATCTTTTGGACCTACTGGTTCTCTTGTCGTTCCTGTGTCTTTACGACCCGGTGTACTGATACCAAAAACCTGGCTAGGAGATTCCCTACGTGCCGAACTTGATGTGTTACCCCTAGTATCATCTGCACTCAATCCCTGTTTGACAAGCACCTCAGCAAATGGGTGTATAGGTAGTGATGTTCCTTCGTAATTTCCGTTTGCAAGTGCTCCTGGAGTTCTTCTATTAAGTTCTCCTGCAGGAACGTTTTGTGTTCCATATGTTTGTAATTTGTCAACTGTGGACTGTGCAGTCCCGGGAGGACCTTCCTGTTGTCCTGTGGTCTTGTCCCATGTGTTGGTACTCGATGCTATGCCTGGTACCATGTGGTTGGTGTAGGGATCTTGTATGCAACCTATCCAGTAGGCCTGATCCATCTTGCCCTCCGCGAATATCACTAGAACTTTTGTTTCAATATCAGGCGGTACTCCCCAGAAGCCATAAGAGTGTTGTGAGTCGTTGTACTCCCTTGATGCACCATTCGTTTTTTGGGCATCTTTGGATCCATAAAATGGAGAAAGGTATTCACAGGTTATCAGCTGGTTTTCTGTAACTTTTCCTGATTGTACCTTTGCGATGCTGGGTATAAGCACTGACAGTCGGCCCATCCTCGTTGGGTCGGTGTTGCCCTTGACTATGCCAAAGTATGGACCGGGATTGGTTTGAGCCCAGTCTTGGTCATTGCCCGGTGCTTTGGCTGTTGATGCATCACCTTTTAAATAATCATTAAGTGCCATTAGTTCTTTAATATCCTTGATAGTTCATCCTTAAACTTCCGTTTCACAGTGTTAGTTAAGTTATCTATGAGTCCTTCCGAAACACTCTTGGCTATGTCCTTGAATTCAGCCCTTGTTATCAGTTTATTATCTAATGCTATTGATGTCTGTGGATTAGATATCTCAATGCCCTGATTGTTGAACCTTATCATGGTCAATACGTTTGTGTAATTTCCGCCATCAAAATCGTGTTCTACCTGTGTCACCCTGTAGAGTCCGGAGAATTCAGCTGACTGGTCACTCCTCATTTCGTACACTCCTGCATTATCGTCTATGTCTGTTGGCATCCTGAAGTTCAGCAACACCACTGGCTCTGCTAGGTCGGAATTGAAACAGTTCAGTTTCGAGTTCCATACCTTGTCCGGGGCACCGTGAATTTCATCCATAATTTTATCTGTGTGCGTTCCGTCCTTTGTCTTCCTTGGAGTTGCCGGCATAAACTGTGACTGTCCTAGGTAGGCCGGGTCGCCCAGTATGGTCATCCTGATCACAACCATGTCTGCCGTTGGGTGTGTCAGTGCGTCAAGGAAAGCATCTAGTACCGGTGCTGTACCCCCTGACTTGCCCGCCGTTCCCGATTTGGTAGCACCAGGGTATGACCTGACATACATGTTGCCGTCACTGCCCAGTCCCTTGGAATCCGATCCTCCTGTTGCTACTCCAGATGGATCATTTACGTTTATCTTTTTGGATTCGCTGGGTTCTATGTCCTTCAATCTGCTCTGGAAGTAGGCCACCTTGTACCTGATATCCAGGTCTAGTATATCCTTGTTCTCTCCTGTGAATATGTAGTTGTATTTCCTGCGTACGAAAGCCTTAAAATTTTGTCCAGTACTGGTGCCCGGAACGGCCAATGACATCGCATGTACTTTGTATGGTTCTACAGTGTAAATGATTTTTTTGACATTCATGTTCCTTATCTCGTCAAATAAAGTCGTGTTAATCACACTGCCTTTTATCCTGAAGTAATCATAATAGAAACTCTCTGTGGGTGCGTCAGCTAAATCATCTGCAGTGGCCGACTCTACAGGTGTCTGATCACCTGTGTTCTTCTTTTTGAATTCTTCGAATTTATCATCCGTGAAATCCGGGTGGCCCTTCATTATCTCTTCCAGCATCTTTGTTATAGGGTTTCCGCCGCTGAACTTCATGTAGTCTGTGCTACCACCTGATCCAGCTGGGCCTCCAGCTTCAACTGTGGTCGTCATTCCTGCCTGGTCTAGGGATTCGTAGGTTATAGGAACATTAGGCCTTAGTTTTTCGTTTATGGTTATTTCGTACGTATCTGGAAATTGTACCAGGCCAGCATCTGCTTCGTCTTGATTCTGTTTGTTCAGCACCTTCTCGAGTTCGTGCACCACACCGGCCAGTGTCTTATTCTTGGTCAATGATAGCTTGCCAGTGGTTCTGGGATAGTTGTATCTGTTCACGTATGAGGCCTCGTTCATTGGTATCGCTGTTATGGTGTATACCGTGCCGGCACCTGTGACCGACATGTCCATGTCGACCAGCTTCACCGGTATCCTACGATCAAGTGTTCCTTTCACTTTGTCTGATATCGTGTTTCCCATTTCATCAAATCCTGCGAAGTTCATGGTCAACAGGTATGGTGCATCCATATGGTCCAAGTAGTTGTTGTTGATTGCGGCACCCCTGATCTTCTCTAATAGGCTGATGCCCGCGGGTTCTACCAGCTCCATCTTGATCGTTGTGACCCCTGTTAATCTTCTCTTGTCGTTGGGTCCTGGTATGGCAGTCATGTTCACATTTTTGAAATATATGTCCCTGTTCTTGGCTAGTGTCGCCTGACTCTTTTCTAGGGCACCTTTTAATCTTTCGTTGCCGGCGGAGTTGACCGTTTTACTGTTGGTCGAAGTCAGCGGTGAGCCTGTTTGTTCTGTTGGCCCTATTCCCGAACTCCTGCATATTATATCGTGCGGTGGTGTTGTCAACAGACTTCTAGTGTCTTCGAGTTCTCCCTGGGTCAGGCCGCTCAGTGTGAACAACACATTGTACGAAGCATAGTTGAACAACGGGTTGGGCTGTGATAGGTCTACAACCTTCTGTTTTTTTTTAGCTGTACCACTTCCAGTGGTGGTCGGACTGTCGGTCTTTTCTTCTGCGACTGTATTTACTTGTCTAGGACCTGCGTTTGTTAAGAAACCATCATTTGTTGGTTTAATGCCTGATACTGATTCTATCTCTACATCTAAATCAAGGTAACCTTCTAGCCCGTCGTTATTACTGTAATTACGCGATGATCGTTTTTTAACCATGGCTAAATTCCTAGGTCTTTGAGAAGATTTTCCTTCTTGGGCAACTGTATGGTCACCCCCGGTTTGAAATCGTATATGGGATCTTCCAGCTGGTCTGGATTACGTTGCACGAAAACCCACCACAGCCTAGGTGAACCATAAAGGTCATAGGCCAGT
>Ga0307488_10003173_pt1 | contig 13795 bp, 11 predicted proteins | sample SB02metaG_FD_202248 | JGI IMG/M metagenome (GOLD analysis project Ga0307488, IMG submission 202248) | Sea-ice brine microbial communities from Beaufort Sea near Barrow, Alaska, United States - SB 0.2 | ecosystem: Environmental > Aquatic > Marine > Coastal | place: USA: Alaska | collected... | reverse complement strand
AATTTTTTAAGTTGGCTAAACATAACTTTCCTTTTCAAAAAAAACAATAATATAACAACAAAAGCATTATATCCATTAAGCACCACAATAGTTGAGAGTATACGTCTCAGCTAATAAATCATCCCATAAGATAAGATGAAAGTAACCAAATACCCGACAAACCGGTAATACTTAACACTACCCGATTAAAGTACTGCTGCGGTATCCATTCAATAAAACGTCTGCCGAATAATGCGCCGACGATGACAAAGGGAACGGTGACCATGTAACTCCACAAGTAATACGTTTTAAACATACCTAACGCACCATATAACGGTAGTTTGGTCACATTAACAATTAAGAAGAACAGAGCAGCAGTGCCAACGAAACCATATTTGTCTATTTTCAGCAAGAGGAAATATAGTGATAAAATAGGTCCAGCAGCATTACCGACTGTAGTGGAAAATCCCGCCAACACGCCAGACCCTGAACGAACAAAATAAATATTACGCATTGCCCATTCACTCACCCGTGGGCGAAAAGGCTCCATCCCGACCATCAACACAATTAACACACCGATCAACGCCCCCAGTAAGTCGTTAGACACTTGTGTCAAGGTTAATGCTCCAAGACCAATACCGAAAAAAATAGCGGGTAACAGCTGAATGAGAACAGGTAAGTTAGCTTTACGCCAATGCATAAATGAGGCAACCAAATCACCCGCTAATAAATATAATACGGCCAACCCCAGTGCATCTTTAACCGGAAACAGTAAAACCAGGGAGACAGACACTAAGGCCCCCAGTGACGGTAAACCGGCCTTAACAAAGCCGGTGAATAAAGCAATAAAAGCTAGGGCAACCAATATATGAGGTTCTAAAAACATAATAACCACAAACCACTTCAAAAATTTCAGTAAAAGCACTATCTATGTACTCTAATAATGAACACATGGATAGCGCTTTATTATTTAGTCATATCATATAGGAACCACCACATAGAAAAAATATCATCGATAGACACCTACATGCAAAAGATATGCAAGATGTACAAATGGTAGCACTCGACCACTAGATACGGTAAGCTGCGCCACCCTAAATATTGTTCAATCAATGGGATTGTTATTTCTTTTCGCCCTACATTATTATTCATCTCACCCCCAGCAATAAGCTATTTGCGGCGTACTAACTAGTAGAAGAACAGACAACCCCCTTTAGCAACATACAAACCGCTTCTTAGCAAAGAGATATTATGAGTTTTACTACCTTGGGGTTATCCGATCCCATCTTAAAAGCCGTTAGTGACAAAGGTTACACCACGCCTTCCCCGATTCAGGCACAAGCCATTCCCGCCGTTCTTCAAGGGCATGATGTGATGGCCGCAGCACAAACCGGCACCGGAAAAACCGCTGGCTTTACCTTACCTTTACTCGAACTATTATCGAAGGGTAAAAAAGCATCGCCTAATCAAGTCAGAGCATTAGTCCTAACCCCCACTCGCGAGTTAGCCGCGCAAGTTGCAGAAAGCGTGGAGACCTACGGTAAGCATTTATCACTTCGCTCAACCGTGGTTTTTGGTGGCGTAAAGATCAGCCCTCAAATGATGAAGCTAAGGGGTGGCATTGATATTTTAATCGCGACACCAGGACGATTATTAGATCTTTATCAACAAAATGCCGTCAAGTTTAATGAATTAGAAGTGCTTATTTTAGATGAAGCCGATCGCATGCTAGACATGGGGTTTATTAACGATATCCGTAAAATCCTCAAGGCACTACCTGAAAAACGTCAAAACTTGATGTTTTCGGCAACATTTTCTGATGATATTCGTGAACTGGCTAAGACGATTGTTAGCAAACCGGTAGAAATATCAGTTACGCCTAAAAATACTACAGCACCCTCTGTTAAACAATGGATACACCCCGTTGATAAAAAACAGAAGCCTTACTTGCTTGTCGAGCTCATCAAGCAGCACAAACACAAGCAAGTATTAGTGTTTAGTCGTACCAAACATGGCGCAAATAAATTAGTCACTTTTTTAGAGAAAAATAAAATTCAGGCGGCGGCTATTCATGGCAATAAAAGCCAAGGGGCGCGCACCAGAGCGCTGGCTGACTTTAAGGCCGGAAAAGTACAAGTACTCGTTGCTACCGATATTGCGGCACGCGGCTTAGATATCGAACAATTACCGCAGGTAATTAATGTCGACCTACCTAATGTACCCGAAGATTATGTTCATCGTATTGGCCGAACTGGTCGTGCGGGCTCAACAGGAGAGGCCATTTCTTTAGTCAGCGCAGATGAAATTCAGCAGCTTCAAGATATTGAACGATTGACTCAGAAACTGCTCACTAGGCAATTAGTGGATGGCTTTGAACCCATACATGATTTACCTGAGTCACGTTTACGTCCGCCCGCACGACCGAGTAAACCCAAGAAACCTCGTTCAGGAAATAATGCTTCAGGGAATACCTCTTCAAGAAATAATTCATCTAGAAATAATTCATCTAGAAATACTTCCTCAGGTAATAATGGTGGCGCAGCCAATGGGCGGCGCTCGTCAGGCGACAATAATACAGCTCGAAAACAGCGTCCCGCTAGGGCCAATCCAAACGGCAATTCAACTTCAAACAACCGTTCAGACGCTAATGGACCTAGCGCTAGAAAGCCCAGCCGTCAGTCATAATGAAAAAAATTGCCGTATTCGTTGATGTGCAAAATATTTATTACACAACGCGAGATACCTATCAACGACCGTTTAATTATCGGCGATTTTGGCAACAGCTCAGCAAACAAGGCGATATTGTTATCGCCAATGCCTACGCTATCCACAAAGGCGACAACAAACAGCTACAGTTTCAAAACGTGCTCAAAAATATTGGCTTCAGCATAAAACTCAAACCGTATATCCAGCGACAGGATGGCTCAGCAAAAGGCGATTGGGATGTGGGTATTACCATAGATGTTATGGCTATAGCCGCAGCAGGTGAAGTCGATACTATCGTACTGCTATCAGGTGATGGGGATTTTGATTTATTATTAGAGAAGGTTAATAAGGATTATCAACTTTCAACCGAGGTATATGGTGTCCCCGCACTTACCGCAAAAAGCCTGATAGATTCAGCGACAAAATTTCATCCTATTTCAACGGCCATGCTACTCAAATAGGGGCGTTTTTAGTGGATGATATTCTTTACCTACTAACCCTATTCTACAACCCACTATCCGCGGATATGTCGTACCCGAAACGATCGGCCTTTTATTTTACCCTGTTCAATTTTTTGTAGTGCGGTTTTCACTTCACTTCGGCTAACCGCCACATAAGCACTATTATCAAAAATATGAATTTTACCGACTTGTGTTCCGGCAATACCCCCATCGCTCGTCAGCGCACCCAAAATATCACCCGGACGTACTTTTTGACGCTTACCACCATCAATTTGCAGCGTAGCCATTGGCGGCTTATAGATAGGGTCATTCAGCACCGCTAAACTCGGTAGAGGAGATGGATCCATCTTGCAAGACAACTGTTTTTCTAGCGCGACTATTTTGTACTTTTCTTTTTGACTATATAAAGTAAAGGCAACACCCTTGCTACCCGCCCGCCCAGTTCGCCCAATGCGGTGGGTATGCACATCGTTTTCGCGCGACAACTGATAATTAAACACCGCATCTAGCTCATCGATATCTAACCCTCGCGCGGCAACGTCTGTTGCCACTAGGATCGAAGCGCTCTTGTTGGCAAAACGTACCAACGTTTGATCACGCGTTCTTTGTTCCATATCGCCATGTAATGCCAACGCAAAAAACCCCATGCCTGACAACTCATCAGCCACCTCTTGCGTCTCACGCCTAGTGTTACAAAACACGACCGCTGAACTAGGGCGATATGTCAGCAATAGCGCCTGTAATGCGGTGGTGCGAGAAATATCGTTATCTAGCAGGTAAAAGTATTGTTGGATACTGTCGTTATCATGGGTTGAGGCCACTTTTATGATGGTGGGCTCACGCATAATACGTTGGGATATAGATTGAATTTGTTCAGGAAATGTAGCACTAAACAGTAAGGTCTGTCGCTGAGTAGGAACGTACTCAACAATAGCGTCCAACGACGGCTGAAAACCCATATCCAGCATACGATCGGCTTCATCCAACACAAACGTCGTCAGGTCGTCCAAACGCAACGTCTGCTTACGTAAATGCTCTTCGATTCGCCCGGGGGTGCCCACAACAATATGTGCACCGTGCTCTAAAGAGCCAAGCTGCGGCCCAAATGGCATCCCACCACACAACGTCAGTACTTTAATATTATGAATACCACGACCTAATCGACGAATTTCTTTCGCTACTTGATCTGCTAACTCTCTAGTGGGACATAACACTAAAGATTGCACACGAAACTGCTTTACTTTGAGCTTGTTCAGTAATGCCAGGCCAAAGGCAGCCGTTTTACCCGAACCTGTCTTCGCCTGCGCAATCACGTCCTCGCCCGCCATCATTGCAGGCAAACTCTGCGCCTGTATCTCTGTCATTTCTGTATAGCCAAGAGAATCTACACTCTCTAACAAAGAGGTGTGTAAGGCAAGTGAACGAAAAGCTGTACTCATTAATAAATTCCTAGGGGTATGTCGTGTGTTGCAGAGAAAACAGTAGCATCAAGTGTTTAGCATTTCATCGTGTCACAGGGATTAATAATCTACAACAGACTGGCAACTTGTCATACTAAAGAGACATTAAATAGTCGCAAACGAAATGTCTTCATATCACTAAGACTTGAACGCTGTATTACACACAAGCTTTAGAAGCACTCGTCCACATTATTAGCGTTTCTATTGATCAAAACGTCCAAATGGATAATGGATAATAATATACTATCTTTGTTTACGACAATAGTTTTCTACCATCACAAAGGAGTCAGCATTTAGCGTGCCACATATAAAAAAACCCACACAAGGCGGGTTATTTTATAATGGCGGAGAGGGAGGGATTCGAACCCTCGGTACCGTGAGGTACACACACTTTCCAGGCGTGCTCTTTCGGCCACTCAGACACCTCTCCAAATTCGGAGGCAGCACTCTACACAAGGTACGTTTAAAACGCAACCTACGACTATTTATACGCGTCATTTGTTGACTAAACAGCGATCAAAATCTGACATTGACTAAAAAGCGCCTAATTTATATCAATAATTGTCCGTAGAGACATGAAAAAATGAATAATGGATGCCATGAGACACAAAAAATGCTATTTTCGGTGCCTCAATTAAAGTGCATCCACCCATACACCCTATGCGCAGCAACATAGCAACAGTCACTGATCAGCATCAGCGGCTGTTAATAAACCCTATATACAGACGAGATAACCGGATTTATTTCCATGGCGTATTACCAGACTGACAACACCCACCTCAGCGGCGAACGCCGAAAAGCGATAGCAATACTCAAAAACTCATGCCGCTCAGTGATAGGCTTAGCCGTTATAGCTGCTCTAGCGGGTAATATTATGGCGCAGAGTACTGTTGACGTATTGAGTTTAGGGTTAATATTACTGATGTTTATTTATACCATTGCTGCGTGGTTTATTAATAACCATCAAACTAAAACATTAACATTAATGGGACTGACTATCGTTGACAGCCTAGTCACTGGATTGGTCATTAGCGAGTTGCAATATAACCCTTGGCCTAGCCTTGTTTTAGTATCACTGATCTATTTTAGCTCTCTCTATTATGGCGGTATAAAAGATTGGGGCTTCGCCAATATAGGCCTTGCGGTAGGTATTGGCATCGGCTTTTTTGTTCTAGGCCATCAAACGTTTGTTTGGCTGAATGACCAAACGGTAGATATCGCCATTGCTATTGGCGCTATCGCTTATATGTGCCTATACAGCTTTTTTAATCACCGCCAAGCACAAGATATTGAAGATGAGCATAAGGTGCTGGTCAATGAGGTAAAAGAACAAAAATTGCGTATTTATCAAATATCGCAATATCTCCCTAAATCAACCTGGGACATTATAGAAGGTAAAAGAAAAGCACAGATTCAGCGTAAACCTATCAGCATATTTTTCTCCGACATTGTTGGCTTTAGCAGCCTTAGTGAAGAGCTTGAAGCAGAGGTCTTATCGAATGTTCTGAGTAGTTATCTAGCCGAAATGAGTAATATAGTCGCACAATTTAACGGTACGATAGATAAGTTTATCGGCGATGCTATTATGGTGACCTTTGGTGACGACAGCGCTATTTCTTTAGGGGTGAAAAAGGACGCTACAGCTTGTGTTTCGATGGCTATCGCTATGGGTAAGCGTATGCGAGAACTTCAACATACGTGGGCGGAAATGGGGATTAAGAAACCCCTGCAGATCCGTATAGGAATAAACACAGGCTACTGTACCGTGGGAACTTTCGGCACCAGCAGACATTTAGACCACACTGCTTTAGGTGTGCATGTCAATTTAGCCAGTCGCTTGGAATCAGCTGGGCAGGCAGAAGAAATTTTAATCTCTCATGAAACGTGGAGTTTGATCAAAGATGGCATCCTGTGCAAAGACCGAGGCCACATTAAAGCTAAGGGCTTTACTCATCCGGTACAAGTGTATCAAGTAGTTGATCATCGTAAAGAGATGGGAGTCAATCAAAGTTATTTTTCCCAGACTGCTGATGGCTTTTCGATGCACTTAGATATAGAAAAGGTCAAAAATTACGACAGAGAGAAAGTAATTGCCAGCTTAGAACAAGCGGCAATAAAACTGAAGAAGCAGCTAAAAGTCTAACCTAGGGCTCATTAACATACCCTAATTATTAATCCCCTTGAATCACCACGCCTGTTTACACGTCATTTTGATTGCACACGTTATTGAGGCCGAAGTGTCCTGTATTTTTGCCTCACTGATCATTTACTGCCTAATAGTGCGAAGTGTATTCGCCTCTAACACGCTTTTCCCTTCTAGGTAACTGGTGCGTAAGGGATTGATGTCTAAGCCACCGCGGCGAGTATAACGCGCATAAACCGCGAGGCTGTCGGGCTGGCAGTATTGCTGCAAATCACAATACAATCGCTCTACACTATTCTCGTGAAAGTCTTGGTGCTCTCTAAATGAGATTATATAGGCAAGTAAGCTTTCGTGATTTATTTGAGAGCCAGAATATTCAATAAATACAGTGGCCCAGTCAGGTTGATCAGTCACCGGACAGTTGGTTTTTAAGAGGTGACTAAAAAGTACTTCATCCACTATTTCCGTGGAAGAAACGGCCAGCAATTGCGGGGCAGGCTGATAATGTGAGACATTGACCGTCAGATCATCTATACACTGTCCTATTGGCTCAGCAACGAGCAACGACTGAGCACCATTGCATAAATAAACATTGAGTGAATATAGATCGACGGCAACAAACGCCCCCGCCGCCGCGGACAAATCTGCCAACAAAGCTGACTTCACTTCTCTTTCGCAGGTGAAAACAGTCTGATTAAATGAGTTTAAATACAACTTGAATGATTTTGATTCAATAATATTAGGTGATAGGCTATCTATCATAAATTCTGCCACTCGAACCTGGGGCTTGCCGGTAGTATCTAACCAAGACACTTCATATGCCGTCCAGCGATCATTCCCCCTGAAGGGCATATGGCCATGTAAGCCTAGCTTATCTCGCGACTGTGTCCGCTTAATGGGGAAGAGTAGGCTGGCATCGTAAGTACTCGCATACGTGGTGTGATGACCTAGTGGGTTTTCAATAGTCATAAATATCGCTTAATCAATTATATGGCGTGTTAAAGCGCCGAAGAAGTCTCGCCGTTATCCGTGGTGATAACCTAGTGACAATCGTCGTACCACCGCCAATGAGACTGCCAACGATATCACAAGATGTTACGAACGTAGGCGTGTGCCCCGCGCTAAAAGATGTAAACAAATAAACGTCAACAACACAATGAATATGAAGACACCTTGAAAGGCATAAGTAATATCAATATCCGAGATACCTAAAATACCGTAGCGGAAAGCATTCACCATATATAAAATAGGATTAAGCTGTGAAACCGATTGCCAGAACGGTGGTAGTAAACTAATCGAATAAAACACACCACCAAGATACGTTAATGGTGTCAGTATGAAAGTAGGGACAATTGAAATATCGTCAAAAGTTCTAGCAAATACCGCATTAAAAAATCCGGCAAGTGAAAAAACGACTGCTGTCATAAATACAATCGTCATAGTAATTGGCAGACTGTGAATACTAAGATCAGTAAAGAAAAAAGAGACTAAAGTGACTACAAAACCCACTAATAGCCCACGACACACGCCCCCTAAAACATACCCTAATAAAATAATATAATTGGGTGTTGGCGACACCAACAATTCCTCTACACTTTTCTGAAACTTTACACCAAAAAAAGACGACACCACATTACTGTAAGAATTAGTAATAACTGACATCATAATCAAGCCTGGAACGACAAATTCCATGTAACTAAAACCGTCCATCTCTCCAATACGTGAGCCTATCAATTTGCCAAAAATAACAAAATAAAGCCCCATAGTAATTACGGGAGGCAATAAGGTCTGAATCCATATTCGAGAAAAACGAACAATTTCTTTACGTACAATAGTACTCAATGCGATCCACTGCCCAGCTAATTTCATGACTTTTCTCCAGTAGCAAGCACGCCCTCGCCTTCCGTTTTCTCCACCAAAGAAACAAAAAGCTCTTCTAGTCGGTTCGCTTTATTGCGCATACTCACCACTTCTATTAATTGTTCGGCTAACAAGGAAAAAACATGGTTGAGTAGTTGACCTTTCTGCAACTCTATTTCCAACGTTTTAGTATCAGTTAAGGTCACCGGATAGCCTTGCAAGCGAGGTGTTTTATTTAACGCAGTTTTTAGATCAAAAACAAAGATCTCTTTATCTAGTCGCTGCAATAAAGACTTCATCTTGGTATTTTCAACGATATGGCCCTTATCAATGATCGCCACATTACGACAAAGACTTTCCGCTTCTTCTAGATAATGCGTGGTTAAAATAATGGTCGTGCCTTCGGCATTGATCTGTTTTAAAAACTTCCACATCGAACGGCGCAATTCAATATCAACACCCGCTGTAGGTTCGTCTAGGATCAATAAACGCGGTTCATGAACCAATGCACGGGCAATCAATAGACGACGTTTCATACCACCCGACAAACTACGAGACGGACTATTTCGCTTGTCCCACAAACCTAACTTCTTCAAATATTTTTGTGCACGATCTACCGCTAATGTGCGTGACAAACCGTAATAACCACCTTGGTTCACTACGATATCGATCACTTTTTCAAATTGGTTAAAATTAAACTCCTGCGGAACTATGCCAATGTCGTTTTTGGCCTTAGAAAAATCTTGATCTATATCCGTGCCGAAAACACTGACTTTTCCTGCACTTTTTACCACCAGCGAACAGATGACACCGATAGTCGTGGATTTTCCTGCTCCGTTAGGGCCTAGTAATGCAAAAAAATCGCCTTGCTGAACCGTTAGGTCGATTCCCTTTAATGCTTCAAAACCGTTATCGTAAGACTTTTTAAGCCCTGTTATGGATAATGCTTCGGTCATATATACTCTCGATATGTAAAAAAATAAACTAGTAGATAAAAAATAGCCGTCACTCCCATAACACCCATTAACTACATTATAATGAGCGCCTTTATTCATTTTATCAACGGCGACACACAGACAATGGCACATTATACGCAATACCTAAAACATCATGTAGATTTACTACAAGAATTTAAGGCGGCTAGTGCATCGTTTCCACCCCTGTCATCGACTCTTACAGAAACAAGTAAAGGTGACGAACACGACTTTGAGGAAAACGACGAATGGATTGCTACGCTAGACCAGCTATGCCAGATGCATGGCTATAGTGAATCGATGAATGAAAAAGGCCAATGGTTGATAAGCCGTATTGTCAGTACCTACTCTCACTTGATGCCTATACTTAATAGAGATCTGTTATGGTTTTTTGGTGGCAATTGCCTACACTACATGCCAGATGAAGAAATTGCATTGTATCAACAACTCGACGAACTACGCTTCAGTGCTGAAAATGCTGGACATGACTTTAATTATGCTGGCGCGAAGCACAGCCTGATTCAACCTCATTAGTGCACAGTCTACGCTATACCCACTCCATTAGCAGCCGCCGACTATAGAGGTCGTACTAGCAAGATTGGGGTTTATTCTATTCGTTCACTACTAGGAAACACTATGTCAGAAGAAGATGCACTGGGCCGATTAACCACTCGGACACTAGCCATGCCGTCGGACACCAATGCCTCCGGCGACATTTTTGGCGGGTGGGTATTGTCACAGATGGATATCGCCGCAGGTATTTGTGCAGGTCAACGTGCTCAAGGGCGAGTTGTCACTGTTGCCGTTGAAAGCATGAGCTTTATTCTGGCGGTAAAAGTAGGCGATATACTAGGTTTATACACCCACATTGCCGAACTTGGCCGAACATCCATGGTGGTTCACGTTGAAGCATGGGTCAGGCGTGACCGCATTGGTTTACGCGAAAAAGTCACCGAGGGTCGATTTAAGTTCGTCTCCCTAGACGATGGAGGTGTGCCAACACCGGTGCCCTTGGAGGAAGACCTCCCTGATTATGCCAAAGAAACTTATACCAATTTGGCTTGACGGACGCATTTTGCGTTTATTTTGTAATCTGTTTTACCATCAATTGGACTGATTCCCGACCTCGAAATACGTTTACCGATAGCTGATAGACAACATGTATCTTTGACACTTGGTGATCTGGCCATTGATCTGGGTCAATGTTAAATGCGATTCCGTCCACCGTATTGATACCTTGAGCATCTAAAGATAACACCAACTTTAAATGTTTTTCGCCTACGATACGTTGATTGACGAGAAAAAACTCACCGTCAAAAATAGGCTCAGGAAATCCCTGCCCCCATGGTCCAGCTTGCTGAATAGCGTGTGCTGCAGGTAAACCAACTTCGTCTGCAGAGAGTTCACCATCACTTAGTATGGTCTCGTCGAAATCTTCGGGCGACAATTGATCTTGTACTGCTTGATCAAATAACCGCGTAAATTGTTGGTAATCATTTTTATGTAAACTCAGTCCAGCCGCCATCGCATGCCCACCAAATTTTTGCAGTACTTTAGGGTGACGCGTCGCGATAGAATCTAAAACATCACGAATGTGTAAGGGCGGTATAGACCGAGCAGAACCTTTAATGAAGTCTGAATCCACATCTGACGGCGCAAAGGCAATCACCGGACGATAGTACTTCTCTTTTATGCGGGACGCTACAATACCTACCACACCTTGATGCCAAGCCGGGTTGTACAGACAAATACCTGCGGGAATTGCTTGATCATCTAAGGTAATACTCTCTAAGTGTTGTATCGCTTCTTGCTGCATAGATGACTCTATCGCTCGGCGATCACGATTAAGCCCGTCTAACTCGGCGGCCAATTCATGGGCCACATCATGATCGTCCGTTAACAAACACTGGATACCGATAGACATATCATCCAAACGTCCTGCTGCGTTTAGGCGTGGACCTATAATAAAACCAAAATCACTACTACTAATACGTTGGTAGTCTTTTCCTGCAACGTGTATTAACGCCATTATCCCAGGACGCGTATACCCAGCTTTAATTCGCTGTAAACCTTGATGAACCAGTAGGCGATTATTACGATCTAGCGGCACCACATCGGCAACAGTCCCGAGTGCGACTAAATCAATATAACTCGCCATGTTGGGCTCAGTGATAGCTTGCTGTTCAAACCAACCTTGTTGACGTAGTTCAGTACGCAATGCCGTAAGCAGGTAAAAAATAACCCCCACACCCGCTAAATTTTTACTCGGAAAGTCGCAACCCTGTTGATTAGGATTAACGATAGCATCGGCCCGGGGTAAAATTTCGGGCGGTAAATGATGATCGGTTACCAGCACCTTAATACCCAGTGATTTCGCCTTAGCCACGCCATCAACACTAGCAATACCGTTATCGACAGTGACAATTAAATCGGGAGACTGCTGGCTAGCAACGTCAACAATTTCGGGCGTTAACCCATAGCCGTATTCAAAGCGGTTAGGCACTAAAAAGTCAACCTGCTTAACACCCATCGCACGTAATGCCAAAATAGATAACGCGCAACTAGTGGCGCCATCAGCATCAAAATCACCCACTATGAGTATTTTCTGCTGTTCGCGGACGGCATGGTTCAGCAAAGCAACCGCCTCGGGCAAGCCTTTCAATAAAGTCGGCGGCAATAGATGTTTGAACTGATAATCTAATTCACTATCATTCATCACTCCACGTGCTGAAAAGACTCGCTGTAGTAATGGGTGGACGGCATTGGTGAGTTGATGTTGGCTAGCTTCACGTCGAGAAATAACAGGCATAACAAAGAACCCTGTTGTCGATAAAGGAGAGAGAGGTCACTGCTACCCAAGATTAAATCGGTAGCAGTGATTCTAAGTAGCCATTTTATAATGGCAAAAAGTACCTAATTAGTCGTTAATATGACTCATTATAAATTGTTGTACCACGTTAATGTCGTTATCTAAAACAGTATAATTTTCTTCACGGTCAAACAAATCAGCCATGTGGTGTGGCAAAGCAGGGGCCTCCGTTTGACCCGACTCGCGAATAGCGTCGGGAAACTTGGCAGGATGCGCCGTAGCTAAACATACCATCGGGATGGCTGATGAGCGACGCGCCTTACGTGCCGCATCGACGCCAATCGCCGTATGGGGATCGAGTAAATACCCTGACGACTCAAACACATCGGTAATTACTTTCACCATATCATTATCGTCTAAACGATAGCTTGAAAAATGTTCACGTACATTCGCTAAAGCGGTTTCAGACAGGGTCATCGAACCTGTTTTTAAATCGTCCATTAATTGCTTGATCGACGCACCATTACGATCGTAAGCATCAAATAATAATCGCTCAAAGTTACTCGACACCATAATATCCATACTAGGTGACAAAGAATGGTTTAACGTTTGTTTACTGTGATCATTCTCTGCCACGCAGCGATGAAGAATATCGTTTGAGTTAGTCGCTATAATAAGCTGATCAATCGGCAAACCCATTTTTTTGGCCAGATAACCAGCAAAAATATCGCCAAAATTACCGGTTGGTACCGAGAATGATACTTTTCGATGCGGTCCACCCAACGCTAAGGAAGCATAAAAATAGTAAACGATTTGCGCCATAATCCGCGCCCAGTTAATCGAGTTAACGGCGGCAAGTTGACGATCTTCAGGTAAGAATGACTGGTCGCGAAAACTCGCTTTAACCATGTTCTGACAATCATCAAAATTACCTTCGAGCGCAATATTAAACACGTTGTCGTCTAAAACCGATGTCATTTGTTTACGTTGTACGTCCGACACCCGCTTATGCGGGTGCAAAATGAAGATATCGATATTGTTACTATGTCGACAACCTTCAATCGCTGCTGACCCGGTATCACCCGAAGTTGCACCCATCACCACCACTTTTTTATCGCGCTTGGTTAAGAAATGATCCAGCAATAGGCCGAGCACCTGCAATGCAAAATCCTTAAACGCGAGCGTAGGTCCTTGAAATAGCTCCAATATCCACTCGTTATGCGCGGTTTGCACTAGCGGTGCTATCGCATCATGACGGAATGATGAATAGGCTTTTTCAATAATTGCTTTTAGGTCTTTATCATTAATTTCACCATCAACAAACGGCGATATAATATTAAAAGCTAACGCTTGATAGGACAAGCCTACCCATGAAGTAATTTCTTCATGAGTAAATGTAGGTA
>Ga0307488_10003172_pt1 | contig 13795 bp, 10 predicted proteins | sample SB02metaG_FD_202248 | JGI IMG/M metagenome (GOLD analysis project Ga0307488, IMG submission 202248) | Sea-ice brine microbial communities from Beaufort Sea near Barrow, Alaska, United States - SB 0.2 | ecosystem: Environmental > Aquatic > Marine > Coastal | place: USA: Alaska | collected... | reverse complement strand
AACGCTCTGGGCTATAGACTAGATAGAAGGCGCTTAAAGACTTTTATCTAGTTAGTCGCCAAAACAATAAATGTAATACTATTTAAAATACTAGCTGTACTAAAGCGGTACTAATTCAAAGATGTTTTCATCTAAGGTTAATAACTAAATAACTTTGTTTAGTTATTCTTGGTTAGAGGTTCGCGGTCAAAGTTTAATCATTCCATCTTGCTGATGCATGCTGGGCAATTTGCGCTGTTTAAATTCTATTAGCCAGTGTTTAGATAACGCTTGATACTGTGCTGTTCGTTTAAAATTAAGTTGCTGCAGACTTCAACTTTTAAACTAATTGTGGCGGGGTTCCAAGCTTTGAAACGGCTAAATAAGTGGTCGCCAGTTGAAACTGAAATACTCTGGTAATATCAGTGCAGGATCTTTCAATTGTTAAGCATATTATGTCAATCACGCCATCCGAGAAAAACAAATAATTAGGTTCCCCGTTAGAATTTTTGCAACGCAACTTGCCATGATGTTGTGGCAACAGCGATATGTTCTGCATCAATGATGAACAGTCAAATTTGGCTAATTTGTAGGTGACCGAAACGCCTAATTCAGAGTAGAGTATCGAGGATACTTTACCTTTTAGCACTGCGCCAATAGCTTGTTTCCAACTATTGTACTCGACCACGTTCTTTACCCCGTGATTGCGCAAAATGTCTGCGCGATAATCACCACGTACAACACCCACTGACTTTGATTTTTCGAGTCCTGCCAGTTTAGGTGTTGTTTGATTATCGGTGTTTTGAGGATCATAAACTATCGAAAACAACAATAACATTTGCAGTCATCGGTGCAATCCAAAAGAAGTCATCTTCGCTTTGCCATCAAGTTTTAGAGGCTAGCACCATATTGCAGATATTCACTGAAAACCCTCATTAATAGTGCGATAGCATCACTCTTGGCATGATGGTTGGTCGTATGATTTTCGTGCAATCATAGATCAGGGTATCTAAATTTTGTTCAGTGGTTGTTGTGCATTTTAGTAATGCTGAGCGCGCCCAAGGAACAAAAAAGAACGCGTTACATAGGGGGAATAAAATAATAAGGGTGCTGACACCTTTATGATATTTTAAGTGTTCGTCCGTTATTTTCGCTCTTGACTACAGCGTTTCGAACAATACTTCACCTCATCCCAGCATCTTTCCCATTTTTTACGCCAATTAAACGGGCGATTGCATACGGGACAGATTTTGCTAGGCAGCTCAGACTTTTTCATGGTTGTCTAAAGCTTTAAAAAATATTTGGCCGTCACGCTGGATAGCTTGGCGCTTTTCGTCGGTCATTTTGTTTAGGGTACGGTAGGGCATACCTAAACGCGGATTATTGCCTAATTTTTCTTTATTCCGGTCTAAAAAATCCCAGTACAAATAATTAAATGGGCAGGCGTGTGGGCCATTTTTTTCTTTCACTTTATAGTGGCAACTTTTGCAATAGTTAGACATTTTATTGATATAACTACCGCTGGCTGCATAAGGTTTGCTAGCCAGTAAACCACCATCTGCAAAGAGGATCATGCCAGTGACATTGGGCATTTCTACCCACTCATAGGCGTCGGCATACACAATCAAATACCATTCGTTGACTTCATCAGGGTGCAGTCCTGCTAATAAGGCGAAGTTACCTAATACCATTAATCTCTGAATATGGTGCGCATAAGCGTTTTCTGAGGTTTCTTTGATGCATTGATGAAGGCAATTCATTTTGGTTTTTGTATCCCAAAAAAATTTAGGAAGAGAGCGAGTCGCTTCGAGGAAATTTTCAGTTTTGTAATCAGGCATTTTTAGCCAATACAAACCGCGCACATATTCGCGCCAGCCTAATACTTGACGAATAAAGCCTTCAACTGCATTTAGCGGGGCATCACCATTTCGGTATGCGTTCTCTGCTTTTTCAATCACTTCTTTGGGCGTTAACAGCCCGCAGTTTAAGTAAAAACCAATATGTGAGTGATACATCCAAGGTTCGCCTTGCACCATAGCGTCTTGGTAATCGCCAAAATGAATTAAGCGCTGGGCTACAAATTCATCTAACACAACCAATGCCTCTTCTCGATTGACGGCAAAGTGAAAGTTACCGAGTTCCCCAAAATGGTCACTAAAATTATCTGCTACTAATTGCAAAACGTCTTGAGTAATGGAGTCAGGTTCGAACTTTGTGGGTAATGGCGGAGACATACCTTTGGGTAATGCTTTGCGGTTTGAACTGTCAAAATTCCATTTATCGCCTACTGGCTTGTCACCATCCATCAAAAAATGCCATTTTTTGCGCATTTCTCGGTAAAAAAACTCCATACGTAATTGCTTACGGTCCTTTGCCCAATTGGCGAATTCATCAAGGCTTGATAAAAATCGGTCATCTTGGCAAATTTCAACAGGTATATTTAACTTGTCTTGCCAGCTTTGCATTTCTGCTAATACGCGATATTCACCGGGGTGGGTAAGTACAATCTTTTTGATTTTTTTTTGTTTACACAGCCGTTCTACCTCGCCAAATAAACTACCCTGATTGTTCTGGTCATCATAACGGGTGTAATGAAGGATATATCCCTGAGATATTAATTCTTGGGCAAAGTGACGCATAGCTGAGAACAAAAAGGCTATTTTCTTTTGGTGATGTTTAACGTAACTAGCTTCTTGGCGCACTTCGGCGATTAAGATCCAGTCGTTTTCTAAGTCGCATTGTTGGAGACTGGCCAACGAATGGCTCAGTTGGTCAGCAAGTATCAGTCTGAGGGTAGCCATTTTTAAACTGCTTCTTCATTTGGTTGTTGTTTCGATTGTGCTAATGCATCAAGAGCACGCTGCCGTGATATTTTTAAATCAACTAAAGGTTTAGGATAGTTATCACCTAGTCTAATACCCGCATAATCGAGAATGTTTTGTGGGGCATCCCATGGGTTATGGATAAATTTATCAGGTAATTTGCTAAGTTCTGGGCAATAACGTTTCACGTAATCTCCCTTTGGGTCAAAACGCTGCCCTTGAGTGACGGGATTAAAAATCCTGAAGTAAGGTGCAGCATCAGCTCCTGTGCCCGCTATCCATTGCCAGCTTGCACTATTGGCGGCTAGATCTGCATCTAATAAACAATCCCAGAACCAACGCTCGCCTTTGCGCCAATCAATTAATAAGTTTTTCACTAAGAATGAGCCTACCACCATACGCAAGCGGTTATGCATAGTGCCGGTTTGCCATAATTCACGCATACCTGCATCGACGATTGGAATACCTGTTTGACCTAGCTGCCAGGCTTTGAGTGATTTGTCATCAGTGCGCCATGGGAAATACTCAAACTTAGGGCTGAAGTTCTTTTGCGGAATGTGCGGGAAATGAAATAATAAGGAATGTGAAAATTCCCGCCATCCTAATTCACTTAAATAACAATCTAGGCCTACGTCTTCGGTATTGCCATTTAAAGAATCAATGGCCGCATACCAAATTTGATTTGGAGATATTTCTCCAAAATGTAAGTGTGCTGATAGTTTGGATGTTGCACCTAAGTCTGGGAAATCTCGTTTGTTTTTATATGCTTTAGCGCCATCAGGTAAAAAATCACTGAGGTGATTTGCTGCACCTTGTTCACCTGGCATCCACATTTCTTCAATTTTAGCGTACCAATTGATATGTGGCATTAACTCTAACGAGTCGATGCCTTTATCTGATTCTGGGAAATATTCAATCTGTAAGTTTTTTGGTAATTCAACCGGCATTCTTGGGGGAGCTTTAGATAAACAACCTCGACGATAATAGGGAGTAAACACTTTGTAAGGTGTTTCGTCTTTTTTTAATACTTGCCATGGCTCCCACAATAAATGGCTATTAAAACTTTGAACATCGATACCCGCTTCAATTAAAGCATGCTTAAGTTGTGTGTCTCGCTTTATTTGCCAAGGTTCGTAGGACCGATTCCAGACGACACTTTTGATGTCGTTTAGCTGAATAAATTCAATCAGAAGCTTACTCGCATCACCCTTTAGACAATGCAACTGACCGTTTAATGAATCATTCAATGAATTAAGTGATTGGTGTAGCCACCATTTGCTGGCACCACCAGGTATAAAATGTTCGGGGCAATCAGTATCAGAAATATACAGCGGTATAACATGTCCGCGTTTACTCGCGTAGGTTAGAGCTGGGTTATCTCGTAAACGTAGATCCTGACGAAACCAAACCAATGTTAATTCGGTGATAAATAACACTCCAAGTATTGTCTGTAGGCCATATATTACTGAAAATAAGTGTTTCTAGATCGAATTATTGTTAATTTTTTTGAAATTAGTGAACCAGATATTTTCTTTATCCGTAAAGGTATCGATGAAGAAAACTATCCAAAATTTTAACACTGAAGAAAAATCACGCATTATCGAAATGGCTTGGGAAGATAGAACCCCATTCGAAGCCATCGAGGGATTATTTGGCGTTAATTCTAATCAGTTAGTCGACATCATGCGTAGTGAACTGAAAATTGGTTCTTTCAAAGTATGGCGTAAACGCATGCGGGGCAGACAAACCAAGCATCTTGGTTTGAGGCCTGAAGGCATATTGCGTGGTTATTGCAAAACACAATACAAACACAGCCGCGGTAAATAACCTTGATTGTTATCCGTTGCGCTTTACACTAATTAAACTCACCCTTCAAAAAAAGTGTTCAATGTTTTTTTATGTTGATACAAAATGTTATCCAACACCTACTAAATATTCTTGAAGCAAAAGGTTTTAAAGCTTTAGTGCATTTCGAGTTGGAAGGAGTGTGCGAGCTACGCAGTGATCAGAAAAAGCTTGATTATAAAAGTATCAACAAGATGCTTGCGAAACTGAACATAGACGGTGAGTTGAAATCTGAGTATTGGAAAAATCAGTGGGAGCTTGTATCACTTTTTAATGGTCAGTCGCCGTTAAAAGAAGCGCAAAACTTAGCTCATGCTATGCGGGTCTTACCTGCAATAATGTGCCAGCATGGTGCTGCTAAAGTAATGATGTCACCCGTTGCGTGGGGAGCAGATAAAGGTCGTTACGTGCATGGGTCTGGCGCAATTTTTTCATTGGATACTCGGTCAGTACATATTCCTAATGCGATTCAAATGAATGTCAGCGTTAAAAATCATCAAGGCGAAAATTTATTTGCTCAACAAGGTCTAGGTGAGTGGATACAATATGAATTGTTGGTGAATAGCTATGATTGTTGTCTTTTGTTTTTGCCCGAAGAAGATGCTTTTAAACGTTTAGCGTTACGTCAAGATTATGAATTGGACGCTGAGCTTAGTTCACCAGTGGTGCTGTCTGGCGGGCATCAAGGCAGCATTGCATTGTACAAAGAAATAGGTAAACACAATCAAGCAATGGGTTTAGAACCACTATTTTTTGCTGCCGACAACTCAGTACTACATTATGCTGGTGACTGGCGAAAAACAGCGCGAGTAGAGCATAGAATTGGCGCAACCAGTAAAAACTATGATCCTTATTTGAATATGTTGTTTATTCTAATAAACGTTCTTGAAGGTATTGGTAAATGGCAACAATCAGAATCGTTGCCAAATTTTGAAGAAAAAGCTTTACCCGTATCTTTGTATGACCAACATAGCAAAGAAGATGGGCAAGAAAAATTAGGTGCGCTATCTTTATTTAAAAATAATGGCTGGTTTGCAGACAAAATAGATTATTACTGCCAAGACATGCCCAATAATAGTGAACTGGGATTGGGTGTAAAGATTAAAGAAATAATGCTTAGTAAATACCAATTAACGGTTATTACGTGATATTCATAAAAGTTGTATCAACAATATTTGGGTTGATTCAAATTGATAAAAATTAGGAAAGCACGTTTTGCTTAAACAAAAATTAATTATATTAGATAAGCCTCCACTTTTAACAGGCACTGACGTTGAAAACAAGCGGGCTGAACTTAGAGCATATTTTGAGCAAACTTGGGAGCTTTACGAGTCGCTTTTTTCGTTAATTAATGAAGACGAAGCTTTTGTCTTGCGCCCAGAACCATTGCGCCACCCGCTCATTTTTTATTACGGACATACGGCTGTTTTTTACGTGAATAAATTATTGCTTGGCAAATTTATTCAACATCGTGTGAACAGCCAAATAGAGTCTGTTTGTGCCGTCGGTGTAGATGAAATGTCTTGGGACGATTTATCGCCGGGTAATTATCAATGGCCAAGTGTTGAAGCTGTGTCTGAATATCGCGATCAAGTGAAAGAGACCGTTTCGGATTTAATTGAAAATATGCCGTTAACGTTACCTATCACTCAAGATTCATTAGCTTGGGTTATCCTTATGGGGTGTGAGCATGAGCGTATTCACATCGAGACATCGTCGGTGATCATGCGCATGCTCGATACCAAATATCTAACCTCATCCAACATATGGAAAGATTGCACAGACTCTGGTAAAGCACCAAATAATGCTTTATTAAATGTTGCCAGTAAGTCTTTAGTTTTAGGTAAGCCAGATTCCAACGTAACTTACGGTTGGGATAACGAGTATGGTCAATTACCGATTGATGTAAGCGATTTTTCTGCCTCACAATATTTAGTTTCTAACCAAGAGTTTATGGAATTTGTTGATGCTGGTGGTTACAAAACGCCTACCTTGTGGACACAAGAAGGGCAAGGTTGGCTAGACTTCTCTAAAAGTGAAATGCCACGTTTTTGGCGACGCAAAGATGGTGAGTATTGGCAAAGAAATCTAACCGAAGAAATTCCTTTGCCTTTAAGTTGGCCAGTCGAAGTGAATTATCTTGAAGCCAAGGCATTTTGCAACTGGAAAGATAACAGCTGTGAAGATTATGTGCGGCTGCCTACGGAAGCTGAATGGCAAGTGCTGCGTGACCAATTAGATACAGATTTAGCTGATTGGGATAAGGCACCAGGAAACATCAATCTAGAACATTTTGCTTCATCATGCCCAGTGGATAAATTTAAGCAGACAGAATTTTATGACGTAATTGGTAACGTATGGCAATGGACGGAAAGCCCAATAGATGGTTATGAAGGGTTCAAAGTACATCCTTTGTATGATGATTTTTCAACGCCAACCTTTGATGGTCAGCATAATTTAATAAAAGGTGGTAGCTGGATGTCCACCGGTAACGAGGCAACTCGTGATTCTCGCTATGCATTCCGTCGTCATTTCCATCAACATTCAGGTTTTCGTTATGTTTCAAGCAAAAATCAGGACGTACCCATTACAGCCGTGACAAAATGTGAGATGCAAACCGATATTAGTCGTCAATTACACCACCACTTTGGTGCGTGCAGTCATCAGCAAAACCATGATTTACAGCAAATTCTAAAAATAGTGCAACCCTATTTAACGCCAAGCAGTAAAATTCTCGATCTGGGTTGTGGTGTAGGTCGTTTGTCTTTTGAATTATCTAAAACAGCCAACCATGTTGATGGAATCGACTTTACCGCAAGACATATTCAACATTGTCTTGATTTAAAAGAGCAGGGGCAACTGCGTTATGCTATGCCTACTCAAGGTGACATTTTCGATTTCCATGAAGTAACCCTAGAAAACTTAGGATTTGAGCAATCACCAGAAAACTTACATTTTGCACAAGGTGATGGGCTTAACTTAAAACCACAGTTTGGCGACTACGACTTGGCTATTTGTCATCGTGTTATCGAATACAGTTATCAACCACAAGAATTATTACAGCAACTTAGCCGACGCATAAAGCCGGGCGGAGTAGTGGTGTTGGGCAGCAGTTATGCTTGGGATGTGACTATCACCGACTTGCCATATTGGATCGGCGGTTTTAAACGAAATGGTGAAAACCTTAGTAGCGAAGCACATTTGTTTGAAATTATGTCAGCTAAATTTGATTTGCTACAAGAAACACAAGTGACTAGCCAGTTTGAATTAGATCAACGTACTAGCCAAACAGCTAACAACCATATTACTATCTGGCGCAAACGAGACTAAAACGCTGGACAGTGGCTTTGAGCAAAAAAATTGTTATTGCAGGGGCAGGTATTGGCGGTTTGTGTGCAGCATTGGCCCTAGCTAAGCATGGGTTTGATGCAGCAATTTACGAACAAAGCTCACACCTTGGGGAATTAGGGGCAGGCTTACAACTCAGCCCCAATGCGATACATGTGTTACAAGCCCTAGGTATCGCTGACAAAGTCAAAGCTAATGCATTTAGACCTAAGTCAGCAGTAATGCGTCACTATCAAACCGGAAAATCCTACTTTAATGTACCGTTAGCGGATACTGCCACCCAAAAATACGGGGCGGATTATCTGCATATTCATCGTGCTGATTTACATCGCACTTTGCTCAATGCCTGCCAAAATATGGGGGTAAGTATTCACTTAGGCCAAGCTGTTGAAAGTTATCAGCATGATTTTCAAAAGCTAACTTTCCAAAACTTAACTTCCCAAAACTTAACTCCCCCCAATTTAACTATCCATCTTGCAAATGGCGAAAGCATAGAAGCAGATGTATTAATAGGTGCTGATGGCATTAAGTCAAAAGTACAAGCTTGTATGTTAGGTCAGACATCCGCAGAGTTCACCGGACAAGTTGCCTGGCGAGGAGTGGTCGAAGCAAACAAACTTCCGAATGAACTAATTAAACCAAATGCCAATTTATGGGTAGGCCCGGGCAAACACTTTGTTAGTTATTATCTGCGCGGCGGTGACTTAGTCAATTTTGTAGCAGTGCAAGAACGTACTGACTGGCAAAAAGAATCATGGAATGAACCTGGTGATATTAACGAGCTGCGACAGACATTTGATGGCTGGCATCCAGAAGTGACAGAATTATTAGTGGCTACAGAATCATGTTTTCTATGGGCTTTGTTCGACAGACAACCTCTTAACCAGTGGACAGATAACAACGTTGCCCTTTTAGGCGATGCCTGCCACCCCATGTTGCCATTTTTAGCTCAAGGTGCAGCTATGGCAATTGAGGATAGCTATGCTTTGGCGCATTGCTTGGCAAGCGATACTGATACCCATACAGCATTACAAACCTATCAAAATATACGCCTACCACGTTCACGTGACATTCAACTTAACGCCCGAAAAAATGCAGCTTTGTACCATATGAGTTCACCTATTGAGCAAGCTAAACTGGCGGTACTGTCAGGACTATCTAGGATTGGTCTGAGTGATAGAGTGGCGGCAAACAAACTCGACTCTATCTATGCTTATAATATTGTAGAGCAATTGAACTGATTAATCAGAGTGTGAATAATGGACTTTTTAAACTCAGAGATAAGGCCTGTATTTTATAAGTGCTCGCCTCATACCAAACAAGCTTTATTAACCATTCGGGAATGTATTTTTGAAACTGCCGAAAGCTCAGATGATATAGGCCAAATTTAAGAATGCCTAAAATAAGGTGAGACTAGTTATGTAACACTGTCACCTAAATCAGGCACCACTTTAAGGTTGTCACAACGTAAATCCAATCCGTCTGAATATGGTTTGTTTGTGCATTGCCAAACAACTTTAATCGAAGAGTTTCGTGTGGTTTACCCAGATTTAAATTATGACAAAAATCGAGGCATGTTATTCGATAGTCGCGAGCCAATTCAAACTGATACCATCAAACAGTTTGAATTGGCTTTGACCTATCTCTGTCGCAAATATTGACTTAACTCTGCGTCAAAGTACCAACTTATAGATTAAGACCAAAAACACACTTAATCATTCTATTGTCCACATTACGCCACAACATAAGAGTCAAGTGTACTAAACAATATTTACCAAGCCACCCATAATAATTTTGCGAACTATCAAGACCCAGCTTCAAGGGGGAAGTTGGTATTCAAATCTATTATGGGTGGCTTAGTAAGTCTGTTCTGATGGTGTGGGAGTTTTGTGATGACTACTGAATACACATTTAATCTGTAATGTATTAAGCTTGGCAATTAATTGATGAGGATAATTCTATTATGAAAATTGAAGGCAATATTAAGGGTTATTCGGACAGGGAGCTGGCTAAAAAATTCAAACAACTGCAACCATCCGCGGATCGGAAGTCGGCGCTGATTGATCAAGATTTCGAAAGTTTAATGTCTGATGGTTATGTCATTATTAAAGGATTACTCACCCCATCTCAGTGTAATGAAATTAAAACCACGTGCCTGCCTTTAATGTCGCACAAGGGTAGAAATGAATTTGAGGGAGAAAGAACGCAGCGATTATATAATGTGTTGGCAAAAACTCGGTGCATCGATATTTTGGCAGACCATCCAAGATTGTTGGGGTTGATGGATTTAATGTTTAGACCTAATTTTCTCCTGAGCCAAAGTCAAGTGATCAATATTTTACCCGGCGAAAAGCAACAAGCTTATCATTACGATGATTCATTTTATCAAATCCCTAGGCCTAGACCACCGCTAGGTGCGGCCAGTATTTGGGCTATAGACGATTTCACTGAGGAAAATGGTGCGACGGTAGTTGTACCAGCAAGTCATAAATGGGATGGTCAGCAGCGACCCACTCCCGACAGTGTTATTAAAGCGGTGATGCCGGCCGGCTCTGTTATATTTTTTCTCGGAACAACTTGGCATGGCGGTGGTGCAAACCATGCTAAATCTCCAAGACTTGCTGTTACACATCAATACTGTGAGGCATTTATGCGTCAACAGGAAAATTACTTGTTAGAATTGAACAAAGCGACTGTAAAAAAACTTTCACCAGAACTTCGCGCTCTAGTAGGCTATTCGATTCATTCTCCCTTTATGGGCATGGTTAACGGCCAGCATCCTCTGAGATTACTCGACGAATAATCAAACAATAAAAGATGCTCCGTCAATTCAAGTGAGTTAGGTTTTAGCCAGTGAGTAAGTGTATTAAGTCCGCATAAAACGACTTAGTGATAGCATCATAATCTACGTTACTTATGACTATAATAAGCCCATAAATTTAAATCTATCCCACTACAAAAGTCGATTGTCTTACATTTAGTTATTTGTTTATAGTTACACAGTGCCCACTTCTATGGGCTTCCTGTGCCAGCAGAAAATGCCAAATGGGAAGTGATGGATAGTTTAATATCGCGATGTCTAACGGGTGTTTTGTCATTGTTGTAGCAAGCAATCTCGCAGAAAAATATAGTCGTCAAAAAATAGCGCTACTGCTAACGTAATGACTCTATGCGTCTCGCCAACTATATTGCGCACCCCATGACCGAAAAGCTAAATAATGGTCATCGTCTTACAGACTAATCAGTTAAAAATATATGTAGGTGTCGGTTCGTTAACTTTTTATTTGATGAACCTGCAAGCGACACCCAACTATGCTGCGCAGAACATCGGGATAAGATACCTAAAGAATAATCATATTAGCCTGCTAGGTGTCGATAATTTTTTCGGTATAGCAGACCTGATTTAAATTCAGAGTCTATTATCTGTTAGAGCGTTCTATCAATCCAAGGCAGTGGCAGCTTTGAGCATACTGAAATAAACCTATTTATTTCAGTGCATTTATCATGCTATTTTCTATTTAAGCAAAATAAAAGCCAATTAGGGTTCCTAATATGTCAGATACCAATCATGATCGAAAACGATTTTTAAAAAATATGTCAGCTAAAAGCGCTATAAAAAGTTCAAAAGAAACACAGCTGTATAGCGATTTTAATGCGGGCAAAGTTTCACGTCGTGAGTTTCTAAAAGTAGCGGCGGCAATCGGTGTTGTTGCCCAAGCGCCACTTTTTTTAAGCGCAGCTCATGCTCAAGCTACCTCAGCTGAAGAATATGATTATGTCGTGATTGGTGCTGGATCCGCCGGATGCGCGGTTGCAGCACGTCTGTCAGAAGACCCAGCGAATAAGGTATTGGTATTGGAGGCTGGGCCTGCCGATACCAATGAGTATATACATATCCCCGCGACGTTCCCGCTTTTGTTCAAAACACCGTTGGATTGGAATTATACCTCCGTACCACAAACAGCATTAGACGGCGGCACACTCTATATTCCCCGTGGGAAGGTCTTTGGTGGTAGCTCTTCAATTAATGCGATGATTTACCAGCGTGGTCATACGTCAACATATGACACTTGGGGCGAAACTAACCCTGGGTGGAGTTATGCTGATGTGCTGCCAATGTTTAAAAGGTCTGAGAGTAACTCTCGGGGTGAGTCTGCAGCTCACGGTGCAGATGGTCCACTGTATGTTGGGGAGCTGAATGATCCTAACCCAATTACTATTGCCATGCTTAAAGCATCTAAAGAAGCCGGATATCCTATGAATGATGACTTCAATGATGGTGATCAAGAAGGTATTGGCATGTATCAGGTAACCCAAAAAAATGGGCGCCGCGAGTCTGCAGCGGTTAGTTATTTACATCCAGCGATTGATGCCGGTCGTCTCACTGCACAAGCAGACGCGATGGTACTCAAAATAGTACTTACCGATGGTCGAGCAACGGCTGTCAAATTTCTTGCGGATGGAAAAGAGCATACTGTAACAGCGCGTAAAGAAATTATATTATCTAGTGGCACTATCAACTCACCACAAATTTTGATGACGTCTGGTATTGGTCCAAAAGATCACTTAAAAGAGCATGGTATTGCTGTTGTCCACGATCTGCCTGGAGTAGGCCAGAACCTTCAGGACCACTTTATGATGCCGGTGGTTTACACTTGCACCAAGCCCATCAGCTTATCTCAAGCGGGAAGTAAAGAACAAGCCGAGCTGTATGCAAAAGGTAAAGGCATGCTGAGTTCTAATATTGCTGAAGCAGGTGGCTTTTTAAGAATTAATCCTAAGTCTCCTGCTCCTGATCTTCAGTTCCATTTTTCTCCAGGGTATTTTATTTTAGATGGCGCAGGCAATCCAACAGACGGTTCTGATGCCTTCACTATTATGCCTTCTTTGGTGCAAAGCAAAGGAACTGGGTCGGTTACATTGGCCTCAGCGGATCCAAATACTAAGCCGTTGATCAATCATAATATTTTTCAAAACGAAAAAGATTACGATGTACTTATTGCTGGTGTGAAGATAGCCCGCAAAATTATTGCGGCTTCAGCACTCGATGAATTGCGTGGAAAAGAGTATCTGCCTGGCTCTGCCGTTCAAACCGACGAAGAGATCAAAGCTTATATAAATAAGTACATTCAGACCATATATCACCCTGTAGGAACGTGCAAAATGGGCAGTGATAACATGGCTGTTGTCGATCACAAACTTCGTGTACATGGGATTGCCGGTTTACGGGTTGCTGATGCGTCAATCATGCCAACCATTATGAACGCAAATACCAATGCGCCATCTATTATGATTGGTGAAAAATGTGCGGATATGATCCGTACTGCATAAACGCTACAAAATCATTTAAGGTTACAGTCAGACAGGTCGCCTGAACCATCAGGCGTATCAGCTGTTGTCATATAACTACTAGGGCAAATGATGAAGATGCTGCATACAGTCGCCAGCCTCATTGAACACCCTTGTCACCACACCAACACTGCAATGATCTTAGTAAAAGCTAACGACGAGTAAGTTACCAGTATTTATTTTTTGTTCAGATTGTTGCTTTTTAAAAGCCAGAACTTAGTGTTACTTAAACAAAAGTGAAGCCATCTTTTAGTCTGCTCCATGTGATATTTTAGTCATAATAAAAAATTTAACGATCGGCGGTTTATCATTATCTAAGGAATTATGAGTGGTTTGGCTAGATTTAAATTTCCGGCAAAATAGTGGGTTTATCCTTGATAACAATCAGTCAATTTAAGCTAAAGCAAAAAAAACATGAATGATTTTTTGTTTTAATCATCACAGTCAGAAAA
>Ga0307488_10003170_pt1 | contig 13798 bp, 18 predicted proteins | sample SB02metaG_FD_202248 | JGI IMG/M metagenome (GOLD analysis project Ga0307488, IMG submission 202248) | Sea-ice brine microbial communities from Beaufort Sea near Barrow, Alaska, United States - SB 0.2 | ecosystem: Environmental > Aquatic > Marine > Coastal | place: USA: Alaska | collected... | reverse complement strand
AACAATTTTCAATATTCACTGGAGGGTTTAAGTCTACTCCTCTTCTACGAAGTATTTTCAGAGGTTCGGGTAAACTCATTGGCCGTTTAATTCCGGGCCTTAATTTAGTTTTAGGTATTATAGATGCATTAGTCGGAGCTTTTAAAGGATTTAAAAGATACTCGGGAAAGGGATTTTTCGCACAAACAGTTGGTATAATAATTGGAGCCATCTCAGGCCTTGCGGAAGGATTTGTTGGAAATTTCTTGAATTTGGTAAAAGACCTGGGTTCTTGGTTACTCAGAAAATTTGGGCTGGACTCTGCGGCGGATGTATTAGATTCTTTCGATTTTAAAGAGCTTATCAACAAATTCCTTTTTAGCATTGCAGACAATCTTGTTGCAACCTTTGATAGAATAGTGCAAGACTTCAAAAATCTTTCTACTGGCGCAGCACTGTACAATCTAGGAATAGAATTGACAGGCGTGTTCTTCAAGACTATGAAATTCATCTTTCTGGATCCATTTTTAACAATTTTCCAGAGTCTAGGTACGGTTATATCGAAGATCTTAGATATATTTACCAAATATATCGGAGAAGACTCCTTTTTAGGGAAGACCAGTAACCTTTTATCCAAGGGCGCCAAATTTATTTCTGGTGGATCAGAAGGCCCGTCTGAAGTTATAGATAAAAGGATAGGAGCGTTAGATTCACTTGACCGTCTTGTTTCAAAATTCAAAATTGATAATACTAATGATACTGGCGCTCAAATGGAAGTTGGAATGTCCAATGTTTCAAACTCGAAGTCTAGTCAACCAACTCCAGTATTTGTTTCCGGAATGTCATCGCCACAAACCACAAGTGTGAATAATTCAAGTGTAACACTTGTGAATACAAATCATAGTGAATACAGTCCCTTTCATCCAGCGACTGGGTCTTATTAATAAAAAAAGGAGGCGCCTCCGGTTTCACCAGATGACGCCTCCCTTTGTTTTGTTTATCAGTTTAGTTAGTCCTGAGCCAACTTGGCGAAATATGCCAAGGTGTCTTCCTCACCTTCATCATTGCTTGATGAACTAACTGCCTGATCCTCGCTCTTGGGTGCGGGTGCGTCCACTCGCTCTTCACGTGTCTCATTGAGCTCGGTAGTTTGTTCTACCGAAAAGGTGTTGGCGATATCTTCTTCACCAAGTACCTCGTATAACTTCTTCTTCAGTTCAGCGTATGACTTGTAGTTAGATGGATCAATAAACTCATTCAATTCATGAATGTTGTCATAGACCTTCTTCAACTTGTCTTCATCACCTTCAAAGAATTCAGTGACAGAATCGAACTCTGACTTGTCGTAGTTGCGATAACCTTCAACATTACGAATCTTCAACTTGAAGTTCGCTCCACCCCAGAAGTCAAATGGGTTGATAGGTTTCTCATCCTCAAACTGAGGCTGCATCACGTCCATGACCTTATCGAAGATCTTCTTTCCATACTTGTAAAGAAAGACCTTACCTTCGTTTGATGGATTCGCTGAGTCCGAGATCACAAGAATGTTTGATACGTAATGCAAACGACGCTTGCGTGTACGAGCCAATTCCTTGTCCTCTTCCCTTCCCGAGTTCCACAACTGAGAATTCATTTCACTCAATGGATCTTGTTGACCAATTGAAGTAAGAGACCTCTCAATATACCACCGGCCAGTTGGGCCCTTGAAACCATGATCCCAGAAACGAACCCACGGTAAATCTTCGCCGTTCGACGATGGAAGGAAACGGATAACGGCATAACCATTACCTGCTTTATCTACGGTTGGTTTCCACTCTCGGTCGTCTCCATAAGACTTCTTTTCAGAGACGCTTTCGGCGGCGTTTACCAACTTTTCTATCGACGCTAGTCGATTTGCTTTTAGTTTTTCGAATGACATATATTTTTATATTTTCGTATTTTTGTGTATAACAGTGTATTTTTTTTGTGTGAACAAGTAATATAACATAAATCGATCACTTTGTAAAGACTTTTCGTACAGTTTTTGCAAGTTTTTCGGCTGGTATATTTCTTCGAGATAGTAGTAATTTATACTTCAAAATGTTTTCTATTTGTTCGGTGTACATTCCAAGAGGATCGCTGATATCTTTCTTGAGTCGTTTAAGATTGTTTACTAGAAGATCGATGATCGCAATTGTTTCAGCTGAGATCTCATCAGCCAAAAGGCAATCCAATGGAATCGTAGTTGTACAGATCTGATCAAAGGAGTCACTTTGTTCGGAAAGAGTTCTGAGATCCTTTTCAAATTCATAGGAAAGAGATTGCATTCTCTTCTCATACTTTGAGTAATTCTCCTCTCTCATGTCGCCTATCCACTTGACTCCAACAAGAAAGTTGGCAGTGAAGTAGTCAATGACAATATCGGTCTCCTTATATTTTCGTCCTATTCGTTCAAAAAAGAATCGATCCTTTCGTCGTGAGAATGTTGATTCCTTAGAGCTGGTCTTAAAACCATACTTGGTTGCATCGTAGGAATCATTTGTAAAATGAAGTTTAAGAGACAGGTAAATTTGATATGCAGTATAACCATTCACACAAGATATGCTGTTGTTCTTTTGATAATGTTCCGTTCCATTGCTTCGGCTTCTAGTTTGTCCTTCAATGGCCCCTTGATAATCTTTGCAATGTCAACAGGATCAATCTCCTTCATTTTACAGATATCAACTATAGCTTCAACGTAGGACATTCCATCGGTTTGAACATACTTCTCAACTTTCATACGAAGTTCATCAATAGTAATTACGGGTTTAATTGGTATTTCATCTGACATCATGCTTTTAGTATTAAGGTGTTATCGTTGACTCGGCCGTTTGCCGAAGTTTTCTTGGTTGTGAGTTTCTTAAGAACATTTTCGATTTGCCTATCAGTTTTACTTACAATGATTGGCAGTATCTCTTCGGGTTTTCTTATCTTCATAGAGAAAGAATTCTTCTCGTCATAGTCGCGAATCGTTGTTCCCTTTACAGAGAGTCCGGAAAGACTGGTTGTTGAAAGGATTGTCAACTTGCGATACTTCTCATTGAAGAGATAAACCTTAATAGATCCTACGACCTTGATTGGATTGACCGAGGCAACTCCGTAGTCAGGTGAAGACTTCAGGTAATTCATCTTCGCGACCAGTTTGTCAGCACTCTTCTCCTTCGTCTTCCGAGGTTTCCGAGCTGCTTTCTTAGTAGACTTGTAGATCTCCACATCGTTCAACATCTCTTCCAGAAGAGCGATTCGTTTCTTGATCGCCGCTTTCTTGAGATACGAGTAACCTTCAACCGAATCAGGATTGCTCTTGTCTCGGGCTTCAATTAGTTCATCTCTTTGTTTCTCGATCCAAGTTACAACGGTTCCAAGTGAACTGATTGGGGCATTCACACTCTTGAGTAGTGATCCCACATTGATCTTAAAAACCTTGGCGGTAGTATTGAGAATCCATCCATCTAACATCTCATCCATACGAACAAGAACTCCTTCGCGGATCCGGTCTTGCATTATATCGTAAACGGATACTTTCTTTCTCTCGTCTTTCTTGGTTTTATTCCCTTCAATAGGAACTAGAGTCGAAATCTTCCGTAGATATTTATCTACCTCTACACCATAGTCTACACCATTGTGATACTTGGGCATTCCAAGATTCATCATTCTTGCGAGTTTACCACAACTCACGATCTCAATGCACTTTGGAGCCTTGCGAATCATCTTCACGGTGGCCTTGGTACTTGGGCGATCCATTGATTTTAGATAGTCTTCAATGATCGGAACGTAGTCATCCATGTTGAGATAATAGTTGTAGAAGTTCAGAGCTCGACTAAAAGTCTGCTTCTTTTTCTCATCAGTCCATGTATCGACATCATGCCAAGTTAGTTCTTCACCAGTCCATTTAGACTCGGTAGCGGCGACTAGACCGTTTTTTAGGAATTTACGTTTTGCCATATTAAAAGGTTTCTGAATCTATGTTTACAATTTGATCGAATCTTGCTTCGAAGAGATAATAACCACTTCCGCCAGGATCAACGATGAAGTCACCATTCGTTCGTTTACCTATGACCGTTCCCGACATAGTTGCTCCGTCTTCAACTCTAAAAGTCACGTAATACTCCGTATCAGATTGATCAAAGATTGTTTCAGGATAGAGATCTTCAGGATAGATCAGTGGAAGTTCAAGTTGTGTCAGTGTGGTTGTCATAGAATTATTTGTAAAAGATGTGAAGACCTATCTTAGTTGTAATAGTCATGCTCTTCGCCCAGTAAGGATCTTTGATGTAATCCGCATGATAGTGATCAGCGCCCCCCGTATAGTTTGTCGTTGGACTTTGGACAATCCGCAATGCTTCTTCCCAACGTGGATGTAACATCGCCTTACCGATTCCAGACTCAGTATCCTTACCATTCCAGCAAGAGAACTGATACTTCTGAAGACACACCATCGCTTCGGACATATTCCGTTTTGCGGCTCGATTAACGATTACTTCGTTGACCGCCTCCATAGATCCGTCGTAATACTCACCACCCGCTTCAAGAATCAGAGTCGCCGCAACAATCTCATCAGAGTATCCCGTTTTTGGTTGAGCACCTTCTCCGGTGATCGCAAGAAGGACAGAAATGAAAGAGGCTGTAATTAGTATTGTTTTCATCATCTATAAAACAGTATGTCAGAATTTAGTTGAAAGTCAAGGCTTATTTTGTAAAAAGAAAGTAAAAGGAGCGAGAGAGGGAAAAAACATAAGAGAAAAACTCTCTCACCCCATGTTTTATGAAAAAAAGTAGACCCCTTGTACTGACTTTAACAGCGCGGTAGACCCTCCCCTGAGGCGAGCATCGGTGTTTCTCCGACGAAGGTTGGCGTTTTGAATCATATAGTTGCGATCTATATTCCACATGAATAAAAAAAGTAAAAAGGGAAAGGTGGGAATGTCATGATAACTTCTCCAGTCTCCCGGCGGCAATCTCAAGTAGCATTTTTAGTGCTAGGTTCTTTTCTGATTCCGCTGCAATGCGAAGAGCTTCGATTATTGTTTCGTCAGTCATTTAATTAAAAGTCTAAGTAAGTCCCCAACAATCCGAGCTCTTCAGCGATGTCGGACTCGTCTGGAGCGAGTGGTTCGAAATCAAGGTAGTCAGACGGAACGTTTCCTCCGCCGGCAATCTCAAGGTTGTCGTCAGTTTGACCAAACTCGATTTTCGTTTGTGAAACAGGATTTTTATTTGTATTATTCATAATTTATAACTCTACTATAAAGGTTTTGAAAGGAATGTCAAGGGTTAAATGTGTAAAAAACTTGTAAAATATGGCTTGTCTATGTTGACCAAATGTAAATTTTATCTTGTTTTTTCTTTCCCCTCTTTAAATCATTAGATTTCTGCCCCATCTGCTGTTTCAGGTCTTCTTCGTCATCACATACAGGTAGTCCAAAAGATACGGAATCTTCATACATCTTAGGTGAGATGTTAAAACAAATAGTACCGCCTACTTTAATACTATCAATGCACTTTTGCCATAGCGGAATAAAGAACTCAGTATAAAATTTTTCATTTGATTCCCATGGCTCCATATGTTCGTATATCTCTAAGTTTACATAAGGCGGTGATGTCAGCACAAAGTCGTAGTCAATTTTATTAAAGTCTACGTCAAGGGCACTTTTCCATATCATTTGTAAGTTAGGTTTTTCAAATAATACTGGTGGTGTTTTATTGTCTAGCATTTCGATCATGTCATCGTATGCTGGCTTCATGTTTACATTAGTATCAATACCAGTATAATCGATACCCAAGGCCCATGCTCCTAACATTCGTCCACCCCAACCAGCTGTGGGATCTAGCACACTCGTAGCATTATACTTTTGATAGAGATGCTTGGCTGTTGTACTCTTGAACATTACAACAGAGCCTAAGTTTATCCTAAAACATTCAAAGACATTACCAGCCGCAGTCTTACCAGCTCTGTTTCTTTTCTTTGTAGACTCGATAAGTTTATCCCATTGCTCTTTATCGTTGTGAATGTCATAGATCGTTTTACCGTTTTCTCTACAGCAATTTAAGAGATTTTTCAATTGAAAGTGATATAGGAATTGATTACCATAAAAGTTATTTTTATTTTCTCTGGCATTAAATATATACAAGTTTTCTAAGTCCTTGTCTATTTCTTGTTCACTTATAATTTTATGGTTTTCAATATCTTCTATTGTTACACTGTCTAAATGTAGATTGACAGGTTTTAAATCTTTTGCCATATATTTTCCTTATTTTTTCTGTTGTTGTCCATTCTAGGCATCACCCGTGAATACTGCAAAGCAAGGTGTAGCACCTCCCTGACAAATGTTTTTCCATGTAACAGAAAAAATTAAAACTACTTTACCATGTCGGTTAAGCATTTTAATACTTTGTCCTCGGTTGACTACTTCAGTGACTACACTATCCATTTCGGAAAAATCCTTGAACTCAACTGTATGTTTTTTAGATTCGTAATGTTTAACAACACAATACATTAACTCCGAATCTGAACTAAATTCAGACGTTGTATTATCACCTGACAAAATGTCTTGTACTAACATATTTAGTTGTTCCAAGTTATTGTTAAGTTCGGATGCGGCATACTCGGCGTATGCCGACTGGCCAGGTTTAGTAATCTTAGCAACTTGTTCTAATAGTGCTGGGTTAGTTTTTCTAAACTCACGTAATAGACGCTTCCAATCAGCACGACTTTCGATTCTTCTGCCTACTACTTCTTCTACTAGTTTGTACCTTTTGTCTAGCAAACCTATCTGGTTATCGTAGTCTGAGTAACCAAGGATAGTATTGCTAACTTTTTTGTTAAACAGTGCTTGTGAAGGGTTTGCTTTAGTTCCACTACCTCCACCAAAAGAAACTTTTAGTTCTACAGGAACTTCTGTGCCGTCTGATAGGTGTACTTTGATGTCTCCTTTGTCGTCGTATGCTTCAGCACCAACCCATTTAGCATCAACGATAGTAGTTTTAGGATATAGTCTTCCAACCTCCACTTTAATAGAATCACCAATTTTCTGATTATGTTCACTATCAGAAGAACCGAGTATACCTTGTGCGACATCCTTCTCTGCCGCTTCTGCCCAATCTCTACAATAAATTCCCATTTTAGTAGTAATAACGCTTCATTGGCGTCGAGGAGAATCGAGCATTGGCCTCGGTATCATACCCGAACCCGTTGTAATTTCCGGTGTCGTGTAAAATCGACTCAAGGGCGTTGAAAATACCCATCCGATAAAAATCAGCAGGTGTCATTGGAAATTTAATTCCATTCTCATCAGTCGTTGTGAACACCTCCGGATGGGTTTCCAGATGACCCACATCGTCTAACATTCTGTTGAGGGATTCTCGCACATCGGCGACTTTTATTGTTTTGGTTTTACTCATAATTTAAGTGGTTCTCAATCTTATAACTACATTATGACTGGCTGTAGTCTAATGTCAAGGCAATATCGTGTAAAAAATTTGTAAAGATTAAAGTTTAGTAGGCCTTAATTTCAAATCCGGCGAGGTGCTCGAGAGCATCATCGTATTCGTCGGCCGAAAGGTTCTCATCAAGGAAAGCCCAGAGATCACCGATTTCATTCATATCTTCATCGTTGATTCCTTGAGGATGACGCTCTTCGTAGAACCAAAACGCCTTTGCAGCGGCGAGGAGTATTTCGAGGTCGTTATTGATTGTTTTCACTTTACTCATAATTCGTTCTCTCTTTTTTCAGCTATAATTAGAACTTTCTCTAAAAATGCAATTTCCTTTTTTCTTAGGGCGATTTGATCCTCTATTTCAAATAAGACTTTTCCTTTGTTATTCGAATTTATAGCTTGCGCAAATTCAAAAATTGACTCAATATCCATTGATTGTTTTCTCATAATTTAAGTGGTTCTCAATCTTATACCTACATTATGACTGGTTTTATTCCAATGTCAAGGCAATATCGTGTAAAAAACTTGTAAAGGTTAAGAGGAAATCCCAAACAAGTGGCGAGTTTCAATCGGTGTTGTGCATGGATGAACCGGCGTATCCCAATCAACATCTGCCCATTCTTGAGTGCCGATAGCAAATACTTTCTTCACCGTCCCTTTGTAACCTCTGAAACCGGATGGATTGTTTAAAACAACTCTAATACCGCTCAAATCGAGAGGTTTTTTATCTTTAGCTTTCTTAATCATATAACTACATTTTAGACTATTTTTAAGGTAAGTCAACACTTAAGTGTGTAAAAAACCTGTAAAAGTTAATCTTTGAGAACACTGATCGGAAACTCAAATTCCTCTCCATCTTTATCGGATGCCCAAATCACACCCTTTTCAATTGCTTCGATAACAAACCATTTCCCATCTATTAATACTACATCATTGATCATAGGTACATTATGACTGGCTGTGATCCAATGTCAACACTTAAGTGTGTAAAAAACCTGTAAATGAATCGAATAAATACTATCATTATTAAAAAGACCTTGATAAGTGGATCATGGCTGGAGTTGTTTGACTGAAAGAATTATACTCCTTTTCTGAAAGAATGTCAAGTATAAATAATAAATAATGTTATGTTTGGACTTATTACAATGCTTCTATCGACACTTGGCGCCACCGGAATGGGGTCTATCCTCAAAATGGTTGGTGGAGTTGTCGCAGCCAACGCAGAAAAGAAAGCAGCTGCAGAAAAGAGGGAACTAGCAAGAGAACTTGCAGTATCAAAAGCAAATGCAGAACTACAAAAGAACCTCTTCGGTGAACCTGATAAAGCGACTGCGATGTTTACTCGCGCTACTCGCCGTTTCCTTGCTGTTATCGGGATGTGCAACTTTTTCGTTATCTCCGTCCTCTGCACCCTCTGGCCAACAGTCAACCTCGTCACCTTCACTCCCCCCGAGTCCAAAGTCTCCTATAAGTTCATCTGGGGACTCATCGACATCCCAACCCAATCAGACATCACGACTACAATCACGACTGGACACATCTCTCTGGTCAGCATCACCACTTTGGCAGCAATCATTGGATTTTATTTTACTCCGAGCGCCGGAGGCAAGTAATTAGTGCTTAAAAAAGGGAGCAACTTTCGTTACTCCCCTTTGTTATTTTCTGTTTTACTTTTGGTAGTTAAACTCCTGTAAAAGAAGTGTTCCAAGTGCAACCAGTATTAGGATTGCGATTGTTGTCATTTACTTTATTCTCCAATGTTAGAACTCCCTGTTGGAAGTGTTCGGAGTATTTATAACATAGATTGTTTTTAAAGTCAAGTTTATTTTGAAGTTAATCGATTTACTCCATCCCAATTGTCGGGGCAACCAGATCGAAGTTTCTTCTCCATGATTCGATAGTATTCTTCGTGGTGTTCAGTCTCCTTAATGCACCAGTCAATGAGTTCAAGAGCTTCACTCCACTCACCTGCATAGTAATATTTTAAAAGTTTATGGTGAGGCTCAGTTGTCTTTCCAATCGTGTAGACTCGAACACCCTTTGTCTTCCCCTTGACCGCAATGCAATCAAGTTCCATTAGCTTCACAAAGTGACCTACTTCATTCGCAGTGTTTTCTCCAAGAAGAATACGAACGGCATAGTTCTTTGTTTGCCCTTCAAGTCGAGCGCCAAGGTTAACACTATCACCAAGACAGGTGTAATCGAACCTTTGATCGGATCCCATGTTTCCAACCACCACTCTTCCGGTATTAATTCCTATACCCATACCGAATGCCGGTATTTCTTCGGCCTCGATCTCGTCGTTAAAACGATCCAACTTCTCAAGCATCTCCTGAGCAGTGATCACTGATCTTATGGCATGATCCACCTGATCCAAAGGAGCATTCCAAAACGCCATCTGTGCGTCTCCGATATACTTGTCCAGTGTTCCCTCGTTTTTCAGGATTGGTTCAGTCATCGCTGTCATATATCGATTCATTATCTTTGTCAGGCCCTGTACATCATCGCCATAGTGCTCTGAGATCGCCGTGAAGCCTCTTACATCAGTAAAGAGTATGGATAGGTCTCTTGTTTCACCACCAAGCTGTAGAAGCTCGGGATTCTTTTGAAGTTTCTCGACCAATGCGGGCGAGAGGTAAGTACCGAACTGCTTTTTGATCTGAAGTTTTAGTTTCAGTTCTGTCAAAAACTTGACCACATAGTTATGTCCCATCACAGCCGAAAGACCGATCAATGGAAAGACCGCATCGATCAACAGTTGTTCTTCAAGGAAAATATAAACTACTCCTAAACCTGAGATCGCGCCAAGAACTATCGGAAAGACATATCCGTGAGTCCAGTAACGAGAAACAATTATACAAAGGATCGAGAGAAGAATCATCCCCGCAATCTCGGCGGCATACATCCAGTCAGGCCGTGAGATGTTCGTTCCACTGATCGCAGTGGAGAGTGCCATAGACTGTACATGATGCGGAAAGACTTCTCCAAGGGCGCTAGCGACTGGATTAGTAATACCACCCGCAGTCATACCAACGATTGCAATTCGTCCATTCAGAACTCCCTCTTTGACATCCTCGAAGTTGATAGACTCGACGGATTGTTGCCAGTCGATCCAAACACGACTCAAAGGATCTGTTTCGATGGTAGCGAAACTTGGTATACGAACCGCTTCTACTCCTCCAATGTTTGTTTTGATTTGAAAGGATGGATCGCCCGATGCGACTCGAAGTGTTTCAAGAACTATCGATGGATAGAGCTCACCATTGACGGATATGACCATCGGTAATCTTCGAACCACTCCATCCAACTCTGGCATAGTGACTGATATTCCCTTTCCAATCGCCGCACTCTGTATTGGCTCAACGTTTGGTATGATACCAGAAAATCTTGGCACTACATCGTTTGGATCCACATCTCCGATCATCGACACACCGATTGGATCTGGTGTGTAAGTCGATTTTCCAACAAGATACGGAAGAACCACTGGCATTCCTTCGATTGCGGTTGCAAGGTACTCATCTTGACCAAATCGATCTGGTTCAGTCATAGCGATATTGAATACCACTAAACCTGCACCATTTCGATAGAGAGTCTCAATGATCGCTGCATACTCGTTCCTTGGGAATGGAAATTGTCCTAGTCTTGCGATAGTATCGTCTCCAACATCAATTGAAACAATCTGACTGGGCTCAACTTCTCTCGGAACTTCTGTTATGATGAGATCGAAGAATCTTAATCTAAAAGACTCGACCACATCGAAGTTTGCTACTCCAATTGCAGTCACTAACAGAAGTGAGATAATCGGAGATTTAATTTTGTTGAATATAGAACTCATTATCGTTTCCTAATTTGAGTATGGCCTCTTGCCCATACTGATTAATATTTATGTAAGGAGCGAGCCCAAGAGGATATGTGATTGATATGTCTCCTCCAACGAATCGCTGAATCGTTTGCGTTCCTTCGTTACGATCCACCAATCCAAATGTTTGTGTCGTCTTATCAAATCCAATTCTCTCAACGGAATCTACAACAAATGCATCCGCAACTAATTGAATCTGATCTAGTAAATTGATAAGGTAATCTAAATCCAATAGATTAATATCCAAGGCATTAAATTCTAACTCGTCCTCGTCCAGCTGGTTGATTTCAAGTTCTGTGAACTCAAGGAAATCTACGTCGAGGATGTTATCCGCTGCCTTTTGAACGTCTTCTTTGGCTTCTATGAGCTCGGGAGGAGTAGAAACGATCAGTTGATTTGAGATGAGATCCTCGGTAATGTTCAACACAACTGGTCGAGTCGGAAGACTGTTGGCGCTATCCACATGAGTCGCCATAAAGGGTTGATTCATCACTACCGATCCCGCAAGTGTGATCACCTCAATCTCTCCTACCGTTCCATCAAAGTTCGGTAGAAGTATCACGGTTGAACCTCCGATCTCATTAACGACCATCGAGAACTCTGTGCCACGAACGGCGATTGTCGCAACCGGAGTCTGTATGTCAACATCCTTCGTATTATTCTTTGCGATGCCTCCACTGGCGTATCGAACCGTACCAATTGCCACTCTCAGAGCCAAACGATTAACCGACTTTGGTTTCGTATCGTAGACGAAATCATCGATCACCAACTTCGAGTTCTCCTTGATTCTTACCTGAGTCTTGTCCTCAAAGGTAATACTAGTAAGACCTCGGCCGGTTTCAATTAGGTCGTTTGACTCTACTCCTAACTTCTCGGCAAGATCATAATCTTCTTTGAGACGACTCAGCATACCGTCACCTTTCAGATAGGTGACTTCACCGATTGTCTTACCGAAAAGTGAAACCGAGAAGAATAGAAGTAGTAATATTACTGTTGCGTAACGCTCCACGTACCCGAACTTCCATTGATCTCTAACCCAATGATGTTCTGAGTAGTAGTCGCTTGCTGATCAAGTGTGATGGTGTTAGAATCACCTGTTACATCAAGTGTGATCATATGACCATTGGTGAGACCAGCCGTAAATGCGGCCTGATCAATAGTTATTGAGTTGGAGTCTCCATCAATATCAAGATCGTCAACTACATCATCACCGAGAATATCAATATCAAAGGTGTTTGAATCGCCAACTATTAACGCATCAAAATCTAAATTATCAATCCCTGTGATTGCTCCAGCATTGAAGATAAGTTCATTAGAACTACCTGTAACATCAAAGTCGAATATCGACGATGTTGCGTTAAGGTTGATTTCCTGCGTATTTGAAGAACCGGCCAGGTCAATCGTGTAGTCAGAGTTTGCTCCCTTGAGATAACCCGTGAGAGCATTGTTGCTACCATCTTGATTTATTACGATTGTTTGACTGCTCCCGTCTATATCCATTGTTGTACTTACGGCGGTTGAGTCTCCAATCGTATTCCCTGTTCCGGATTGTGATATTGTAACGGAAGTGCTTGTTCCCGATATTTGTTTTATATATATTTCATTCGCATTCGCATAAAATAAGAACATGATAAAAGTCACCATAGTGGTTATGACTTTTTTCATAGTTTTTCTTTCTTTGTCTATTTATAAGATAACATCATTCGAAGTACCCCATTTTTTTACCATCTTCGATAAGTATGATAATACCCTCGTTAATAGCGATTTTTACGGCCTTATTGATAGATTCATTCTTGGCCATTCCGATTTCGGTTTCCATAGCCCTTGATGTTATATCAAATATGATAAACGTATCAAAACCTCTTCTTACCGAAAGTATATCCTTCTCTACCAGCACCGAGATCAATATCTCTCCGGTTGAAACTGATACCATTCTGAGTGAAATGATCACCTTATCACGGCGATACTCCGTACTTGCACCTATTCCAAGATACCTTGCACCTTCACCACCGGACTCGTAGTTCGTTTCATATCCAACTATACCACCTTCCATGATGACACCTGCAAAAAGCATTGGTGCCAGGATATCGGGGGCGTTTGCCTTCTGTCTTTCAGATAAAATGATCTGTCTCTCGCGAACAAGGTTGTCAATACCGATTCGTTCTACCACACGAAACCATGTACCGTTTCCAGTCTCCTTCAGAGACTTGATCAGATAGCTCTCAGCGCCTTGAGTGACTATGGTAGAGAGTGACATTCCCATATCACTACTCTTCTTTTGGCCAGTGAGATCTCGAAAGGAGTAGACCGCAACCACTAAAGGTTCTTCTCTCTTCGGAGGATCAATAGACCGTAGATCGTACTGATTTCTCTTTTCGGAGAACTCTGTTGCGTCACCCTTTGGATGGGCTAGTCTCGTTTCAATTGTGGTACATGATGTAAGTAATAATAATAATACTATACAAAGATGTCTCATTAACCTCCGCCAGCTGTTGGTATCACAAT
>Ga0307488_10003167_pt1 | contig 13802 bp, 20 predicted proteins | sample SB02metaG_FD_202248 | JGI IMG/M metagenome (GOLD analysis project Ga0307488, IMG submission 202248) | Sea-ice brine microbial communities from Beaufort Sea near Barrow, Alaska, United States - SB 0.2 | ecosystem: Environmental > Aquatic > Marine > Coastal | place: USA: Alaska | collected... | reverse complement strand
GTTACTCTTTATAGACTCACTTCTCATCCGGTTGTTGATCTTTCTTCACCTGGTGAGTATTATGTATGTGATAAAGGTGATATCGACCCTTCTATATTAGATAAGAAAGAAAGTTCTGAGTTATATTTAATTACGGTTACTTGTGATTCTTCTAATATTGACTTAGATAAATCTGAAATGGAGATTGCTAACTTAGGAAACGATTCTATCGTAGCAGTTAAAGATGATAATGTTTGTAAGGTTATTAGTGTTACTCCTTATGGAAACAATCCAGTAGATTAATATGAATCGAATTTAGTTGGATTCATTAATAGATAATTGGTCCATCAAACCCCAAACGAACATTTTGACCATCAAACACAATTGTTTCCGTTATCTCAGAAGGCTTAAATGTATTTTTGTGATAAACTTTCATTGGTCTTCTAAAGTCTTCTTCTGGTGGAGTATAGACATAATTAAAACACTCACATCCACCACCCGTTCTTTTCCAAGACTTGGTTAAAAAAAAGTTATCACCTATTAATTCCTTTATGTGAAAATAAATATAATTCTCTTTTGAGTATTCATTGATAGGCATTAAAGATACTAAACCAATATCATTTATCTCAACAGAGTTTGCCCATTCTAAATATTTAAATACTTCTTCTGGTGTATCTATATAATTCTTTATTAAGTTACATCTGAATTGTACTTGGTGTGGATGTGTTTGTAAATGGCTTATAGCCTTTATCTCTTCTGATGTAGGAGTTTTGCATTTGAATATCTCATCATTAATCTTATCATCATAGTGGTGACGACTAAGTTGTATATAATCATATCTTTTAGCAATAGGGTCGTTAAATAACTTCTCCCATCTAAATCCGTCTGTATTCAGTGATAATTCACAATCAGGTGCATATTCCACACCAACATTGGACATTTCCAGAAAATTATCCCAATATAAAGTTGGTTCTCCACCAGAAATGGCTATTTTTCTAATCTTAATTCTATCTGATATATGTTGTAAGACTTCTTTATATTTTTTACCGTTCCATTTGGATGCGTCTGAGTGATATGTACAGAATGAGCACTTAGCGTTACAGAATTTAGTTCTAACATAAAGATTTATATAAGGTTCTTCAATGGCGTTTCCCTCCTCCTCTCCAAATAAGGCACAATTATGAGTTATTATCTTAATTTCTTTCCCGAATAATTCGATTGATTCTAACATTATTTATTTATTAACAAGATGATCTTGAATATGATGAATCATCGTTTCGAAATCTAGAAATTGATGATTTTGGTGTTGGTGTTACTTTTTTATTAATTCGTGGCTCGATATCATTTTCGATACAAAACTTTATATAAACAGCTCTTTTCAAATCGCCTGTGTTTATTAAATCTTCACAAGCATCATTAAATTTTGATTCAAGGTTAGTACCTTCATATCTACCTTTGTAGAATTGTAAAAGTTTTGCTAAAAGTTCTAATTGTTGGTCCATTGCGAATTCTTAATTTTAGTTATATATTAAATTGTGAATTTACAATTTCAATAGATTTGCTTAATCTATCTCTCCAATTACCACCCACTTCTATATAATTACAATTGTACTTTTCCAATTCTGATTTAATAATATTATAATGTTCCATCCTTTCTTCTAAAAACTGTCGTGTTCCGTCTTGAACACCATCACAATCAGGTTTCAATAGTAAGTATAAATCATAATTACTATTTTTATATACTTTATCTAGTAATATGTTTTCAATACTTTTATAACCATTTGGAAAATACATTTTTGAGAAGAGGTATGTTGTTATATCCTCTGTATCACAGAATAATAATTTATTGGATGTCTTTATTTTTTGATTTTCCAATTCCTGTCGACCAACAGATATTGGGATAAAGTCTTCTATTCCTATTTTATTACCATTTCTTTCAAATACAGTTCTGCCATATTCCTCAACAAAATTTGTGTTATAGTGTTTAGCTAAATTTTCACTCATTGTTGATTTACCAACAGATTCCGGCCCCATAATAACAATTCTCTTAACGAAGTAGGGTTTTATTTCATCCGGTATAAATTCCCAACTATCAAAGGGGTTGGTTCTTACTTTAGTTCCTGATATAGGAAATTTCTTTCTTTCTTTATCAACTAGATAGTGTTTTATACCCAAATATTTAGCAAAATCATCACCGTAATTCTCAGAAGTGAATACACAATCTAATTTACCAACAAATTTATAAACAAATGGAACCCAATAAGAATAAAATTCATCAAGTGATTTACATTCGTGTTCATATTGTGGCATCTCACTATCATCAACAGAGTGTATTATGACATTTGGGTTACTTTCATATATTTCTCGTAAAGATTTTACTCTTAATTTACCAGGGATTGTTTGTGTAGGATTATGACAAGCTAAAACATGAACAACTTCCGAATTTTCCAAAGCGGTGTCTATTAAATAAAGGTGCCCGGTGTGTAATCCGTAGAATTTACCCAATACTAAACTACTTTTGTACTTTTTATCCATTTCCATAATCCAATTGATGCTAATATTAAGAATAAACCATATACATATGATGATACGTCTAATCCATTTGATGAGAATAATACTATTAATAGAATGTCATTTATAATCCAAAGAATCCAAGCTTCTATTTTCTTCTTCACTAATAGGAATGTAGCCATAACACCCAATGTCATTACAGCAGAGTCTAGAAATGGCATATTACCACCATATTCACTTGTTATACAAAACGTGGTCATGTATAGAATAATGGTACTGGTTGTTAGATATACTAATTGCTTTTTATTTAACCAACTAATATCCAATTCTTCTTTTGGTTTGCTCCAGTTTATCCAACCTAATATAGATTGAAATAAAAATACTCCTTGTAAAAACAATTCACCTAATAGGTTATGGTTATAAAAGATAATAGAGTAAAAGATAACTCCTACGATACCAAATGGCCAACATAATATGTTATCTTTTACTGTTAGAATAACAGCTAGTAACGTGAATAAAACCGCTATTATTTCAATAATATTCATTAAATCTTAATTTTAAGTGTAGCGAAGAAGTTAAATGGTGGATTAACAAAGAAGTGTCTATCTAAACCAACAGCATATCCATTAGTGTAATAACTTTCATTAGTTAGATTGTTTAATCTAATACTAAAACTGTGTTGTTTGTAAAATCTATAATCAACTTGAGCATTTAACACAACAAATTGTGGTGTTGTTAATGTGTTCTCCATATCGATATAAGACTTTGAGTGGTACTTCACATCAAATCCAACTCTTACTCTATCTTTTGAATCTTTAACGATTATACCTTGGTTAATTATCAAATTGGGTGTGTATAGTGGATCGAACTCTTTACCACCATCTTTAATTCTATTATAAGAGTATGAAGATGTGTTTGTTAATAACAAATTAACTTTCTTTTTACTAAATAAACTTAAAGTCATATCTAATTCAATACCACTTCTAAAAGAGTTTTCAACATTAGTCATTAACGGTAAACCATTTGAACCAATTGCTCCTAATAATGTTATTTCATTTTTGAAATCCATATAGTATAGATTACCTTGTAACTTAAAGTTATCTAATGTTATATTAGTACCTAATTCATAATCAACAACCGATTCTGGTTTAACATCTATGTAACTAATAGGATCATCTTCTCCCATAAAAATATCATTTCTTGTTGGTTCTCTTTGTGATTGACCAACAGAAGCATAGAAGTTATAGTGTTTACATTTCGTGAACATTATACCACCTTTTGGGTTGAAGAATGTCCATTCAAATGGTGCCATATCCATAGTACCTTGATACTTGAAATCAACGTATCTAACTTGAGCATCTCCGAAAAGAGTAAACTTATTTATATCATATCCGAATTTAACAAATGATGATACTTCGTTTTTAAGTCCTTTATTAGAATATAGTTCATCTGTGTTTGGTAATACAGTCATAGCATGTCGTCTATCATACATATTACCACTAACACCAATATTCAATCTATATTTATTACCAGTTAAGTTATAGTTAGAGGTTAATCCATAGAAGTTAGAACCTAAATTGAAGTTAAGAACATCATCCCCTCCACCAAGTGGTAGTAAATCTAATCCCCAATCTCCATCTAATCTATTATAGAAAGCGGTAGTCGTTAAATTTGACTTGTTAAAAAAGTGTTTGTGTTTTAAGATAACCATACTTTGTGTAAAGTCGTCATTTTCTCTAGTAGTATTATAGTTAGTTCTTGGGTCTGCTTTTATATCATCTTCTGAAACTGCGAACCAAGCCATTTCATTAGTTGTGTGTCCATTGAATGCTGTTATTTTAACAAAATCCTTTTCTCCATAATAACCACCACTTAAAAAGAATGATTGTCCTTCACCACCTGAGTTATATTTGTATCCATCACTTGCGTAATTTGAATATCTAGTATAAAAGGCTGTTTTATTTTTTAGTAATCCTGTTGAGTTTTCAATACTAACTCTATAAGTATTAAATGATCCATATCCAATTTGTCCTTCTGTTCCTTTCTTTAATCCCGTTGGTGATTCAAAATTAATAGAACCAGCATATGAGGAAACACCGTTTGTTGATGTACCAACACCACGTTGTATCTGCATTGACCTAATTGAGTTTGTAAAATCTGGGTAATTTGAGAAATATACACCTTGGTCCTCTGGTTCATTAAGAGGAACCCCATCGAGTGTCATATTAATTCTAGTTTGGTCAATACCTCTCAATCTAAAGTAAGTATATCCCATATTGTGACCGCCATCTGTTGATGATGTTACACTTGGTGTTGTGTTTAATAACAACGGTAATTCTTGTGTATGATACATAACATCTATATCATCTTTACTGATTGTTTTCTGAGTGACTGGTGTTTTAGATCCAGCTCTAATTCCTTGTATAGTAACTTCTTCAATTTGCACCATTGATGTGTCAACCTTTAGAGTATCCTGAGAATACACGGTTGATGTTACTAGTAAAAATAAAAATAGTAATTTCTTCATGTTTTGTTATTTATTTATATTAATTGATTTATTATTGATTCTCTGTTTTCTGATTTAAGATATTCGAAAAAGTCATTTAGTAAAATATTTTCTGTTCCGTTATATTCATATTCACTACCACTTCCTATATTCCCATAATTTATATTTGATTTTTTAAACTCATTAAATTTGTCTTCTAATTTCTTACTCATTTCAGTGGATGTATGGATATCAATTGTATTGTCTCTTTCATCTAAGTAAAAAGTGAACAATTTGTTATCTAATCCAGTTCTTTTGTGGTGTACCGAGACGAATCTTTTACCAAGTACCTCAATATGGTCTGAGTTATCACATTTAAGTTCAATTCCGTAAAATGGTAAGTATAAATTTATCATATTAGATAAGATAATAAAATTATTTGATTAAATATCATCCTCTTCAAAATCTTGTTCGAAGCTAAGCATCAAATTAGATTCTTCATCTTTAACTAACATAAAGGTTTCGAATATACTGAATGTAATTTTCTCTCTCTCAGCGTTTATGCAATTTAAAAACCTTTTATTAAAAATAAGGTTAGAACTTCTATCATCTTCTAAGTTATCGACTTCTAAATCCCAAGCTGATTTTTCAGAGAAGTTAACAATACCTTTATCGATACCAATATTTATAATTCTCTCTGAGTTAATACTTGAAAGTTTTTTAATATCAGTAAAATCATCTTTCGTAAGAGCGAATGACCATTTACTATTTTTTAGATTTAAGTTCTTAGCTAACATTTCTTTATTGATTTCTCTAGTTTCATTATTGTGTTCTCCACCAACCCAATTAATCTTAAATCGACCACAAGATACTTGGAAATATCTTACTTGATAAATGTCTCTATCATCGGATGATGGTTTATAATTAAATTCTATTGTTACTTTATCCGGATCCTTGATCATACCAAGGTTCTTAACAAATTTCTTGATATTGGGTATGACTAAATCTAATTGATAATCTAGGTCATCTTTTTTTATTAGAAATTCATCTGTTGGTATTAAATAGTTTTTGAAGGCGAGTAATATATTCTTACCTAAGATAGAATACATTAATACATCATCATTATCTATTTTCAACCTAACACTATCATCAATAGTTGATAAATCACTTAATTTAGAAACAAATGTATTAAATGTGTCTCCGTTTATTTTAAATTTTACTTTATTCGCCATTTCGTAGAAATATTATTACTAAGTATATCATGTAAATCTTTTTTTGTTTAGTTATTTTAATATATATGTTATGGTAAAAAAATGGAATCAATTTATTAGAGAATTCATAGAGAACTCGGATAATGTTATCGATATTAAAATGCAAGAGATAAGAACACTTATAAATGGTGTTTCTGATGGCCAGAACATAGTATATGAATGGGAGAATAAAAATGATCATCAATTAATAGTTAATTTCACTAAAGATGATTTATCTATTAGATATGAATTTGACATCGATAATTTGATAGTTAAAAAAATTGTTGGTGATACTGTTGATTTCACCAATCAGGCAAAATCCATAAGTGGTGGGTTAATTAATATTGAAAAGGATATACATATGGTTTTAAGTATTTAGAATAGGTTTAACGTGTTCGTTAATTATTCTTTCGACTTCCTTTAACTTCTTTCTCGTAGTTTTAACATCTAATTGAATTCTCCAATTTCTAACAAGTATATCATCATCATCTGGAATTTCTTCTATTATTATATCGAAGTCTTCAACCTCTTCCTTTACTATTTCAAAGAAATTATCATCACTTGAAGTCTTAAATTCTTTCATTGTCTTTTCATCAATCTGTTGGTAAGCACCATAAGGATCTAGAACCTCATATGTACCATTTTCGTTTGGTTCAAATATGTGACCTTTTTCATAAATGACCTTTTCTTTTGAAAGGCCCATAAAATTAGTCTTTATACACCAATCTTCTTTTGATATAAATCTAGGATACTTCATTTTTAATTTTTTTTTATAATATATTAACTACGACCTAAATAGTTCATTAATTCAATCATATTCTTTATTGAATATGAAAAGCTTTCAAGATTTCTTACGGTGTCTCTTAAAAATTCTATATATGATTCTATTAATTCCATACATCTATCATTCTCGGCTAGGTGACCGTCTATTAAAATACCCTTTTCTCCTAAATTGGTTTTCATACCAAACCCCGTTGCATAAAAAACAAATTTATCTTGTCTAAGTTTCTTTATCTTAGTCGTTTCTCTACTACGTTTATTTAAAAAGAAGTTAATTTGTTCGTTAATTTGTTGTCTGTGTGTGAGAGCGTTAGCTTGAGCATCAAGTAATGGTTTAGCATTTGAGGGAATACTTAAATCCAAAGAAAGTACTTGAAATAATGGTTCCACATTTTTATTCCAATCTGTTCTTTTGTCATTAAAGAAGTCTTCTAATTTATCATTAGTCTCCTTTGCTTTTTTGATTCTCTCTAATTCTTCTTGGTTATATGGGTTCATACTTAAATATTTTTTTCATTTGTTAATCATACCTTTTATGTCTTTATCTATGTTTTGATTTAAATATTTTTCAAAATTTATTTATTTCTTTCATCCATAATCTTTGAGATTTTGAAATCTCTTATGATTTTAATTGTTGAATTATCGATACCCTCATATATATCATTTGATGAGTGACCATTATTATTGATAATATTTAATACTGATATTAATGATTCTCCCATCTCATCTAGATGTTGATTGATAATATTCTTCTTATTAATATTATTATTTTTTATATAATCGGAAATTATAATTATATGTGATGCTAGGTAATCAAGGTATTCATTAATTTCTAACTCTGTTGGTTCTTGCATATGTATCGAATTTTATCTAAAAATGGGTATTTTGTTTATTATATATACTAAAAATAAAAGTATCTTATGAGTATAACAATAGAAAACCTTAAAAGGGTTATGAAAAACAAAGGATATAAATGGTATACAGATAGACCTAATATGATAGGAGTTAGAACCACATTAGATATACCAGATTCGTTTAATGATTTCTTCTGTATGGTTTATTCTATCCCAGAAATGCCTTCTACTTTATCATTAAAACAAAAACAAGCTTTTTTAAATAATTGGGGATTTATAGGAGCCAATGGTAGAAAATTATCGGAGGATGGTGTTAGTGGTAAAAATACTGATTATGCTATTTCTCAATATGAATCTAAGAAGGGAAAAGAAGATTTAAAAATATTTCCGAATACAACTAACCCTGGGGTTTATTGGTTAAACCACCCTATGAATAAAATGGGAGCAGCTGTTCTTAAACCTGGTCAATGGGAAGATTGTTGGTCTCGTGGACAACACATAAAGCCTAGTCATAGAGCATTAAGACAAACTGGTAAGATAACAGTTTATAGAGATAATGATAAAGATAATAATTATGACTTGAATGAGTCTAATACACAAAATGGTTTATTTGGTATAAATATTCATGGTTCTGGTAGAAAATACCCTTCTAAACAAATTGGTAAATGGTCTGCTGGTTGTCAAGTTTTCTCTAATTGGGAACATAAAGAGTTTGTGATGGATGTTTGTGATAATTTCAAAGCACACACTGGTAATAAATTTACTTATACTTTAATAGATGAGGTTGATTTATCTTAAAATAACTTTAAAATAAAAAACCCACTCAGATTTGAGTGGGTTTTTTATTTTTATAGTGGTTTATCATCTATATCATCTGAATCTTGACTAGATAAAAAGTTAAATACGTGTTCTATATTTTCATTAGCAACTGATATGTGATCAGAAGCCCAATCATGTTCTGTTAAAATTGAATCTATTGTTGATTCATCCATTTCTAACATTCCATCAACTAACCTTTTAATGGTATTAAGGTTATTGAAAAACATATAGTTTTTTGTACCATCATTCTCGTTAAATTTTTCAAATTTTTCTATCATAGTGTTTTTATTTTTTATTAATTTTATCATATAACTTTTTGAAATGATCTCTTATCATTCTTTTAGTAACTTCTTCTAAAGATAAAATGTTATTAACTTCGTTAAGAAAATCTTCTAATCCTAAATCATCCATGAATTCTTTGGTGAATTCTTTGTTTAATTCTCTTAGTATTGTTCTTGAATCTATTTTCTTATCCATGTTCAAAAGTATAGAAGTTCTATATTCTTTTAATCTAAATAATAAATTATCATTTATCTGTGATAATGTATTTTCATCCAAATCAGACATTTTTAATTCTTCGTTAAATTTTTTGAAATTATAAATCATATTATTATACTTTTTCGTCAAATAGATAAAGGTCATATAGTGAATTACCTTTAACTCTTTTAATATTTTTTAATACATCTCCTGTTATAGAGTCTAATACTTTATAAACTCCTAATTGTGTACCTTTGTCTGTTAAAACTTTAACTGTATTTCCTGGTTGACCAAGTGCTCCTAAAATAGCAATATATTTATTACCATAAATACTTTTAAGAAAAGACATTCTTAACCCAACCATATCCTTAATATTATTGATATAAGCATTTTCCATTGGGTTTGTTAAATCTACTTGACTGTCAGCATCTTTAACTTTAATTATAGCGAATTTTCTATTTTCATCTCCAATAGTAACCTCTTCTCTACTTTGAATCTTATCTTGTTTAACAAGGTTTTGTTGGTTTCTTCTTATTTCATTGAAATCAGCACGTGCTATCATACCACCTCTCATTCCTTTATCATTCATATTGTATCCGTTTGGTGGAAGTCTATAAAATGAACCAGTAAATGTCATTGACAATACTCTATCAGTTCTAAAAAGTCTCCATATCTTATTAATGTGTCTTTTTTGTGATACTGACCAACCATTTAAGTGCCATCCTCTAAGCAAAGTCTTACCTTTTGATGACCTACCTAATACCATTGGATATATAACTCTTTCATGGCCAGCAAAATGAGAATCCTTTTCTCCTTTGTAGTTAAGTAAGAATATCATACCATATTTAATAGCTTTAATCATTAATTCATCCGAATATTTAACTGGTTCGTTAATAGGAATATTTGCTATATCTCTAACATTCTTTAATGAAAATCTAGGAACAAACTCTTGATTTTCAATCAAGTCATATTTTTCTTTAATAATAAACTCAACTGGTTTTGTGTTGTAATATGCTCTTACTTGTCTTAAATTCATGTCTTATATATTAAAATTAACCTTTAGCTAAAAAGGATGAGTTGATGAAATAAATATCTTCCCACTCAGGATCACGACCACTTGTATTTTTTTTACGAAAAATATCTAGTCTAGTTTCTGGTGATGATGGTGACCAAAGAGTTGGTTGCATCTTTATTATTTCGGTCCTTTTATATAATCCAATACCGACTTTTTGTATATAAAAATTATAATCAGCCAATCTATCAATTATTCTTTTTAAAACATCAACTGTTATATTAACATCTGTTTCGGTAAACTTTTCATCAAATTTATTTATTTTTATAGTGATTTCATTCTCCCAGGATGAAAGGGCCGCATCAAACTCTTCATCATTATATTCATAGGTAATTGTATTTAGACCTAAATCTTCCAATTCGAGTAGTATATCAGAAACATCTGATTTTATATCATTACTTTCGTTAAATTTTCTTAGATATTTCATTTCTTAGCAACTATTTCTAACCATTTTGATTGATTATCATAAAGAATTCCTTCCTTTACCTCAGATGAAACTAGCTCAAATTCATTTGATACTAAATCTTCCCAAGTTTCTTTATTAAATATTGTTTTACCTGTTTGTATATCATTTACTAACTTAACAGTAAATACTAAATACTCTTTTGTGATTCTACTAATGTCTTTGAATATACTTTGTAATTCTGACTCACTGAAATAGTGAAGTCCTAATCTAGAATAAACTAAATCAAATGAATTATCAGGAAATGGGAATTTGTTTTTGGTGTCGTGTTTAACACAGTTAATCTTCTGATTAACGTGGTCTGCATATTGTTGATTGTTTTCTGTTCCGAATACTACATATCCTCTTTTTAAGAGTTCTAAAGCATCAGCCCCGTTACCACAAGAAATTTCTAAGATAGAACCACTTGAAATAAGTGATTGTATTTTCTCTACTAACTCAATATCAACATTGTCATCTAACTTTAGTAGAGTGTCTTTATTATTTAATTCTTCTTGATTCTCAAATATTTTTCTAGTGAGTAAGTGTTTCATTAGAGTATATATAAAACTACTCTAATCTTTTTTTAGTTAACTCAATAGCTTTCTGGTTTATATCACATCCAATGAAATTCCTCTTTAGGTCCCTACAAACAACAGCACATGTACCGCTTCCTAGGTAAAAATCAGCTACCAAATCACCTTCATCTGACGAAGCTCTTATTATTCTATCAATAAGTTCTTTCGGTTTCTGTGTATCATATCCAACTCGCTCCTTCTTATCGTTTTGTCCTAGAATATTCATTTTCCATACATCACCAATTACTTTACCGTCTTTGTGATAGTACTTTTCTTTAGCATAACCTCTTGGTGCACTTTTAGCATAAGGTTCTCTGATTGGGTTGAACTTATAATTGTTACTTTTAGTGAATCGGTATATTATATCATGTCTTTTTCCAAAATCTAATTTCTTTCTGGGAGCTGTATTGTAATTCCATATGATTTCGTTTCTCATATTATCATACCCGAATATGTCTTCCATTATACAACGTATCCAGTGATTGATTTTAGTATCCATTTGTAGGTATATAGTACCAGTGTCTTTTAATACGCGGTGCATTTCCTTTAATCTAGGTATATAGTGTTCTTCTATATCAGATTTTATGGGTTTTAAGTCTTGGTAGTCTTTGAATTTTCTCCCGGTCCCGTATAATATATCCACATATATCAAATCTATTGAGTTGTCATCTAATGTTTTTAGTAAATCAAGATTATCTTGGCATGATATGTTCATAAAGATTTATAGTTAAAATATAAATTTTGTTTTTTTATATATACTCTAATGAAATATTTAAATAAATTTAATGAGAATGTGGAATCAACATCAAATAAACTGGGTGAGTTGGATAGATTTCAATACTTCTGGGTACAACCTAAAGATGGTGGTAAACCAATCATTAGTGAAAGAGAAATTAATCATGAAAATGGTAAAGATTATATCTATTGGAATTTTATAGGTTCTGATGAGTTTATAAAGGAATCAGAATTCGTTAAATATTTTGATATAATAAAAGAAATAGAACAAGTATAAATATGTCAATTAATAATAGAGAAGACGCAAATAAGTATTACCAAATAATGAATGAACTTGTTGATGAATATATCGATAAGTGGAAAATTCGCCCTGCTAAATTGAAAAAATACTTATCTCCCGGTTCTAAGAGGTTTAATAGGTTCTTAGAAAGAAATAAATTAGATGAGGTAAAAGGTGCAGGTACTATACTAACTGATATAATTGATGATAGATTTAGCATGGAATCTGATGGTGTTCTTACATTTGAGAATCACAAGTTCTTAGAATCTGCTGAATTCAAAATTAATTCTTTAAAACAATGTCTTTATAAAGGTATCGAAAAAGCTGATATCAAAATGGAAAAAATAATAGCTGATTATCACGATACTAATTTAGGTGAAATAGATGTTGTTGATTCTGATAAACATTTATTTAAAATTTCTTCTTGGGGAAATGATGGTTCCAATATTGTCATTTATTCAAAAGAGGATATTGATTTAATAGTAAGTAATATGATAGACCATTTATTTGATGAATTGTCTAAAAATAAAGTTGAATTAACTGATTCAATTTCTATTGATCTTTCTGATTTAATTAAAAAAGAAAATTTTGAAGATAAAATGAATTCAATTTTTAATAAAGAATTTTCAACAAAGGTTATTACTGATTGTTTAGGTGAGGAATGTCAGTTTGATGGTGAATTAAATGGATTTTTACTATGGTCTATGTAAAACATGTAACATCATGATACCACTTTAACTATAATTTCGTATTTATATTTATCTTAATATACCATTAATAGATTTAAAATTTAATATATAAAAGAAAGAAATTAGTATTTTATGTCTGTCACTGGTACATATAGTCCTCCTGGTGGAGGTCCTCCTTATGGAGGTAGCGCTTCGGCTGAGAGTTGGTCTGATTTGGATGATTTACTTATTCGTTTGCCTGATAATACGGCTAACTTAATAGTAGCTAAGAATATTAGAGATTCTGTTTACACTTTATGGGATAGAATTGATACTGTTGAGGTAATAGCAGCTTCTGCGGGTTCGGCATCTTCTTTTTTCCAAAATACAGAATCTACACCAATTACAGTTGGTGGTATACCATCAGGAACTTCGTTTCCGACACCAACTAATATGCAAGATATGTGGGATCAATTACTTTATCCATATGTTGGACCAAGTTCTGGATTTTCACCATCATCTTTATCAAGAGAATTTGGTACACCTTTAGCGGTAACATTGAATTGGTCTGTTGTGAAAAATAGTGATCCAATTACAGTTATAACTGTTGATGGTGTTGCTCAAATACCCACCGGTAATTCACAAGTTGATACAAAAACAGATTCAACTGGTACACATAGCTTAACACCCGGAGTTACTGAAAGTAATGTATTTGCTATGTCTGCTTATGATGGTACATCTACTACAAATTCAAATTATACATTAACATGGAAAAATAGAATATTTTGGGGATATATTGACCTTGCTTCTATTGATAATCCAAACCTAACTACAAATCCAGGATCACAGTCAATAGTAGCATCACTTTGTAC
>Ga0307488_10003166_pt1 | contig 13807 bp, 11 predicted proteins | sample SB02metaG_FD_202248 | JGI IMG/M metagenome (GOLD analysis project Ga0307488, IMG submission 202248) | Sea-ice brine microbial communities from Beaufort Sea near Barrow, Alaska, United States - SB 0.2 | ecosystem: Environmental > Aquatic > Marine > Coastal | place: USA: Alaska | collected... | reverse complement strand
CTGGCGATATTATTTTTGGAGATGACGATAAAGCTATTTTTGGTGCTAGTTCAGATTTAAAAATTTACCATAATGGAAGCTCAATTATTTCTGAAGAAGGTGGTGGAACTTTACAGTTAAGAACAAATGGACCTTCTATTAATTTACAAAAAGAAAACTCAGAAGATATGGCTGTCTTTACTGCTGATGGTTCAGTAAGTCTTTGGTATGACAACGCAAAGAAATTTGAAACAACATCTACTGGTGCAACAGTTACAGGAGTTGCATCTGCAAGTGGTGCTTTTCTTAGCACAGTTAATAATAGTTTATTAACTTTTGGTGGTGGTAATGCAGGTAATGTTGGCTCTAACTTAACTATGTATGGTGGAGCAAATGGTAGTGCAGGTGATTTTAGATTTAGAAATGCAACTACAATAAATGCTTTTATAACTGGAGGTGGACAAATTCAAGGAGTAGGTGGCGCAGTTTCTGCTCCAACTTTTTCTTTTACAAACGACTCCAATACTGGAATGTCTAGACCAACAACTGATGCTATAAATTTTGTAACTGCTGGTGCAGAGAGAGCTAGGATTGATGCGTCTGGAAATTTATTAGTGGGAACTACAAGTTCTAGTTCGGTAACAGCTGGTATTAAATTACTGGCAAGTAATGCAATCGCTTCTGTTATAAGTGGTGGAACTTCTGGATATTTTGGAAGATTATCAAATGATGGTGATGTAATTAAAATTAGAAAAGATAGTGCAACAGTTGGAGTTATAGGAACTCAAAACTGGGGTATCGGAACCTCAAATCCAATAACACCAATTCATATAAACAGTAATACACCTATTATAACTTTTGAAGAAACTGACCAAAGTAATAGAAGATTTCAAATAGGTTCTTTTGGTAACGCTTACGCAATTTATGATGCAACCAATACTCAATTCAGATACGTTTTAGATAACAGTGGTAATCATATTTTTAATGAAGGAAGCCAAGATTCTGATTTTAGAGTTGAGAGTAATGGTAATGCACATATGTTATTTGTTGATGGTGGTAATGATAATGTTGGAATAGGAACTGGAAGTCCAGACACTAATGCTAATTTAACTGTTTCTTCAGACAATACAAAATCTTGGATATTTTTTGAAAGGTCTGGAAGTGGAAGAAACGATACTGCTATAGGTAATAGTGGTGGTAACATGGTTATTAAAACTGGTGGTGATGGTTGGTCTAACTTATCAGAAAGAATGCGTATCGACAGTTCTGGTAATGTATATATAGGAAAAACATCTGGTATACTTGCTAATGTTGGACATGAATTTAATGCAGGTTCTTATGCTTCTCACACTAGAGATGGTGATGTTACTTTATATTTAAATAGAAAATCAAGTAATGGAACAATACAAGAATTTAGAAAAGATAATACAAAATTTGGTAGCATAAGTTGTGATGCTAGTCAAAATCTTACAATACAAGGAAAAGCAAGTTCAGATTTTTCAATTTTATTTGGAACAAACAAACTAAATCCTAAAAATTATGCAGGAACAGCAGCTAAAGATAATGCTGTTGATTTAGGAGATAATGACGATAGATGGAAAGACATCTATCTAGGTGGTGGTGCTTTTCTTGGTGGTACAGGCACAGCAAACAAATTAGACGATTACGAAGAAGGAGCTTGGACACCAAATTTAGATGGTATTAATTCATCAAATGCTTCTGGTCAATACACTAAAATTGGAAATGTATGTACTGCTAAATTTAAAATTAGTTCAGATGGTTCTGGTAGTAATATTAATATTACAGGATTTCCATTTACTTCACAAGCTGGATGTGAACAACAAGGATTATCTAGAGAAACACAAACTAGTGGTAAACTTTTCTTTATAAGAATGCCTGCAAGTGCTGTTGCTGCAACTATTATTCGTTATGATGCCAGTAGTAGTATTACCAGTAACGACACTTTTGAAGGTCAAATAACATACATAACAAACACATAACAACAACAACAAAGGAGAAACAACATGGCAATAATAAATACATGGTCCTTCCCAAATTTTGAGACGGACTCTGATAACAAAGTGAAGAACATTCACTGGAGATATACAGCAGTTGACGGAGATTACTCTGCGTCTATGTATGGATCTTGTGCAGGTTCTGAAGGTATGGATTTTGATGCTATGACTAAAGAAAGTGCAATTGCTTGCGTATTAGAAATGTCTGATACAACGGAAGAAGATATGCAATCAAACTTATCTGCACAAATTGATAGTCAAAAAGCACCAGAACTTACATCAAAAACAAAAAGCTGGTAGTAAATAAAATATTATGTTTTTTGGAGCAACTACATTTTCACAAGCCCCTTTTGCAGGGCAAGGAACAGTTAATGTAGTTGTTAACGTTACAGGTAAACAAACTAATTTTAGTATTGGTAATGTAACTGTAAGCGGAGATACATTAGTAAGTGTAACTGGAAATAGATTAAATATTTCTACAGGTAATGTTACAGTAATTGCAAATGCAATTGCAGCAGTAACAGGAAGTAGAGTTAATATTGCTACAGGTTCAGTTACATTTGCCGGTGATGCTATAGTCAATGCATCAGGAAACAGATTAAATTTAGCAATTGGAAATGCTACAGCTCAAGGTGGAACTGGAATAATAGTTACACCAAATGGTAGTAGAATAAATGTTGCAACTGGAACAGTTACTGTAACTAGTGATGCAATAGTATCTGTTACAGGAAATAGATTAAATGTAGCAATTGGTAATGTTACAATTAGTGGAGATGCTTTAGTAAATGTTACAGGTAATAGAACAAATATTGCAACAGGTACCGTTACTGTAACTGCAAATGCGGTTGTATCACCAGATGGTAGTCAAATAGAAATATCAACAGGTCAAGTTTCTATAAGAGCTTGGAGTAATTTAGATCCTAATGCAAATCAAACCTGGACTACTTTAAATACAGGTGCTACAAGCTCTTGGGCAGGTGTAAATACAAGTGCTACAGGCACTTGGGTAGAAATAGATACTTCAGTTTTACCTACAAAACCGTAGTTGACCGTGTTAAAAAATTAATATAACATACAGAATAAGGAGAATATATGGCATCAAGTACATCAAATGATTTAAAATTAGAACTCATTGCAACAGGTGAAAAGTCAGGATCTTGGGGTGGAATTACTAATACAAACTTAGAAATTTTAGAACAAGCAGCATCTGGATATTTAGCTTTAGCAGTAGGTTCATCAGACGTAGCATTAGCTTTAACAAGTTTTGCAACATCAAATGGTAAAAATTTATATTATAAATTAACAGGAACATTAGCAGCAAACAGAACAGTTACTATGCCTAGTTCTGCTGAAAGAGTTTTTATCGTAGAAGATGCAACAGCAAGATCTTCATCTAATTATACTTTAACAGTTAAAACAGTATCGGGTAATGGAATTACTATTCCCGTAAAATCTAAAATGGTTTTATATTCCGATGGAACTAATATTCATTCTGGACCTATGACAAAAGGTTATGTAACAGTTACAGCTGCATACACTGCAGTTGCAGGAGATCAAGTTATGGCAAATACTACAGGCGGAGCAATTACAGTAACTCTACCTGCATCACCAAGTACAGGCGATGAGGTATCTTTTTTAGATGCACGAGGAACATTTAATTCAAACAATTTAACTATTGGTAGAAATAGTCAACCTATTGAAGGTGCAGCGGCAGATGATGTACTTAGTACAGCTGGGCAATCAATTACTTTAGTATATGTAGATTCTACAAGAGGTTGGACATATAAAACTAATACAGCATAAGGAGCGTCATAAGTGGCTCTTATTGACTTTAAAATATTACCTGGAATAGACAAACAGACTACTGGAGCTGGCGCTGAACAACGTTGGGTTGATTCTGATAATGTTAGATTTAGATATGGATTACCTGAAAAAGTTGGCGGATGGCAATCACCTATTAAAAAATCTATTATAGGATTAGCTAGACAACAACATGCTTTTGTAAGTTTAGATGGAAAAAAATATATAGTTATTGGTACTGATAAATTTTTAATTGTTTACTATGATGGTGAACTTTATGATATTACACCTTTAGCATCTACACTTAATTCTTGTACTATTACAACTGTTTCAGGATCTGCTAGTGTAACCATTACAAAAAACTCTCATGGTTTAAGTGCAGGAGACATTATATTATTAAGTCAAACAACTTTACCTTCAGGTACAGGTTATTCTACATCTGATTTTAATGATAAATTATTTCAAGTGACTTCTGTTACTAATGTAAATAGTTTTGTAATTACACAAAGCTCTAATGCAACAGGAGCAGCTGGTCCAGGTGGTAGTATAGATGTAGCTCCATATGAAACTGTTGGACCACAAACTCAAACGGCAGGTTATGGTTGGGGCACAAATACTTGGGGCAATAGTACATGGGGAACTGCTTCTACAACAAGTAGCGTGATTCTAGAACCAGGCCTCTGGAGTCTAGATAATTTTGGTCAAGTATTAATTGCAACTATTGCAAATGGTAAAACATTTACATGGAATGCAGGAGCTAATAATCCATTAACTGTTAGAGCTGCACAAAATACAAATAATTTTGAAACAACAAATAATCCTACAGCATCTAGATTTACAATGGTGTCACCTACAACAAGACATTTAATTCATTTTGGAACTATATTACCTGGAACTTCAGATCAAGATGATATGGCTGTAGTTTTTTCTGATCAAGAAAATATTAATAGCTATGTTCCAACTTCTGTAAATACTGCGGGTTCTCAAAGATTACAGGATGGTACTAAATTAATGGGAACATTAAGAGCAAAAGAAACTATAATGGTATGGACAGATAATGCATTATATAACATGCGATTTATTGGAGCTCCATTTACATTTGGATTTGAACAAGTAGGTACTAACTGTGGATCAGTTGGTCAAAACGCTGCTGTTGAAGTTGATGGTGTTTCTTTTTGGATGTCACCAAAAGGATTTTTTGCATTTGATGGTACTGTTAAAACAATTCCATGTAGTGTAGAAGATTATGTTTACAGTGATATAGATCTTACAAAAGGTCAACAAGTATATGCAGGTATAAATAATTTATATACAGAAGTTATTTGGTATTATCCTTCTGCAAATTCTGAATATGCAGATAGATATGTTATATATAATTACACCGATAAAGTTTGGTATACAGGAACAGAACCCAGAACTACTTGGTTAGATGCTAGTGTATATCCAAAACCTTTTTCTACAAAATTTACAAACACAGGAACAGCTAATTTTCCAACAGTAGTTGGTGAAGCTGGTTTAGGTAAGTCACAATTTTTTGAACAAGAAATAGGAACAGATCAAGTAGATGAAATAGGAACTGTAACTACTGTTAGTTCTTTTATTAAATCTTATGACTTTGATTTACAAGGCCAAAGTGGAGAAGCAGGAGATGTATTCTTAGCAGTAAGACGTTTTGTACCTGATTTTAAAGACCTAAATGGCAATGCTAAAGTAACTTTATCTATCAAAAGATATCCTCAACAATCAGATACTGTAAGTAGTTTAAGTCCCTTTACAATTAACTCAAGTACTGATAAAAAAGACACTAGAGCTAGGGGTAGGTTTGTCAATGTAAAGATTGAAAATGACTCAGCTTCACAATCTTGGAGATTTGGAACTTTTAGGTTAGATATACAACCAGACGGAAAAAGATAATGGCATTATACGAAGACGTTATTAAATATTTAAATGAAAAAAATAAAGGTGGTGGAACATCTGGTGGGATGTTTGACAACTACGATGAATCTAAAAATCCATTCATAATGGATTTTGATAAGGATGAAAAAACTGATGCAATTCCTTTTAACAATCCTATAGTAGAAGCAGCTAGAAGAGATAATGATAATGATAATAATAATCCTTACAATATGAATTCAATGAATAATCCAAATATGAGAACTCAAAAAGATTATATGGACCCAAGAAGTTCTATGATGGAGAAAGCACAAAAAAAAGGTTTTTCTGTTAAAGGTTTATTAAAAGGTTTAGCATTAAATGCTATTCCAGGTATGGGAATGATGAATATGGTTAAAGGTATTACAGGTCTTTTACCTGCAAATAAAAGAGCTTTAATGGAAAATGATTTATTGGGAAAAGGATATAGTTTAAACAGCGCTGGTCAAATTGTAACAGATAACTATAATAGTAAAGAAGGTATTATGGCTGGTCTTAATGCAAATCAAATTAATGCAGCAACTTTTGATAAAAAAAATGCAAGACTTGAAAAAACTTTAGCAGATAAATATGGATTAAGTCCATCAGATATTGCTGCTGCAAAAGCCGGAACTTATTCAGGTAATACAAAAGCGCAAAATATAATAGATAGATTAGGATATACTGCTCAAGCTCAAGCAGATATATTAGGTAGTACAAAAACAGCAGAAGAATTAGAAGAAGAAATTAATGATTTTAAAAAAAATCAAAGCTTTATGCAAAAACTAGGTATTGCAACACCTAGTTTTGCTAATACGTTTCAAGATGTAGGAGTTAAAGCTGCGAATACTGAAAGAGCAAGAGTTGAAGAAGTAAGAATAGCTAACGAAATAGCAACGAAAAAAGCACTAGAAGAATTAAAAAACAAAGGTGGTGGTAATACAGGCGGCGGTGGTGGTCATGGAGGCGGTGCTGATCAGTCAGGTGGTGGTTATAAAGATGGAAGTGGTTATAATGAAGGTAATTTCTGTTTTGATCCAAACACTCTTATTCAAATGGCTGATAGTTCAACTAAAAAAATTAAAGACATACAACTTGGAGATAATACTAAAGGTGGAGAAGTTACAGGTGTATTCCAATTTAAAGCAACTGACGAAATACATGACTATAAAGGTGTTACAGTTGCCGGTAGTCACTATGTTAAAGAAGAAGGTAGATTTATTATGGTTAAAGATAGTCCACTATCTGTTAAGATCGATAAAATACCAGTTGTTTATTCATTAGACACAAGTAATAGAAGAATATTTATTAATGATATTGAGTTTGCAGATTACAATGGTGATGGAATTGCTAAAGGATTCTTAGCAAATGCTGGATTCTCTGTAGTTGGTTTTGATAAAGAAGTATTAAGACAAGTTGAAGATAGATTAATTTAATGGCAAAAATAGTAGTTAGAATACCTGAACCTAGAGAAGAATATGATGCTTCGACTCAAAAACAAATTAATAGAGCTTTGCAGTCAGTCGTTGACCAATTGAATTCTACATTTTTACAAGAACTAAATGAAAAATCAGATAGATATGCTTGGTTCAAAGGTGGTATATCTAAAGACGATGGCTGGGGATCTTAATGTCTAATGCATATGTAAATGGATTTTATACACCAGCACAACCTGGTACACCTGAAACTGTGTTTACTTGTCCAAATGAAACTACTACTATATTTCAAACTTTACAGCTTGTAAACGTTAGTGGTAGTAAAAATGTATCTGTATACATATTGGATTTTTCAACAGGAACTTTAAATAGAATAGCTTATGTAGAATTTGATGGACCATTAATTACCAACGTGTTTAAAGGGTCTATAGTGCTGGAAGAAAAGGACATATTAAAGATTGAAACATCTAATACATCTGGTATAACAGGAACAACAGCTGCTTTAGAAACAACAAGAATTTATATACCACAAGGTGCAAGTTAATGTTTATAGAAGAATCAGATATATCTTATACTATAATAGGCGAAAAAAAAATACCTGTTCTTAAATGTAAAACTGAAGTAGTATTACGTAATAAAAATACCAATTACGAATACTCTTCTGACAAAGAAGCAGAGGACGATATCGCAGATCCTAATTCTCCAACTCAAAGAGAATTTGTAGTAAGATCAGTAAAAATTAAAGTAGCTGCAATGCCATTAGGCACAGCATCCGAGGAGAATGATGACAATAAGTAGAATGCAACAACCTAGACAACAATACGGCTTAGGAAGTTTTGTTAAAAAAATTGGAAAGAAACTTAAAAAAGCAGCTAAATCACCATTAGGTAAAATTGCTTTAGGAATAGGTGCGGCTTCTTTAATTCCAGGTGCTGGATTTATGGGAAAATTTAATACCGCTAAAAATTTTTTAGGAGGAGTAGGTGGATATAGTAAACCAGGACAAGGTTTATTAAAAAAAGGATTACTAGGTAAATTAGGTTTAACTGAAGGAGGAGGAGATTTTAGTTTAACAGGTTTAGGTAAAATAGCTTCTATAGGACTTCCAAGTCTTATTGCTGGTATGGGAGCTGATAAAGAAGGTGAAGGTGGTTTTAGCGACAGTGGAGATCGTAAAGAAGGTTTAGAAAATTATTTAAGATATTATTATGGAAACATGAATCCAAATGCAAATCAAAGTGAGATTGATGAATTTGTTAAAGTTAATATGTATGCAGATGGTGGTAGAGTAAACTACCGTGAAGGAACAGCAGTACCCGGTGGTGGTGGAGGTACAATTATGCCTGTTACACTTCCAGATTTTTCAGTTCCAGATAGACCTATTACAAATTTACCAGGAGGACCAGGAACTGGAATAGATCAAAGAAGACCAGCACCAGAACAAAGTGAAGGTGATAAATTATATCAAGATGTATTGGATTATTTAAAATCAGATAGTGATAAAGTTGAAGCTATTGCATCTCCCGATGTAGGTATTTTACCTGATCCTTATGAATCAGCTATGCTAGAAACTGAAAAAGATAGCAGTTTACAAATTTTAAAAGAAAGAGGATATGACACGGATAATATGAATTTTATGAAAGGGGATTTTGGTTTATTACAAGCAGTAAAAGCTTCAGGGGAAGTAGATGGGGCTAAAGAATTATTTGATAAAGGCTTTTTAAATAAACAATATTCTTTTAAAGATTTATATGGAAATATGGATTTAATGGATAAAGTAAATAAACTTTACATGGATAAAATATTTATGCCAGGCTACAGTGGTGCAAGCATTGATAATACTAAAAAAGCATTTAATCCTGATTTTGGAAATAATACTGGAGGAGGTGATAAGTATATTGATGGTATTAATTATCAAAGTAAAATTAAACAAAGGTTAGCTGATGGTGGTAGAATTGGTTATAATGAAGGTACTCCTGAAATGGGAATGATTGATCCTAAAAAAGAAAAACAAGTAAAACAAATGATAGGCATGGGAGCTGATCAAGATCTTATATCTTCTATTACAGGACTAACAATAGAACAAATAGAATTTTTAATGAGAGAAAACAAAGCATATGGTGGTAGAATGGGTTATAATGAAGGTACTCTTGAAATGGGTATGATGGCTTCAGCACCAGATCCAATGGATGAAAGAAATCAAGTTATGGAAACAATAGCTATGGACGAATTTGGTAAATCTTTAAATGAATTAAGTGAAGAAGAAATAATTCAAATTGAAATGATGATAGAGGAAATGGTTAAAATGCAAAATGACCAAAGAAATATGGCAGCTATGGGTGGTAGAATGGGTTTCGCTATGGGAAGTAAACCTGAACAAAACGCAATTCAAGCTGCAGGAATAGAAGGTTTAATGTTAAATCAAAACCCTGCAGGAGTTACAGAATTAGATCTTAGAGAAACAGGTGGTTTTATACCTCCAGTCGGAGTAAAAGAAAAAGCAGATGATATTCCTGCTATGTTAGCTAATAATGAATTTGTATTTACAGCTGATGCTGTAAGAGGAATGGGTGACGGAGATGTTAACGAAGGTGCACAACGTATGTACGACATGATGAGAAAATTAGAAAAAGGTGGGAGAGTATAATGGCAGTTACAGAAACTAGAGTATTACCAGCAACGTATATTGAAGGAGCCGGTAAAACTTATCTTGGCCAATTAAGTAAAGCTGCAGGTAAGTTTGGTGCAGCTGATCTATCTAAATCATATGGAAAACAATTTGTTGCTGGACAAGATCCACTTCAACAAGCAGCAATTAAACAAGCAACTAAAGGTATTGGATCTTATCAACCATTTTTAAATGCAGCACAAGCTGCAACAGGACCTCAAGGTTACAAATCATTTATGTCTCCTTATCAACAGGACGTAATTGATACAACCATGCAGGACTATGATCTTCAAGCACAAAAGGGATTACCGGGTATTGGACAAAACGCTATGCAAGCAGGTGCTTTTGGTGGTGCAAGACAAGGTGTAGCTGAAGCTGAATATGCATCTAACTCAAATAGAAACAGAGCACAATTACAAGCACAATTATTACAACAAGGATTTAGTCAAGCTAATCAAGCAGCAGGTCAACAGTATCAACAACAAATGGGTCTGGCCTCAGGGACTCAAGGTATGTTAGGAACTCAAGTTGCTGGATTATCTACTTTAGGAGCTGGTGTACAAGCACAGAAACAAGCTCAATTAAGTGCACAACAACAATTATCTCAACAACAATTACAACAAGGTTTAACAGCAGCAAATGCTTATGGTTCAGGTGTAACTCAAATGATTGCAGGTTATCCGGGTCAAACTACACAACAGCAGACTCCTAATGTAGGAGCTACACAAACAGCTTTAGGTGTAGGATCAACATTAGCTGGAATATATAAGGCATTAAGATAATGGCTAAAGTATTTAGAAGACCTATGTTTAGAGGTGGATCGACTAATATGAATGGCATTATGTCTGGTATTCAAGATAGACAAAACTATGCAGAAGGTAGTTTTGACGCTCAAAATAAATACAGAGATGAGATGTCTAAAAGTGTTCAATCTGGAATTGATCCTTTAGCTAAATTATTAATTTCTGGAGGAATGGGTGCTTTATCTGAAAATAGAGGTGGCGGAACTTTGGCTAACTTAGGTTTGGCATTTAAAGATCCAACTGAAAGATTGTTTTCTGATTTAGAAAATAGAGATACATCAGAAAGAGAAAATTTATTAAAAGGATTAGGTTTTGATGCAGATAATGAAAGAACAACAAATACAAGATTACAAGCTCTTGCAGATATGAAATCTAAACAAGAACATGAAGAAAATTTATTTAGTCGAGAGATGGAAATAAAACAACAACTTGCTCAAGATAAAACAGATTTAGAGACAACACTAAAAGGTTCTGAGTTAGAAAACAAAATTCAAGTAAAAATTCAAGAAGGTGAAAATAAATTAGCTGAACTTGAATACAAAAAAAATAACCCTACTGCAGCTGGAATGCAAGTAACACCTGCTTTTGAAAACGTTGTTTCAGATAATGCATCAAGGTTTGAAAATAGTAAAAATCCCGCTGTTAAAGCAGCACCCCATCAAACTGCGATTAATATAACTAAGTTTACAAGAGAAGCAGATCCAAAAATACAATCAAAGTATAAAGGCTTTAAACCTTACACTTATAATACAAAAAACGGAGAATTAATGGAACTTCCTACTACTCGATTTAGTGCAGGAGATATTATCTATGATGCGTACAATTCAGATTTTTTAGTTTTTGATAATACTGGTGGAACTTACAAATTAAATCCATTAACATACGATATAGAGGAATAATCTATGGCTATTTTAAGCCTAGACGATCCAAGATTTAAACCTCTTACAGAAGAGGAAAAAAAGAAACAATCTAATAAATTAGATATAGAAAATTCTTTATACAATCAAGAAAATAAAACATTAGAAGCTGAAGAAGATAATGAAATATCTGGTTTAACAGCAACTACTGCAGGAGTTTTATCTGGATTAATAAAAATACCAGAAGGATTTGCTTCGGTTACAGCTGAATTATTTGATCTTGGTGGAGGAAAATTATTAGGAATACCTGACGTTTCAGAAAAAGATATTAGTTATGCAGTTGAAGTAGAAAAGTTTTTTGACAAATTAAATCCTTTTGAAGAATTAGCAGAAGAAAGAGCTGTAGGTAAATTATCAGAAGCCCTTACACAAATAGGAACTTTTGGAACACTAGGTGCTAAAGCTAGTGTTAAAGGTGTAGAATCTTTAGCTAAAAAATTAGTTAATGCAAAAAAATCAAATAAACTAGTTAATCCTAAAAGTAAAAATTTAAAAAAAGGAACAGATAAAGCAGAAAATTTAAATAAATTAACAGGTGCAAAAAGATATGGTGTAATTGCATTAGGTGGAGCTGCTGGAGAAACATTAGTAGTTGATAATGAGAAAATAGGAACTTTTGGAGATTTGTTTGAAGGTGGTCCTACTGAATTGGATAGAGATGTAGTTGACGATCCATCAGAAGATGCTGGAAGAAAATTATTAAACAGATTAAAATTTGGAACAGAATCTGCTTTGCTTGCACCTTTTGTTTACGGAACAGGTCAAAGTATTAAATGGTTAGCTACAAGAGGAAAAGAAGGAGCTTATAGTAGATTTAAATTAGAAAGAGGTTTAGATAAACTAGCATCTGCATTTAGATTTAGAGGAACTAAGCCAGAAGAAATTGCAAAAGCAAAACAAATGCAAAATGCTAAAGTAATGCGAGATACCAATTTTTCTGAAGAAATGGTTTCAAGGCTTGACACTGAAATTGATAAGGTGTTTCCTGAATTTAGAAAATTTTTTAATGCATCTAGTGTAGCTGAAAGAAAACAATTTTTAAAAGGATTAGATGACTTACTTTTTGAAGGTGATTTAACTAAACCTTTAGATAAAAATTTACAAAAACAAGTCTTAAACACTATAATAAAAAGAATGGGAGCAGACGAAGGAGCTATAACAGGTAGTAAAATAATAGATATACTAGGTAAAACTAGAAGAGAATTTAATGATTTGTTAGAAATAACTGCAGCTGGACCTGGAGGAATAGTAGATTTACCTGTAGGAGTTACCAAAGATTTAAGAAAAATAATGGGTAATAGAGTTAAAAATTATATAGGTAATACTTTTGAAATATTTGAAAATTCAGAGGCAGGTTTTTTTTCTAAATATAAACCTACACAAGATTCAATTAAACGAAGTAAAGATTTATTTAAAAGATATGCAGCTAAAAATAAAAATCCAATTACTGATTTAGAAGCAGAAGGTATGGTCAATGACATTATAAAACAGGTTAGAAAAATGGATCCATCGAAAGATACCTTACCTACATTTGCATATCAAAATTTATCTAAAGCTGCTGATGATGCATATGGACTTAAAACATTTTCACAAACATTAACTAAAAATTTACCAGGTGGCTTAAAAGAACTTAGAGTTATAGGTAAAGGATCTAAAGTATTTAGAGAATTGTTTGGTGAGATAGAAGATGTAAGACATTCTGTTTTTGAAGGAATGAATAGACTATCAATTGTTGCAAGAAAAAATCAATTGTTTGATGAAATATTAGATGCAGATCAAGTTGCAAAAGATGCTGTTAAATCAGACACTGCTTTAGGGCAACGTGGTTTTTTTCACGATAGTCCTCTATCTGCAAAAAGAGCTTTTGGACCTGAAGCTGATGTTGTAAAAATGGATGAATACGTTAAAGATTATTTTAAAGAAGGTGTATTAGTTAATAGATTATCCGGAACTTATACTACAAGAGAAATAGCAGAAGGTTTTACAAACGTTTCTAAAATGCAAAATTTTATGAGAGGTGAATCTGGAGGTGCCCCAGGTAAATTTGCTTCTTGGGCATGGCGTAATTTAATTTTAACACCTAAAGCAGGCGCACAATATGCTAAAACAATTTTATCTGTACCAACTCACATAAGAAACTTTTTAAGTTCTGGTGCATTTTCATTAGGTAACGGTGTAATTTTTACTAGTCCTAGAGTTTTTGCAAAAGCAGCGAAAGAAGCATTTGGAACTGTTCAAGTTGGTGGTGTTAGAACACCTATATCACAAGAAAAATATA
>Ga0307488_10003165_pt1 | contig 13807 bp, 10 predicted proteins | sample SB02metaG_FD_202248 | JGI IMG/M metagenome (GOLD analysis project Ga0307488, IMG submission 202248) | Sea-ice brine microbial communities from Beaufort Sea near Barrow, Alaska, United States - SB 0.2 | ecosystem: Environmental > Aquatic > Marine > Coastal | place: USA: Alaska | collected... | reverse complement strand
CCTGATCGAAGGCTCTGATCCAAGCTTATTTGATATGTCGATATTTTGTATCGACCCCCCCTTTGGCCCCTGGGGCATTGAAATGCAAAAAACGGGAGTACCTGTAACAGCCGTAAAGCGCAAACCCGGTTTTGATATTTCACTGATATTCGCCATTCGCAAACACCTAAAACATAACAAAATAGACCTGGTCCATTGTCACCAATACACTCCCTGGGTTTACGGGGTACTGGCCGCATTTGGTACCCGCACTAAAGTCATTTTCACCGAACATGGGCGTTTTTACCCCGACTCAAGTAGCTGGAAACGCAAGCTGGTCAACCCATGGCTGTGCAGAATAACCGCTCATATAACGGCCATTTCTAAAGCCACCAAGCAAGCTCTGGTAGATTTTGAAAACGTTCCAGAGAATCGTATTGAAGTCATTTATAATGGCATCGCGCCATTAAATTTTGATGTTGAAAAAGCGCAAACGTTACGTAAAACACTCAACATTCCAAATAATCACACAGTATTAGGTACAGTGGCACGCTTTGACCCCATAAAAAACCATAGGATGATGTTACGGGCTTTTGCACAAGTACTAGCAACTAATAAAGACTGTACGTTACTCATTGTGGGCGATGGTGAAGAGCGTGATAATATTCAACAATGTATTACACAGCTGAATATTCAAAAAAATGTCATTCTTGCCGGTTACCAGGCTAAACCAGCCGAACATATCGCCATCATGGATCTGTTTTTATTATCGTCATTAAGCGAAGGCACCTCGATGACCTTATTAGAAGCAATGTCAATGGGTAAACCTTGCGTTGTCACTAATGCGGGCGGTAATCCTGAAATCATTCTCAATGAACAAAATGGTTTAGTAACAGAAAATGACAGAATGCAAGCTTATGCCCAAGCCATCACCTCATTAGTGATCTGTGCAGAACAGGCTAAAACGTTTGGAGAAAACGGTAAAAATATTTTCAAACAATTATTTAGTGAAAAGGTAATGAATACGTTTTATAAAAAGTTATACCTAGATGAGTAAACCGATAAAAATAGACTTCATAATAAGTGAAGAAAATCCAAACCAAATAGGCCTTTAATAATGGTTAAATTTCTAACAGTTCTATCACTGCTAGTTGCCTTATTTACCGTAGCAACATTACCTTGGGTAGCGCCGGTGCTTTACACTACCTTTTCAGTTTTACAGCCTCAATATGTTTGGTTCTGGGCTTTTGAGGGTATACCTGCATTTAAAATATTCGCCGGACTCGCGTTGATTGCTTGGATGATACAGGCTTTCAAAAAAAACATTCAATATAGCGTATATAAATTACCAATTAACAAAGCACTCTTCGCACTAACATTTTTTGTCAATTTTTCTGATTTGATATCTTCGTATCCAGCAGGTTTTAGTTCAGTTTTAGTATTAGAAGTTTTTAATACCACAATTTTAATGTATTTCTGCTGTTTGCCGCTAATTAACAATGAAAAAGCAGTGTTATGCCTAACTTGTGCCTTTATTTTTACTGGTATTTATTATGGGTATGATGCAAATGATGCCTATTTTAATAACTTATGGAATCGCTTCGATCAAGGGCGCTTAGTGGGTCCATCAAAAGGGGCATATTCCGACAACAATAAATTTGCATTACTTATGGTTTTATGTATTCCGTTTTTATTATTAGGCTTTTTTCATTTCAAAAATTTAATCGTAAAATTAATTATGATGTTAGGAATGGGCATGCTCATGCATGGCATATTTTTAACTTCTTCAAGAGGAGCCTTGTTAGCCATCGCTGGTGCTGTTTTTGTTTGTACTAGAGTTATACATTTTTCCGGCTTTAAAAAAACTTTTATTAACGTTGCCATTCTAGCGGGATTTGTTTTTGTTGTGTTAGACCAGGCGGGAGGCACCCTATCTCGTTCGAATGAAATGGTTAACGCCAACACACGAGCTGGAGAGGAACCAATGAATCCAAGAATAGCCTCTTGGATTGTAGGGTTTAAACTAATTAAAAACCATCCACTTTTTGGTGTTGGGGTGTATCGCTTTAGAACGGCTTCTGCCATCGAATTCCCAGGTGAATCACCACATGTTGCTCACAATACGCTTATTAAATTTTCGGCTGAGAGCGGATTAATAAGTGGTTTTTTATACCTATATACCTTTTGGGCTAGTTATTTAATGATTAGAAAAATTAATAGACATGCTGGGAAGGATTCTATTTATCGTTATTCAGCTAATTCAGCTTTTGCAGCACTCGGTGGTTTTTTTATAGGTGCAATTTTTGCCGACTTGGATATTTTCGAACCTTATTATTACCTCCTCATGCTTCTAACAGCATGTTATGTCCAAGTGTTAGCATTGGAAAACGCCAGTAACTCCTCAGTCCAACTGACGTAAGGGATAAAGAAGCAATGTTTGATACTGGAGTGAACTAAATGATGATTTTAGATGTTGCTTCTAATGAATTCATATGTACTAATCTCAAGCTTACATATACCAAAAAGGAGCACCTATTTTGCTGACGGTCTTGCTATTGAACCGGTCATCTTTTTTGGGTAATCCGGAGTATGCTTTTAAAAGTTACCTTCCCTTTTAAAAACCGTTATAAAATTATATTTCAAGAGAGGTACCTTGGTGCTCTTGAAACAACTAAATTGGCCATATGATATGAAACAAATAGACCAAAACATTGATGAATATTTTTATTAATAAGCGGAAACACTATCAATTTTCAAAAGCATTTTAGGATGAAAAAGATTAAACAAGATATTAAGGGAATTAAAGCATATGAGTGATAGTTTAAAACTAAAAGGGCCAAGTTTTGTTGGTATAGGAGCCCAAAGAGCGGGAACAAGTTGGCTATACAACTGCTTAATAGAGCACCCTGAAATATTCATGCCACAGAAAGAGGTGCACTACTTTGATAAATTATATAAAACCCATGATATAGACTGGTATACAAACCTTTTTAGCGATGCTGATATTAAACAAATATCAGGAGAGATTACCCCTGACTATTTGTACCATCAGGATACAATTAAAGAAATTCATCATAATTTTCCCAATACAAAATTAATCATAATACTTCGAAACCCCATAGAAAGAAGTTATTCCGCCTTTAACTTATTTAAGTCACACGGCAGGTTTAAAAATATGACCTTTGAAGAAGCTCTAAAAGCAGAGCCTTTTTTACTTGAACAAAGCTTATATTGTAAGCAATTAGAAAATGTATATCGTTATTTCAATAAAGAACAGGTTCTAATCAAATTTTATGAACACATTTCTGGTGCGCCTTTAGAATTTTATCAGTCAGTTTGTGATTTTTTAAGAATAGATAAGCATTTCATACCTGGTTCTTTAAAAATCATTAAAAACAGCTCGGCTATGTCTTCTGTTCAAGGTAAATTCAACATTCCTTCAATACAGAAAAAAATTGATAACTCGATATTTAAAAAATCATTTAACGCTTTTAAAAAAACAACATTAGCAAATACAATTAAGAGAAGATTAGCCAGTATTAATATAGACGTTGATAGCAGTATTGAAGATACTGTGCTCAAAGATATCAAATCACTAGAGAGTATATTAAAAATATCACTTAAACATTGGCAAAGATGAAAGAACACAGTTCGGCAGTTTAGGTTGCAATAAAGATAAAACGAAGGTTCTAAGCACCTAGGGTGAACTAATACAAAACCTGACTTCCCTTTATCCTTAACAAACATTACTGACATGAGAATATTTGCAAACAGAACATGAACAATAAATCACAAAATGCCAATTCAGTATTCAATATATTTAGACCGTTGAAGTTTACATTGGGTAATTCAACACGAATGGAAAAGCAATGTTCAACATAATAATGTTCGCTCATAACGAACAAAATAATATTTCAAACTCGCTTATGAGCGTAAACGACAATAAAACGCCTTCATTAAAGTGTGTCTACTTAATTGCGAATGGCTGTACTGATAAAACCGTTGAATGTGCTGAGCAACTTAAAAATCAGTTGAATTTTGATGAATTGAATATTGTAAACATAGAACTAGGCGATAAATGCAATGCATGGAATCATTATATGCACCATTTAGCTGATGATGTAGATTGTCATTTTTTTATAGATGCTGACGTCAACTTTTCCGATGATTGCTTTCAGCTAATGCATGACAAATTAGTTAACTCGTCTAATGCAGAAGTGGCAATTGCAGGGTTACCTTTGTCAGGCAGAAATATTGACTTTTATCGGAGCCTAGTAGTTGAACGCGCTTGCTTTTTTGGTAATTTATATGGCTTAAACCATCAATTTATTACACGTATTCGCGATACTAAATTTTATTTACCTATTGGCTTAAATTGGATTGACTCATTTTTAACAAAAGCGGTAAACACCGACATACAATTTTTCAATTACAACTTACCTAATAGAGTGACGTATATCGACAATGTGGGTTATTCATTTGAGAGCCTATCACCTTTCAAACCAGCCGATATAAAATTATATTTTAATCGAGTTGCTCGTTACGAGCTGGGTAAATTACAAGAAAGATACCTTGATGCTCTTGATGTAGCTAATTGGCCAAAGGATATGAAACAAATAAATCAAAAAATTTACGGAAATTTTCGTAACGAAACTAAAGATATATCAATCATTAAACGTTTTTTAGTCAGAAAAAGATTAACCAAACTACTTTAAAAAACACCCAACTATAAAGATTATTAAGAATATGAGTAATGTGAAAAAAGGACTTTCTAGTTCATTGCTATTGATGGCTGAGTCAATACTAAAAAAATCAGTTGGTTTAGTCAGTACACTTATTTTAGCTCGAGTTTTAATACCCGAAGATTTTGGTTTAGTAGCGATTGCAACTATCGTACTTGGCCTTCTTGATGTATTAACACAAACAGGAAGTGAGCAATATTTATTAAGAGCTGATGAAGTGACTGACGATATGGTAAACACGTCTTGGACAATTAATGGCATATTAAGAATAGCGTTATCAATAATTTTAATCTTTAGCACCCCAACCATATCTGCATATTATGGCGACCCAAGGTTAAATACCATTTTATACGTATTCGTTTCCATGATTATTCTCACTTGCTTCGGTAGCCCAGGAAACATTTACCACCGCCGAGCACAAAATTATATACCGATCATTAAATTAACCATTTTCGGTAAAGTAATCTCTGTAATAGTGGCTATTTCTATCGCCCTTATTTATCAAAATTACTGGGCACTCATTTTAGGGCAATATACTGGGGCAATAACTAGAACTATTGGCAGTTATTTTACACATCCGTTCAGGCCTAGGCCTTGCCTAACCAATGCTCGTGAACAATGGTCATTTTCAGGCTGGATGCTTCCTCAAGGAATATTCGGTTATGCTAGAACTCAATTAGACACATTTTTAGTAAGTTCAATATTTGGTAAAAGTGAATTAGGTTCATATCATGTTATGAAATATTTGGCATATATACCTAGCTCTCAAATAGTAGCACCCGCAACCGCGCCTTTACTTGTAGAATTATCAAAAGTTAAACATTCAAAAGAATATTTTAATAAACAATTCAATATTAGCTTTATTGTTACTATGCTAATTGCCTTTCCAATTAGTATTTTCATGTTTTCATATTCAGAACTTGTTATTCATGTCTTTCTAGGCGAAAAATGGCTCAAATATGATAACATTTTCGCGGCTTTCGCCATTCTTATAACGGCTTCTGCTATTCTCCATCAAGGGTTAAGGGTGTTTATTGTTTATGCACATGCAAAAAAAATATTCTACGTTGAAATCATTTCTTTTTCGATTATTTATGGCACATTATTTTTTGTTGGTATTGATAGTATTGAATTTTTTGCTTATGTGAGGGTTGGCTTAGAACTTTTAATTTCTACATTAGTTTTACTTTTCATCAGCTTAAAATATACTTCGGTAATGAACACCGTGAGATTTTTATTAACGTCATCTCCTGTTTTTATATTACCTTTGCTAACGGTTTATATTTGTAACTACTTAGTTACACCTTATGGACCACCAATTAGTCAGTTGTTTATAATTGGTGTACCATTTTTAATCATAATGTCTATGCTCTTATTTGTTAGCTATAAATTAATATTGCATCGTACCGAAGAATGGCGTTATTTAGGACAATTGACGACTAAAGCGATAGATGTAACCTTAAAAAGGTTTAACTTTTCAGCACGTTAAAAATAAAATCGTGCTGTTCTGGAGATTAATGTGAGTTCGATGACAGGGTATTATTTAATAAACGTCTTAACTTAGGCTCTAACCATTTTGTAATCACATAAGCCGTGAATATAACTATGGATATAGGGAGTAAAGGGTACAAATAAGCAGGAAGTTCTGGGTATTCTCTTCCCATCGCTATAATCATTGAAATACTTGCATTTTCATGGATTAAATATAACGGGTAACTAATAAACCCAAAAAAAGTAAATAATTTATGAGATAGAATTCTTACAAGAATTTGAACTTTAAAAGATAGCGCGAATATTAATGATGTGATTATTGCATATAGTATTACATCTATGTTGGGGTTTCTTAATGTAATGGCGCTAAAAATGGAGATTATTAATCCTGCTGTAAACCACTTGTTATTTTTTGTTTTCATATAATTATAAAAAGCAGTGCCTGCCGCAAACCAGCCATAATATAAAAAACCAATATGCTCAATAAAATTTCTAATCGGGTCGTCAACACTATTTTCACCAGCAAAGAAACGACAATAAAAAAACGAACAAACGTATACGGTTAAAATTGTCTCTGTAATTTTATTTTTACTCAACTTGAAATATACAAAAGCTATAAATAAATAAAAATATGCTTCTACATATAAAGACCAAAATGCACCTTCAAGCGTGGGCATAGTGATATTAAGGTAATGATTCCAAATGGCTGAAGAAATGAAGCTTATGCCTGGAACTAGACTTCGCAGCGTTGGGTCACCAGCAGGTCTATCAGAAAGAAATGGAGCAGTGAAATAAATAAGTAAACTAGCTATTAGCATTGCAGGAAAGAGCCTTAGCCAGCGCTTAAACAGGAAGTTATTGATTGTTTGAGTTCTTTCAAGTGTCATTAAAATAACAAAACCTGAAATTAGAAAAAAAAGTTGTACACCTATCCAACCATGCTTGAAAAGAAAAAGTGAAAAGTCATCACCGTAAGGGAGCCTATCAGCCCATCTTGAGAATATATGGTAAAAAAGAACTAAAAGAATAGCGAGTCCTCTTAAACCGTCTAGATGTTCAATTCTGTTTTTCATGGAGTCACATTATGTTATTTAAATTGACAAAAAATATAGTGTATTTTTTATTATTTCAGAAAAAAATATCAAGTCTAGAAATTATCTTTCAATGCAGCTTTTAAACTAGTAGTAATAAACGTTTTCCAGTATTTTAATTTAAAAGGGTATAAACATATGCCTTTCCACATTGAATTTACAGCGGCAGAGTATTGCTGTGATGATAGTTGAAGCGAATATCCCAACTTCCAAAAGTAATCTTCAGATAAACGTTTTTTGAGTTCTCTTTTTTCAGTATTTGTTAAATCAACTTCACTAAAGGTTGCTTGATAACTATCAATTAACCGATGCATCGAACTAATTCGCTTTACGTAGTCCTTACTGTCCGCTTTTGTGTCTGAAGAATTGTCATCATGCACTTGGTAAACAACTGTTACTTTATCAATAAAGGCTGTTTGTATGCCTTTTTTTAATGCTTTCAAAATAAACAAACGATCTTCGCCAATACGAAAATCAGGGATTAATAATTGTTTAAACACACTTTGGCTAAAAACAGAATTTTGAAAACCACTATCAATTCCCTCTTTAATTTGGGTCATAGTCGCTTTTTCATTATTTAGCTTATATAAATTAGGTTTAATAATCTGACTAATGCCAAATAGTGCATTTTTTTTGCCCTTGGTTCTAAACGTAGATTCTAATATAGTGTTACCGGTTTCTAGATCTACACGTTTGCACGCAAAATAAAGCCATTCTAATGTTGGAAATTCGGTGAAAGTAATTATTGATAATGATAAATGATCTGGCAACCAATAATCGTCACTATCAAAAAATGCAATGAAATCTCCAGTAGCTTCACGTATGCCTCTATTTCTTGCAACCGCTGGCCCTGCGTTTTCTTGTTGAATTATTTTAACTGGATTGGAAATAGAACTTTTTAATTGAGTAAGTAATGCCATTGAACCATCAGAACTGCCATCATCAACAATAATAAGTTCCCAATTTTTGTAGACCTGATCTTCAATAGACTTAAATGCCCCAGCTAAGAATTTTTTACGATTATAAGTAGGAAGAATAATACTGACTAAATTCACCTAATAGGCTCTCCTGAAATAGAATATTACTCACTATAGTTTTGAGCGACCGTTGAGCACTTTACCAAAATTCAGCGCTGTTACTAATATTTATGCTCATCATCTACAAAATGAGTTGAACTCCAATAACTTACCTGTAATCTGGTCATAAATAAATCAATTAATACAATCAAACTATTTATTCGAAATGGAAAAAATATTTTTTGCACACAGTGTGAATGTAATTGGTGGTGCTGAACGAGTCACATTGGCTATTATCAGGGGTATTAAACCTCACTATCAATCAATCATGTTAGCACCCAAAGGTAAGGAACTGAGCAAGGCCGCTGAGCGCGAAGGTGCGACATTTGAACCCATTGATGCCAGCCAGCCAGAAAAGTCAAAACCCTTTAGTTTAATAAAGCAACTTTGGCAATATTATCGTATTTTTAACAAACACAAGCCTAAATTCGTTCATACCGGTGATCTGCTAGCTTTGAGAAGCCTACAACCTATTTGTAAGTTACTTAATATCCCTATGATATGCCATGTACATTTCCCTTACGAAGCCCCCTTTATGCGTTGGGCGCTTAAAAATAGGTATACCCCTAAAACGTTTATTTTTTGTAGTAATGAATTGAAAAGTCACTTGCTTGATGAGTTAACAATATTATGTCCTAGCAGCGCTATGGAGGTTATTCATAACGGTGTTGACACTAAAGTATTTAAACCTCAAGAAAATCATCACAACTCTATTCCACGCATTGGTATTATTGCCAATTTACAATACAGAAAAGGCCATGATGATTTTTTAGATATGGCAAAAATTTTAGTTGACCAAGGTGTTGAAGCCCAATTTGACATTATTGGCGGCGATATTTTTCAAGAACCAAGAGAGCCTCATTTAAAACAAAAAGCAAAAAAATTGGGTATTGCTGATAAAGTGATTTTTCACGGTCAATTACCTGATGTGAAAGCTGAATTGCAGAAACTAGATATAGTGGTTTGCGCATCTCATGAGGAAGCTTTTCCTATCTCTATTTTAGAGGCGATGGCCTGTGGTAAAGCGATTGTTTCTACTAATGTCAATGGCATACCAGAAGCGCTTAAACATAACAAAAGTGCTTTACTAGTTGAGCCTTTTAACCCTCTTGAATTAGCCTCGAGTGTTTTGTTGCTCTTACAAAATAAAGACCTTTCTAGTAATATCAAAAAAGAAGCGCTTAATACCTTAAATTCAAATTTCTCATTAGAAGTTTTCATCGAAAAAATTCATGGATGTTATAATTCAGATGCCTAATAAAGTCTACGGAATAATCACTTGCTATTATGAAAAATACAAAGAAAATGCTGTAAATGAATTCTGTGAAATACTACGCCATGTATCAAAAGATTATACCCTCATCATAGTTAACAACACATCACTTGCCTCTTTCGAGACAAAAAACAAAAAAATAATAGAAATGAACTCAAGTAATGACCTTTGGGAGTTTTCTGCATGGGATGATTCAATTCAATATTTACGTGAAAATTTCCCTCTAAATAAAAACGACACATTAATATTTGCAAATGATACTTTTTGTCACCATCGGTGGTTTGGAAAATATAAGAAACTGATGTTTATCCTTTCATTCCTTGGCTTAAAATATTTTCCATTTAAGAACCGTATTATTGGTGAACGCTGTTCTTTTCCATCAAGTTATAAAGTATTTAATCAAAAAACAAGTCATTGGATCTCTACTTATTTATTTGGGGTAATCTATAAAGACATAGAAAAGCTTTTTCCTTTTTCTACGGTCAATCTATATAATCAAGATGATTTTTTTATACTTGAAAAGAATAAAATCCAAGTTAACAATTCGTCTCCTGAATTTGAATTACACTTAAACAATTGGCTTTTCCCAAAAGAAGGAAATGATGGAAGTTGGTATCTTTCTAACAATCAAGATCAAGAACTTTTAAAAATGAAATTGATTGCAATACTTAATGAAAAGCTACTAAGTGTTCATGCAAAAAAAAATAACATTCAATTAACTCATTATGATTTTTTAAATAAATAATGACTAATAAAAAAATTATATTCTGCTAGATTTTTTTGTCTTAATTGATATAAATTCATGCTCAAATTTGCATAGTTTTTCTCAATTTTGTTAATGAGTATAGATAGTTCACCTACTGTAAAGGTATTATCGATTTGCTGTCCATCAAAACCTGCCTGAGATAAAAAAGCGACAATCTTTTTGTAGTTAGGACTACCGGTATCATTTTTATTAATCGCTATTACTGGGATTAGGTTTCTTGCAGCGCTAATGAGTCCGTGCAAATTTTCACTGATAACTAAATCAAAACGAGACATGACTAGATCGAGCTCAACATGGTCTGAAGGTATAACAATTTTCGTTCTGATATTTTTCTTTAGCAAGATGTTCATTAGATTTTGTGCTGATTCGAAATCGGTTTGCCACTTTCTGGTGATAACCAAGCTAATTTCAAGTTTATGCTCTAAAGAATACTGGGATATGTCTTCGGCCAAAATCTCAATGAAGTCATTACATCTGGAATTAATCGTTATTCCAATGTTGGATATTTGATCAATATTTTTGGCCTGAACGGTTATCCAGTCAGTTATTGCTATATCTGACAATATCTTGGCTGATAAGCCTTCATTTTTGAGTGTTTCGAGTGATGCTTCATCTCGAATAATTAATGCTTTAGACTTATCGAAAACGTTCTTAACCATATTTTTTTGTCTGCTAGTCAATTTCCCAATTGATGGGCCTAAAACGGCTGTAGGGATCCCAAGGTTTTGAGCTATCTCGAGCTCTTTAATATGACTATACGTTTTTGACGCCCAACCTTCGTTAAAATATCCTCCCCCACACATGATAAATAAGTCAGCCCCATTTAAAGAGTTCTCAAATTTCGAACTTTTATATTTAATTATTCGGAGTATATTTAATTTCGAGTTATCAATTATCCTTAATAATTTTCCTACATAAGTATCGAAAATAGATATTTTTTCATTAATATCTCTCCAACGATATCTAGCAGCTTGGCAGTCTATTAGTTTATGCAGTGAAGGTTTCAGCACAACGCCCTGTGATAGATGACTTATAGAATCGTGGTTATCGTATGTAAGGACAATAATTTCAATTGCACTATCTAGATTTTTTAATAGTTTGATAGTTGAAGATAAAATTAAATCATCACCAATATTTTTATAGCCCCAACCACCGCTAAGAATTACTTTCATGTCCCTTCCTGAAAATTTTATGGATTTTATGTAATAAACATTTCACAGCCAAATTAAATATGTTTCGCTCCCCTGCGACTAGTTTCAGTTATTTCATAAGGACTTTATCACTTCCGATTCAACAAACTTAATCGGATAATTTTATAGCCTTGTTTATTAGCTGTATAGTAATTATCTTAAGAATGACGCATTTACACTTAGCATTTTACGTTATTTTAAGGCATTCAAGTTGTTTGAATATAATTAAGTGGTAATCTAATTCTAATGCAATGCAATTCAATGGAATGGAACTTCATATTGACTTTTAGAACAGATATTAACGGATTAAGAGCCATTGCAGTTATCGCGGTGGTAATTTTTCATTTCAACAATGATTGGCTTAGCGGTGGCTTTGCGGGTGTTGATGTTTTTTTTGTTATTTCAGGGTTTCTGATGACTGGAATAATATTTAAAGGGCTTGAGAGTCATTCATTTTCACTTGTGAGATTTTATATCGCCAGAGCTAATCGGATTGTCCCAGCTCTAGCAGTGCTTTGTTTGATTTTGATGATTTTTGGATGGTTTTTCCTATTTAATTCTGAGTACGAAACCCTAGCTAAACATGTTAAAGGCAGCCTGTATTTTTTATCCAATCACACATATTGGCTAGAGTCAGGTTACTTTGATGCTAGTTCGCATGAAAAATGGTTATTACATACTTGGTCTCTATCTGCAGAATGGCAATTCTACATACTTTACCCACTAATATTATTTTTGTTTAGCAAGTTGTGCAAAATAGATACGCTGAAATTACTGGTATTAATAGCAGCAATTCTTGGTTTCGTTTTCTGTATAGTGGCGACTTTTTACTGGCCCGATGCTGCGTATTTTTTATTACCCACTCGGGCGTGGCAAATGCTGCTAGGTGGTGTAGCATTTTTGTACCCAATTAAAATATTTTTTAATAACACTAAAATAGAAATTGTTGGCTGGTCATTAATCTTTGGTAGTTATTTTTTTATTTCCGATAACAATTTATGGCCTGGCTATTTATCATTACTACCTGTAATGGGTGCGTATTTAATTATTCAGTCCAATAATAACAATAGTAAGGTGACTAATAATATTTATTTCCAAAAAATAGGGTTGTGGTCCTATTCCATCTATTTATGGCACTGGCCAGTTGTAGTATTTATTCGTAATTTTATTGACGATATCAGTCTTCTAATAATATTTACTGGTATTTTAGTGTCAGTATTATTAGGTTTTCTTTCTTTTACTTTTATTGAAAAAACAAAGTATCAAGTTGCAAAATATAGTGTTTTTATTCTTACCATCTTTGGCTCTATCTTCGTACTTCAAACAAACGGTGCCAAAACACCTTATAGGTATTTATCTCAATCTCCTGTTAATGATTTTGTTTTAGAGTACAAAAATTATAACACTAATCGCCAGACTCCAAGCTGCCATGTAACTAATGGCCAAAAAGTCCGTGAAAAATTTGGTGTAGTCGATTCTTGTGTGAATTACGAAATAAAAGGAGGGGTGTTTTTATGGGGTGACTCGCATATGGAGGCTCTTGCTTATGGGTTGCGCGATCAGTTCCCTGCTGATGTGCCTGTAAACCAAATAACGGCCTCAGGGTGTCCGTCGTCATTTTTTATAAAGCAAGGTGACATTAGTTACTTACGCAGAGCATGTGATTATGCGAATGCCCTTACCTTGTCTGCCATATCACAAATTATTCCGGATACTGTCATTATTGCCAACAAAGATAACCATCAACAGATGGATTGGGGAATGACGGTATCTACATTAAAAAAACTGGGAGTGAAACAAGTCATCCTAGTTGGGCCGGTGCCTCAGTGGTATCCGTCATTACCATTAATATATGCAAAAAACGCTTTTGGTTTAGAAATTTTGGCCAGCCATAAAATTGATAAAAATGTTATCAAAACTAATATTCAAATGCTTGAAATTAGCCAATTAATTCCTGATTTAACTTATATAGATGTGATCAATAATATTTGTAAAGAAAAAGAAAGTATCTACTCTTGCCGGGTAATTTATGATGATGTGTTGCTCGCTTGGGATTATGGACATTTAACGTTAGAAGGTGCAAAATTTATTACTCGAGAATATGTTTTACCTCAAATTTTAAATTGAGCACCTTGAATCACTATTAATATAGGAAAGCAACAGGCAATCAATGCCAATGCCATTCATTCCTGCCAGATG
>Ga0307488_10003164_pt1 | contig 13809 bp, 15 predicted proteins | sample SB02metaG_FD_202248 | JGI IMG/M metagenome (GOLD analysis project Ga0307488, IMG submission 202248) | Sea-ice brine microbial communities from Beaufort Sea near Barrow, Alaska, United States - SB 0.2 | ecosystem: Environmental > Aquatic > Marine > Coastal | place: USA: Alaska | collected... | reverse complement strand
GTTATAATAGTAAGACCATAACTCAACGATTCTATTATAGCTCTTGGAACACCTTCCCTGTATTTACTTGGAAACAATAATACATCAGATTTTAAATAAACTTCAGTTAAATTTTCAAGAAACCCCAAAAATTCAATTAATGGGTTTTTCTTTATGTAACTTAAATCACAATCATCTATAGAATCAGGGTTATGTTCATCTATATCTCCAACAATTATTAATTTAAAATTCATCGAATACTCTGAAACCTTTTTAAATATATCTATAACATCAGCTATTCCTTTTGACTTTAATAACCTTCCAACATAAAGTAAAGTAACATATTCTTCTGGTTTTTTATGCCTAGAGTGAAGCATTAGCTCTTTTTCATTTAGGAAACCACTTCCTAGAACTACATTGCCATTCAAAGTTAAGCCAAGAGTTATCAAGTCATCAGGGTTTTGAGTTATAATAGATGTCTTATAACTTGATAAGCTATAAAATTTCTTAATAAAAAACCTAATTACTCTGTACTTAATATTTTTTAGAGAAAATGCAACTCCTAGACCTGTAATAACTGATGTCCTTTTAATTTTATGGTTCAGAAAAGAGGAAATATAATTTAAAACATTTGGAATAAATCTATAAGTTAAAACAATATCGATAGAATTTGACTTTTCGATTTGTGATAATTTTTTAGCTGATTTCAGTAATTGAATAAATGACAATTTATTTCTAGACATTTCAATATGGAAATAATTTGTTTCAATTGGGTCTGGGCAAATATAAAAAACTTGATGTCCTTTAGATTCTAAATACTCACCAAATTTAACTCTAGATAAAATAAGGTCTCTATAACCGTTTTCAACTATTAATATTCTCATTATTAAATTTTATTTAAGAATAATTCTGTTTTTTTAGTGTAAATAAATGGGTTGAAATGTTTTTCAAAAACATTAAATGATCCTTTTTTAATTAAATTATAGTTATCATCAATTAAAGTGTTTTCAAGTGCTTGAGAAAAACCTTTAATTGAATATTCACAATAAGTAATATTAATATCTTCATCAAAAAAATCTGGTATATCACCTACTTTATTTGTGATAATGTAACCTGAATGACTTGCATATTCTGATATTTTTTGAGGAAATCTATAATTGTTTTGAATATTATCTTTTAGAGGTAATAAAAGCGCTTTTGCATTACTGTAAATTAAACTAAGATCTTCGTTACTTATTTTTGTAAGTATTTTTATGTTTTTATGTTTTTTAATCTCATTTTTAAAAATTTGTATTTTTTTTGAATCACCACCTATTACCAAAACTAGATCAAATTCATTATTTAATTTTAAAAAAGCTAAAATAAGCATCCGAATCTCAGAAACATAATCTATCGAACCACAATAAGCAAAATAATTATCTGAATTGTTCTTAAATTCAAATAAATTATTTTTGTGAACCAAAGGAGGAATTTTTATTGTTGGCTTACCTAATTTAATGATTTTATCATCAATCAATTTACTTATTGTAATATAACCATCAGCTAGCATAAAGAAAAAATTGTCAAAAAGCCAGCCATTTATTTTATGATAAATTGATTGTCTATCAAATGACGAACGATACTCAACGTAATGATATATTAGTTTTTTATTAAATATTTTAGACAATAAATAATAGTAAAAAATATCAAAACAATGACCGGTATAGAGGCTCAAGAAGTGTGTTTTTTTTCTGTTAATAAAAATATATTTTAATTCAACAAAAAAATTCAAAGGAAATGGTTTTACATTAATTTTTTTTATTTTTTTATCTAATTTTTGTTTGTGATTAATGTTATCTCTGTTTAGAACAATAACATCCCAATTATTATTCTTAAATATTTGAGCGATACTATAGAGGCGTGTGTCACAAGCTCGTTTTCCAGAAAAAAGTTTACCCAAACCCACAAATAAGATTGCACCTTTATTTTTCAAAATTTTATATTTTTTTTATTACCACACAAGGATTCCCTGCTGCTATAACGTTATCGGGGATATTTCTTGTAACTACACTTCCAGCTCCTATAATAGAATTCTCTCCTATTGTCACTCCTTTGAGTATTATTGAATTATAACCAATCCATGCATTTTTCTTAATATGAACTTTTTTGGGGGCACCAACTCTTTTATCTTCCAAGTGCCAATCAGAGTCAGTAATTAGTGAATTTGCACCAACTTGAACAAAATCGTCAATTTGAATTGAAGTAAAACAGCCAATTGATGTTGAGGAGAAACCACAATTATCACCAATGTGAATTTTTGCATTTGCATTATGAATTGAAATAAAACATTTTCTATTAATTCCAATTAAGTTAGATCTTTTATTTGAATTAAACCTACAATTTGATCCTATAGTAATATGCCCTCTTTTATTTGAATTAATTGAAACATGAGGAATGCCATCAAAAAGTATAAAACCATTGGTAATGACCCCTTTAAATTTAAAGATTACATGGGTTATGATTGAACTTATAAAAATTCTTATAAATCTTTCAAATCTTTCAAACAAATAAATAAATTTTATCATAATATTTTTAGTAAAGTATAAGTTAGGTTAAACAAAAAAAAATAAATTAATATTAATTCCATGTCTTTATTTTTTTTTCCAAAATTTATCCTATTCTGAGAAATAATTGAAGAAAAAACAAATAAAATGGCAATTGAGGGTAAAATTCTTCTTACCTGAATTTCAAATAAAACATTAATAAAAATTAATACTGTAGAAAAAATAATTAGATTAAACATTTTATAATTTATTTTAGTTAAATATGATTTAAAAAATGAAAGAAAATAGATGTTTCTAAATACATAGTAAGAGGTAAATATGAAGTAAAAGAGAGGAATTATATCCAAAATACCAGTAAATAAAGAAAAGAATGGGAAAGGCCAAATTAAATAAAATAGAGAAACAAAAATATAATTAAAAGGGGCTTGTAATCCATATAATGATTTAATTAATCCAGCACCTTCAACTCTCATGTCTTTGTTTGATGTGACAATAGTAATAAGCTCTTCACTTCCTTTAAAATTACTAAAGAAAATATCCAGAATAACAACTAATAAAAATAACAAAGTGATTGTTGAAATAACTAAAACTTTTTTATTCTTAACAAAAATCAATGGAATTAGTAATAGTAAAATTACACCGCTTTCCAAACGTATAGAATAACTAAAAAAGGAACACAATAAAATAATGAATATTTTCTTGAGTAAGTTAGCATTGCTTAAAAACAGTCTGAATGCAATTAAATAAAAATATAAAACAAAAATATCCCTTAATATAAGTGTAGAGTAAAATAATAAAGGAGAGCCAATTAAAAAATAATATGTTAATCTATTATTTTTTAAATTTTGAGAATAAATTATTTTAGAATATTCAAGACAAACTAAAGAAGTAAAAAAAGCAATCAAAATTTGAAAATTTAATACAACTAATGATTGAGTGAAAAAATTAGTAAATATTGATATTAGCCCAAAGAAAAAATAACTAAAAGCCATAGCTCCATTGGATGCAAAGACCAATGTGTTTTCTATAAAAATTTCAAATGAATAACTATTCACATCAATAGCTTTTTCAATAAAATCTTGCTGATCACTAGCTAAATAACTAAATGATAAATCAGTACCACTCAAATTTGAGTAAACAGTTAATAATAAACTAAAAAAAACTACAACATTAAAACTATTTAATAAAATATCAAAAGACTCTTTTCTTCTAAAAAATAAGAAGGAAATTATAAAAAAAGCATAAAGAAAACCCGAACTTAGATCATAGAACAAGCATAATAAAAAGATTAGTAAGGCTATTATTTTACTCATATAGAATTAAAAACTTTAGATAACTTATCAAAAATGAACTCTTGGCGAAATTTATCGTTAATAACACTTAACGAATTGCATCCCATATTTTCTCTTAAAGTAGGATTAAGCAGTTTATCAATGGCAATAATAAATTCTGAAACAGAATCTTTATTAACTAAAAAACCATTGAAATTGTTTTGCACAATTTCTTTTAATCCCCCAGTGTCCGAACAAATAATTGGAAGTTTTGCCTTGCAAGCTTCTAATGTAGCAATAGAAAGTGTCTCATGAAGTGTGGGTAGTAAAAAAATATCTGATTCATCTAAAACATCATATACATTCTCTTTAAAACCTAAAAAAAATACACTAGATTCTAATTTTTTTTGTTCTGTTATGTACTTTGCTTTTTTCAAATAATTTCCATCACCTACAATAATAAATTTTATGTATTTATTATTTTTATAATGTTCCGCTAGTTTTAAAATACTTGGTATTCCCTTTTCAACTGTCACTCTTGAAACAGTAGTAATTAAAATGTCTAGCTTAGATTTTTTTAAGAAACTATGACTTATTAAAGGTTCTTTTTTATCAGTTGGCAAATTGTATATAACTTCATTGGTCTTATATTTGAAAATCCTTAATAAATATCGATTTTTAACATAATCACTAATAGGTATAATTCTATCAGCTAGCAATAAAGTAAAAAAGTCCAATACAACTAAAACTGATTTTTTAAAAAAACTTATATTAATATTATCAGATGAAAAACCATGAACAGTTACAATAGATTTTTTTTTTGCAATTTTAGACGCTAAAGCCATATGAAAACCTGAAAGTTGAAGACCACCAAAATTGACAAGATCTAGCTCAGATTCTACCATTCTTTTTTTTAAATCTCTAACTCTTTTTAAACTAAAACCTTTGAGTTTGTTACTGTAATCTATTAATTTAAAATCAAATTCTTTAGATAATTTTGAATTTATAATATTGTTGACATACACATAAGGTCCTGAACCTTTTTTATGTAATTCTTGAATTTCGAATCCAATTTTTTTTTTCATGACAATAAATGTAAGTGCTCTTTTAATTCAGAATCTTTAAATCTTTTTAAAATCTTTCTGTCCTTATTACCGACCACAATCGTATAAGGATCAACTTGACCATTAACAATACAACCAGCACCAATAATAGCTCCATCTGAAATAACACTTCCTTTCAGTATTACTACATTACTACCAATCCAAACATCATTTCCAATGATTACATCTTGGTCATTTTTAGGTAATTTTTCTTTTTGCGTCACGTCTATCATATATTTTCCTATTAAATCATATCTATAATCACCACCGTGAATTGATACATAAGGACCAAATAAAACTTTATTGCCTATAATAATTTCAGCGTTGGTCGATATAAATCTATTATATTGACCTATATGAACATCATCACCTATAGAAATTTTTTAGGAGTAAAATAAGAATATCTTCCCAGATAAACTTTTTTACCTATGTTCTTAAAATTATTAATATAATCTTGTTTAATTATGTACCATTTTAATTTTTCAATATTAATCAATACTTTAGCTAGCAACCCAATTATTATTTTTATCATACATTAGTTTTTGAATAATTTATTCCATGCTGTAAATCCAAGCTTGTCTTCTAAAATTTCATAGTCAATTTTATTATTGACAAGTGGTTCATCAATTACGCAATAAAGAGATTTAACCGAATATTCACATTTAATTAAGATATCTTCGAAAACAGGATGATATGTTTCATTTGAAATTACCTTTTTACCATTTTCTAAAAACTCTAATATTTTGGATGGAAATTCGAATAAATTGGAAGAAAATTTTGGATTCCTCAAAGAAATACAATGAGTAATTTCATTTTTTAGTAAATTACAATAGCTATCAAAGTCTAAGAAACCTAAATACTTTATATTGCTAAATCCTTTTATTAATAGTCTTAAATTATTTTCATCTTTAACTTTGCCAGTAATGTATAAGGTTTTCGTGTTTTTAAATTTTTTAAATGTATTAATAACCAATTCCATGCCATGTTTATTATCAATAAGCCCGGAATATAAATAGCATTCTGTTTTATTAGATATTTTATCAAGATTATTTTGTGGTGTAAAAATACCATTCATTACGATATTATTTTTTGACATACTTTCAGGTAGTTTTCTTAAGCTTATGGTTTTGTCAGCTTTAGAAACTAAAAAATTTTGCAACTTAATTCGAAATGTATTTTTTGTTTCAAGATCAGCAACTAAGAACTTTATTTTCTTTCTACTTAAATAATGAATCAATAGTGCTGCAAGTTGAAAATCAAAAGTTGTTATATTATAAAACCAAACAGAATCAATTTTTTTATTGTTAATAACCTTAAAGTATAAGTAAATGCCTGAGTAAATAAAGTTAATTAACTTAAAGAATTTATTTTTAAAATCAAAAAGAATGTTTTCTTCAAATTGAGTTTCACATTTAAAATCATTATATATTGTTCTTCTAATTCCAACAATTCTCATGTTTAAAAATATAGTATTATTGATATTTTTCTGAAGTTTATTTATAAAATTACTTCCAGCTTGTGAAAATTTTGGATGTAATTTCACACCAGAAGATGGAATATAATTACTTATAAAATAGTTCATATATATATTTTTTATTTCTTACGAAAAACAACGAAGCAAAAAGTAACCAAATAATTAATTTTATTAATAAATCCGTTTTAATACTACCTATATCAACTAAATAATTAGAAACAAGAAAAAACGGGAAATAAATTAGCATATCTTTAAATATACTTAACCAGTTGTAATTAACAAAATAACTTGTTTTATTTTTCAAACTGATTATAAGTATAAAACTTACAATAAAACTTAATAATGTAACTATAATTGCACCCATTATTCCAAATATTGGAATAAAAAATATATTTAACACTACATTAAATATTGCGGTACAAATAACCAAACCAGAAATTAACAAACTGTTGTTTTCTTGATAAAAGTAGTAGTTCATAAAACCTCCTATAAAAGAAACAAAACAAGAAATGGCACAAAATTGAGATATAATTACAGAGTCAATGTACTGAGGACCAGCAAAAATAATTATAGCTTCTTCCAAGAATATCAATTGAGATATTAAAATAAATAATCCAAATTTTATGATATTATTTTTTAAGATATAAATATATTTGTAGTATTCATTTTTACTTAATGATTTAGCAGTTTTGTAATAAAGGGGGTTAAATATTAACATAACTCCGGAAGAAGCCATAATAAAAATACTCCCAAATTTATACCCCAAAGAATATACACCAACTTCCTCAAGCCCCAAATATCTATCTATCATAGCCCTGTCTGACATGTTTAAAACCCATGCAGCAATTAGTGCTGGGATAAAAGGTAAGCCGAATTTAAGTATTGTATTTATTGTTTTTAGATCTGTTTTTAATCCTAAGTATTTTATAATCCAAATAAAATAAAATAAGCCCATACAAATATTTGTATAAAACATAGCTTCGATTAAGCCCAAAGCTCCTTTTTCGAGAACTACTATAGAATATATTGATAAAGTAATATTGATTAATATTGTAATTAAAATTATTAATACATACGTTTTACTTTTCTTATTCATTAACATATGAACTCTAGGTATAATACCTATAAAAAAAAATGATGCACTTAAAATAGTAATGAAATAATAAGGGTGAAATTCAATTGATGGAAATATTTGAGAAACTAAATTTTCACTCAACAAAAGTATAGTTACAGTAATTGAAACGTAACCAATCATAAAATAGAATATGGAAGAGTAAAATGATTTTATATTCTCATTAAAATCAAAATAATATCTCACCAAAGATTTTTCAAAAAATGATCCCAATATCACTATCAAGAATACATACAGAGTATTCATAGAGTAGAATAAGCCAATTTCTTTTACATCAAGGTTGGCTGTATAAAATGGTAATATTAAAAACGAAGCAAATGGAGTTAAAATATTAGCTAGTGTAAAAAAAATGGAATCCTTAATTTTATCTTTCAATTTGGTTGATTATTAAATTAAATAACTCTTTATTGCCTAGTTCATTAAAATGAAAATCATCAATAAATATATCATCTAAACAATTAACAGAATTAGGAGTTGGGTCAATAATTGCCACATTTCTGTATTTTTTCGAAAAGTTAATTAAGACATTATTATAATTACTAATAGTATCTGCAATTTTGGGGTTCTTAACAACTAAGGATCTTTTTGGTCTCGCTATCAAAATGATGTAAAGTTTAGTGTTACTTGATTGAGCACGTAAGATATAATTATTGAAATATTTTTCAAATTCATGAATTGAAACATCTGTTCTTTTTACTGATCTACCTATAAAATATTTTAATTTTTTAATAAATTTAATTCTAAATTTTAAAGGTAATAGTTTAAGAAATTTATTTAAAAACGATTTTTTAGAAATTATTCTTGGCGCACAGTCTGTTATTCCAATTTGGATTATAACCAAATCAGGGTTGTAATTTTCTAAAAGGTCTGCTCCTCTTGCAACACCTCTATCTCCACCTCCTTCATTTACTAGTCTTTCAGATGTTGAAGCTCGTTTAGATTTATCTATAAAATCATCGTTGATGAAATATTTTTGAAGTAAATACGGCCAAGTATTTTTATAATCTACTTTGACTCTCGGCATTGCTAGACTATCCGTAGCTAACAATATTAATCTTCGTTTCATAATAAATATTATTTTAGCAGGAAATTGTACCCTTTATATTTAATTTTTCCTTCAGAAAATTTATCAAGATAAATTATACTTTTATCTGAAAAAGAAAACACCTCAGATAGATTAAGTCTGGCAGGAAAACATAAAGCGGCAGTGTTTAAACCAACACAATAATCTATATTGGTATAATCGATAAACTCAGCCGATATAAAATTAGGTATTTCAAAATCAACACAATCTTTAAAGATATCTTTTGTGTTAATTCTGGGGTGGGATTTAAATAAAATTTTAAATCTTGATTTATCAATTTTATTAATAAATATTAATTGTGTTTTGTCCTGTTCATTATTTGGTGAATCTGAATAAAAAAAAAGTATTGTCTTGTAGCCTTCAAATGACGGTGTTTGAAATTTTACATCTAAAGGATTTTGATAATTTATTAGTTTTATATCATTTCTTTTTATTTTTGGATAATTTGAGTAATTAAATCTTGGAAATTTTGAAGAATAAAAATTACTGTAACTAGTTCTAAAAACAAAGGTATAAATAAAAGAATAAAGGAAAAATTTTAACGACAAGCTTCTTTTTAAGTCTTTTATTGTTAAGTTATCATAATGATTGTAATATTCAATATCCTTAGAAATTCTAGAAAACTTAGAAACCCATATTGCTGTTAAGTAATCTTCATAAATAGAAAAAAAGTATATCTTATCAAAACTTTGCTTTAACTCTTCATTCCAGTAAGATTCAATTATTTTTCTACTTTTATTATACTTCCATATTTTCTTTGGATCAAAACTAATCTTAACATCTATATATTTAATTCTAATGTCTAGATTAAAACTATTTAGCTGTTTTAAGAACGACATTGAATTTGAAATAAAAACACTAACGAGGTGCTTATTTTTAAGATGCTTCTCTATTAATAACTTAGCATGTAAAACATCAGCTGATGATTGAACGAATATTGCAATTTTCAATTTTTAATTTTTAATTTAAGAATACAATCCAATTTTATTATATATTTTGATATGATTGATTTGTTCCCTTATGCTCAATAACTTTTTTGAATCATTATTTAGAAAAGAACATATTAGGTCATACATTCCTGGCTTAAATTTCACGTCTTTATCATTTGGTAGATTAATTTCAGAAAGATTAATTTGCCCTTTATTTTGCACTAATAATTTTTCCATAGGCTTTAAATAAAATCTCTTACTTTTCGATGTGACCTCTATTGCCCATCTTCCTGCTGAATTCCAATTAGAGTTATACGTAAAAGGAATTTGTTTTATTGATATACCTGACCCCGTAAATACCGAACCTGACTTATGCCACTTAATTTGATTTGCTCCAAGAGTATGAGTGTGAATTTCTTTAGGTAAACCAATTAAATAAAAAACAGTATCGATTACATGTGATGAATTACTTATAATCCATTTTTCCATTACTTCACGAGAATAATTATTTTCATTTATGGTATGAACCCATTCTGTAAATTCAAAAGAGACATTTTCAATTCCTCCATCATCTTCTACAAGTTGAATTAACTTATTGATAGATTCAAAGAACCTTCGATTGTAAGCTATAGATAAATTTGCGCCTAATCTAGCTGCATAATTGTCTAAATCTTCTAACTGTTTAATCTCTAATCCACCTGGTTTTTCAATCAAAATATTTTTTGCTCCGAACTCCAATAGTAAACGAGTAACTTTTATGCAAAACTCAATATTTACTAAATTAATAAAGTGAGTAAATTGTTTTATTGAATTTTTTTTAAGATATTGTTCAATACCACCCGAATGAAACTCTATGTTATTGAATGATAATTTAAGTTTTTCAATATTATTAGAACCTCTACCTATTACTACACACTTCACATTTATGTTTGATAGAACTTTTAAATAATGTTCTGAAATATAGCCGCTACCAACTATTAGTATTTTTCTAGTTTTTATCATTATCTGTTTTTATGTTATTGGACAAATTAATGTATTTGAGTCACTGATTCTATAATATGTTTCTAAAGCTCCATTTATGAATGGTATATGAGAACTACATGCCTCATCATAATTAGGTAAGTCAGTTTTTCCATTAATAAGAATATCATTAATAATTTTAGTTGTTAATGTGCTTTGGTATTCATTAGTAAATGGAACTATAATTTCATTAAAATTATTTTCTTTCCCTAAGTATATTGTTCTTTGAGAAGCTCCCTCTTGAACAATCCAACGACTAGATTTAGTAAATATACTGATTGTTATATCTTCATAACCTCCATCCATTGAGCAAATATTAAAACGGTTATTATTTTTTAATTTACTTGATATTGAACCGGTTAACTCAATACAGTTCGGTCTTTTACTATTAATAATTTTATTGTCAATTTCTTCAAAGTTTAAATTCATTACCTCTTAAAATTCCAAATTCTACTGCTCCATAACCAATAGAAAAACTTGTAATTGCACCTCTTGCTATATTAAAAAAAATAGATAGATACTTAATTCCCAAATTAAAAGATATCAAAACGCAAAAAAATAAAATCAAAAAATTTAATGGATTATGTATTATTTTTTTGTTGTTAAATAACCTCACAAATAATATAGGATTTATTACTGCTATTATAAATGCATTAAAGGATCTCGCAAAATCAATAGAATTAAATACAGAAAACAAATTAAAAAAAATCCAAATAAATATTAAGATTCTAAAGCCCTTTAAGACCTTTGTTTTTGGATAAACAGTTTTAAACACAGTGGAAGCTATTAACAAAATAAAAGTTTTTACATATTCAAACAAGATCCTATCTAATGAAATATCTCTATATCCTATAACAGTTTTATATTCCGGGAAAATAACATATTGCATTAACGGTGAAAAGAAAAATAATAGTACAAAAAAAAATCAAAAACTCTTTTATGTTTTTTTTTTAATAAACTATTTATTAACAATATTAATAATAAAGAATAAACTATTATAAAAATACTGTTCATTTAAATATTGTTTGCTTTATAATTGGATACATATTGTAAGAAATATAAAATAGCTTTAAGAACTAATTATAATTAGCTGTTTTAATATAAGTTTTGATCATTTTATTTTGCTCTTTTATTGAACACATATTATCATAATCATTGTTTAAAAATTTCTCAGTTTGTAGATATAATCCTAGTTTAAAATTATCATCTAGACTATAATCAATGTCTTCAAAAAAATTCTATACAAGGGCCCCCTGTTATAAGTAGGATTTTATTTTTAAACATAAAAGAGTTTTTGTTGTTCAAGATTTGATATATGATCTTTTATCGTTAATAATTTATCTGGTGAATTTAAAAATAAATCTAACTGATGGTTAAAACCAGGTTTAAAATCTGATTCTGAAGTTTCTATAGTTTCAATTGACCCATCAACGTTTTTACATTTCAATATTTCCATCGGATTTAGGATGTAACTTTTATTATCAGTTTTTATTTCTATGCTCCAAGACCCTGGACTTACCCAGTTACTATTAAATGTAAAATGAACATTATTCTTTGAAATTCCATGACCTATAAAAATATCGTCTGAAGCCCATTCTATTTTATTTTTCCCCTTACAAATATTTAATTGATCCGGTTGTCCTATCAAATAAAAAACGGTATCAATCACATGTATTGAATTAGCAAAAACCCAATTTGATAAAATTTCTTTAGCCCAAAATTTACTATCTATTTGCATTCCTCTTTCATTAAATTCAAAATGTGCAGAAATTGCAGTTTCTTTATTTAATATTTTTTTTAATTTAATTACTGAATCAAAAAATCTTCTGTTACATGCTATAAATATATTATCAATCTTGCTATAAAACTCTTTTTCTTTTAAAGCAGAATTAATAGAATCAAAACCAGGTTTTTCAACTAAAATTCTCTTAGGACTAGATTTCAATATGCTCTTTGTCACCTCGTCTAATTTATCAACTCCTACACAATTGATAAAGTAAGCATCTTTATTTAGGCTAAGTAAATGCTTTTCAACTCCACCTGATAATGCTTTGACACCAGTATTCGTCTCAAATTTATTTACCGAATCTATCGAGTTACCAATAACTTTAAATTCTTTTTTTTCGTGTTTTAATAGTTTAACGTACTCTATAGCAATTCTACCTGTGCCTATTATATAAATCATGTGATAGGAATGTTTTGAGGGTTCTGCTTTGATATATTTTTAAATAATTCAAAAACAATACTGTGATAATTTATTGTTTCTTTCAAAGTTGGCAATATTGATTTTGAATTAAAAATATCACTTACTACTATTGAAGTTAATTCACTTGTATACTGTCTAAAAATATTAGCAATTAATTTTTCATCGTAATAAACTCCTGAATTGTTAATAATAATATTTTTTTGGTTACTGCAAACTATTTTAATTTCAAAATCTTCATTTATTTCATCTAAAAGATGTAGGCTAATATTTTGAGAATTACGGATAGATAAACTCCCTGACAACTCTTTAAAACCTCCCAACCTCTTAGAGTCAATTATTCTTGCATTATGTATTTCACTTATTGTAAAATCTAATTTTATAGAAAATAAATAATGTAAGTAATCTAGATAATGAATTAAATTACATAAAACGCCCCATTGATATCCCTTTATTGAAATAGATTCTATGGTAAGATTATTTATATTAATTATATTTTTTAGCGACTGAGTAGAGTTATAATATCTCATTGGTAAATGTACAAATGAAGAAATTTTATTTTCTATTTCTACCTTGTCATATTCATTAAAACTTGATATATTTTGAAAAACAATTTTCTCAATTAAATAATAGTCACACTCTATTGTATCTTTTATTTCTTTTAAAGATGCTAATCTAATGTTTGCACTTGTCGCATGTATAATTAAATCAACTTTTTTCTTATTAAAACTATCTAAACTATCAAAATGATTAACATTATGAGTAGGATTTAAACCTATAGATTTTGAATTAAATTTAAAATTATCTAAATTAGGTTCTATTACCGAAATATTAAAGTTAGTAATATTTAATAATGACTCACAATGTCTTGAGCCTATTCCACCAAAACCAATTATTAGGATCTCTTTCATTCTATTATATCGTTAAATTTTTTCTGTATTGGTACAAGGTCAAAAAATCTATTTTTCAAAAGATTTCCAAATAAATAGCCACTGTTACCAATACCATAATGACTAGATGATTTATATTTTTTTAAAATATTAAACTCATTTATCCAATTAGATATTAAGA
>Ga0307488_10003163_pt1 | contig 13810 bp, 12 predicted proteins | sample SB02metaG_FD_202248 | JGI IMG/M metagenome (GOLD analysis project Ga0307488, IMG submission 202248) | Sea-ice brine microbial communities from Beaufort Sea near Barrow, Alaska, United States - SB 0.2 | ecosystem: Environmental > Aquatic > Marine > Coastal | place: USA: Alaska | collected... | reverse complement strand
TGGTTTGGCTTACCATTTTATTATACTAAATTCGGTCTTAAAGTTGGATCGGTGGCTAAGACTGATTGATCATAAACATCACATACTTAGACCAAAAGGTGATCAATAGTTTTTACACAGCCTGCCGACAAAGAAGCTATTAAAAAACTACTGCTTTAGAGGGCCGAGCGAGCGATATATATACCTTGGATAGTGGCCACTTTTAAGCACAATTCAGATCCTTAAGTGTTATTTCATTCACTGGGGGTGACTCTGATGTCTTTCACTAGGGCGAGTTTGTCAGCTCCGTTGGCAAACAATAAAGGCTCATTAACATGAACCTTTTTTTCTACTGCCATTAAATAATTATATTAGAGAGCTTAATCTTGCTGGGCAGTAAACTCAGATAGAATATCACTGGCACTTGCCGACCATATTTCGTCTTTAGACATGATATAGGCCAATACTTTCTCTAATACAGCAATACGATGAGGTTGCCCTAATATCCAAGGGTGAATGTTTAACGTTAAGATCCGACCCCCCTGTTCTTTAGCTTCATCTATTAAGTAATCACACGCATCACAAATTTGTGTTAAATAAGACTCTTCTGAATGTAGATTAGTTTGCAAAATAAACTGATCATCTAATTCCGTTGATAATGGCATGTTCCATAATGCACCTGCTGTGCTATTAAACGGATATGGCATATCATCATTTACCCAATCACAGCAAAAATCGATACCATTTTCTTTTAAATAACGGCTAGTATTTTCGCTTTGGTTTTTAGCTGGACTCAACCAGCCTTTTATCGGTTTTCCTGTCGCTTGGCGAAGAACGTTTAATGATTTTTCTATAAGTGCTGATTCATTATTTTCCTCACTTTGTGCTGCGTCTCCATAATGAATTGTGTCCATATCCCAGCCATGACAAATAATTTCATCATCACGTCCTGCCAATTTTCGCACTAAATATGGTGCTTGCTGAACTAACCTGCTGTTAATCGCAAAGGTTGATTTCACCTGATATTTATCAAGCGCTTTTAACACCCTAAATATACCCACTCTATTTCCATAGTCACGTAAGCTAAAGTGGCGTAAGTCAGGATATGGCATGGTCATGCCACCAGGGACTTTAAACGGTTTACCTTTTTGATCCATAGGAAAAAACTGTACAGAAACATTTATCCATAAGGCGAGTTTTTTTCCGTTAGGCCATTTAATTGCTTTACGGTCAGTGAGCATTGACCAGTTATATAACTGATGATCCATGCCGTAAGAGCGTTGTTCGTAATCTAAATAGTTTTCTGGTAGATGCTTAATATCGGTCATTATTTAGCTTCCTTCATCGCGGATAAATCAATGTTAACTTTAGCCTGATTGATACTCTCTACAGTGCTGTCATAACCATTTGCTAAGTAATAATCAGCAATTTCTCGACCGGTTGCCACCCAAACATCAGGGTGATTTGTAATATAATCAAGCGCCGCTTCATATGCTTTTATACGATGAGGACAACTTACTTGATAATTATGAGTAGGAATACACATTACCGTGCCAGATTCCGCACCCTCTTGATATAAGCGGTCGAAGTTATTTTGGATCATCTGTCCATAACGACGTGGCTCTACTTTATTAACGACATAAGCAATGGTGTCATTCATTTCTAAAGAATAAGGAATGGAAACAAAACGTTTACCACTGCGGGTATGAATTGGCGTGGGTTGATCATCGTGAAATAAGTCACAGGTATAAATACCGGCGGTTTCTTTGCCCTCTTTGCCAAACAATTCAGTACCAACTTCAGCAAATAAGTCGAGGGTTTGCTCAGAATGCGACAATGCTGGGGCCAAATATCCCGCACAATGCTGACCAGTGTGCTTATAAATGGTTTCCATTGAATCTTTGATCATGTCACGTTCTTGTTGCTCGGTCATGCCGTAGGTATATCGTGTGTTATAAATGCCATGGCTGAAAAATTCCCAGTCACGCTCTTGACACATTTCGATAATTTCAGGGTGATGATCACACAAGGCAGTTGATAGAGATATTGAACCACGAATGCCGTATTTTTCAAGCAGTTTCATTTGTCTCATATGACCGACTCTGTTGCCATAATCACGGGTACCATAACCTTGAATAGCAGGATATGGTTGTGGCCAAGCAGCTCTGTGGGGATTAGCTGGTGGATTCAGTTCATAGAATTCAATATTGGGCGCAACCCAAAAAGCAACTTTAGCACCATTAGGCCATTTTATTTTTGGCCTATTTTCATAAGGCCAATAATCGTAAAATTCAGGGTTTGCTTTCATATTTATGTCCAAACTATTTTAAAACACAATTTAATCAGCAATAGTAGAAATATCTAACCATTGCATTACCGTTTCTACATCTTCAACATCAGCATATTTAAGCGATAAATCAGTTAAATTAGCATAGTGGTAGCTTTCATGTTTATCAGCAACACACTCCTCTGGCACGATTGTGCGATAGCCACGAGATAATGAATCAACCGCTGTAGCACGAATACAACCCGATGTTGAGCCACCAGTTAAAATTACGGTATCCACTTGATGCCACACGAGTAATGATTGCAGTTGAGTTTCAAAAAATGCAGAAGGCATTTTTTTCAAGTAAATCACATCTTTAACCTTATCGATTTCTAAGCGGTCATCAAATTCATTACGACGAGAGTTGAATTTAATATTTTGTAAGGAATCTTCGGTATCAGTGCGCGTTCCCCAAATTCCAGCATCGCTTGCGTCGTCCATATAGGCAACATGTGTCCATACTACTGGCCAACCATTTGCGCGGAATTTCTTTGATAATTCATTAATATATTCCATTTGACGAGGGTCGGTTTCATAAGCCGTTTTAAATTCGCCAACATTTGTATAGGCTTTTTGTGGATCAATATTGACTAAGACTGCTTTTTTACCAAATCCAAACTTTTTTCTTGATGGATTATTTTTTACTTCTAAATATATTTCTTTCGCTGTTTTAGTCGTTGTTTCCAAAATAAGCTCCTATAAATACTTTGTTTAAATTATATAGTTAAAGATTACGAAAGATAAAAAATCATAAACACTTAAACATATCATTATACTATTATACTATTATACTATTACAGCATAGTTTGATGAATCAGACTACTAGCAGCGCTATTTATTTAGCCTATTTGCTTTTACTAAATTGAGTGATTTACATCTGATTGTTGTTAGGTTTCACGCTCTATCATCAGCATAAGGTTTTGACTCGTCACATCTAAAATCCAATACTGGCTATTATCTATTGCCCGATGCCGACATATACATCCTGCCGTCATCGAACAATGTCACTTTTCATAAATGTGTGATCCCACCCTGCCCGTGATCATTGGAAACACGAATTGTTCAAACAAAAGTGTTGATTTTTTTATACCGAAAGATAATGATAATATTTTATACTTAGCTTTCATTGTTAGAGTTATTCAATTGCGTAACTTATCAAGAGGGTGGTATCTCCCATCAAAAAGTTCCATATTAGACCCAATAAAATAGCTTAGGAAGGTGATATATAAGCAGGGTAAAGTAATAATTATTTTGCTACAGCAAAATAATTTCGACAATAAATAATTTTTTGTATCACATTTCCTGATATTGGAGATACTTGAAACGGCATAATAGATGCCAATTTTCAAATGCTAATCTCTTTAAATTGAAATGTGTTAGACATATCATTGCAAAAAACATATGTGCACAGCACAAGAGACAACGTTCGTTATGATCCCAGATTCAAAATTTAGCATTCAGCAATACAAACCTTTAAAGCAGGGTGATCCCACTCCACTTTACTATCAACTATACAGCTTGCTGAAACACGATATCCTCAATGGCACTCTTAAAAACGGTAGCCAGATACCTACCGAGCCAGAACTGTCAAAGCTTTTTAATATTTCACGCATCACCACGAAACGAGCACTTAACGAATTGGCCGCCGAAGGTTTGGTAACACGCCAGCGAGCCAAGGGCACTCATGTTACCCACGAATACACCCCAAAACCGGTAAAAGCCCCGCTGATAGGCATGCTTCAGGAAATTGAGTCGATGGCTAGGCATTCAGAGGCTAAAATACTTGAAGTGATTGAAACTATTCCCCCTTCGGACATTTGTAAAGAGCTTGGCTTGGCGTCTAATGACACTGCTCTAAAAATGACCAGAGTACGTATTCGAGACAACGAACCCTTTGCATATTACACCAGCTGGAGCCTCGGACTCAAACACAGCATTGATGAGAAAAGCTTAAGATCCACTCCCAGACTGGAAGTTTTTCGCCAAAATGGTGTCCAAATTAGTCACGTGAAACAGATTTTAACCGCCACTGCTGCCACACCAGAAGTAGCAGCAGAACTTCAGGTTGAAACAGGCTTTCCGCTACTCAAACTAGTGCGACGCTCTTTCGATAAAGACGAAAAACTAGTCGATTTTCTTCAGTGTCTTTACCACCCAGATCGCTTTCAGTACCACATGGATCTAACACCTGAACAAACGGATACAAGTGTCCAAAATTCAAAGCAGCTTAACATTTAAGCATAGCACTTCGCTAAAACGTCAAATTAGAGTAATCATAAAAAACGGAGCAACCACAGCTAGACTATTAACATTCATCAAATATCGCTGATGAGTGTGAACTACAATAACTTTTATACGTTCTTACCTTCAGGTTTTTTCTAAGCCTACGTTTTACTAAATCTCGGATTTAAATCTGAGGTGTATCATATCAGCAAGAAAATAAGAAAAGTGACCCACTTATCACTTATGAATACCCTATCAATCATTTCAGCAAAAACTAAAGGACAGGTATTGACTTGCCGCACTAACGATATATCATTATACTCTTAATACTTAATGCTATATTAACAAAACTACCGTCATCAAGGAGTTCAACTAAATGGCCGATCCTAGGGGCATGACCCTCACTGAAAAAATTATTAGCCTAGCCACTGGTCGTGAAAGGGTTACCCCAGGCGAAATAGTCACCTGCACAGTTGGTCTCGCTCTAATGCACGATTCTGGAGGCCCAAGGCGAGTAGCTGAAAAACTTAGGCAAATAAACGCCAAAGTCTGGGACCCAAGTAAGGTTGTCCTAGTCACCGACCACTTCGTTCCCGCTATTGATATAGACTCCGCCAATATCCTAGTCACTACTCGAAACTGGGCAGCGGAGCATGGTATTAAAAACTTTCATGATATGCAGGGCATCTCCCATGTCATACTGCCAGAAAAAGGACTTTTACTCCCGGGACTATTTGCTGTGGGAGGAGACTCACACTCCCCTACGGCCGGCGCCTACGGTACATTTATGATCGGCATCGGTGCTACCGAAATGGTAAGCGTGCTCGCCACTGGTGAGATTTGGATAAAAGTGCCCTCCACCACGCTCATCCGCTGTGAGGGCAAATTACAAAATGGTGTCGTAGCCAAGGATATGGTACTGCACCTTTGCGCGACTATAGGCATGGACAATAGCTATCAAGTTATAGAATACAGTGGCAGCACTATTAACGACCTCTCTATGCAAGAACGTATGGTACTCACTAACATGACCGCCGAGCTAGGTGCCAAAACCGGTATTATCGCCCCTGACCAAAACACATTGACTGATATTCAACATGCTGGAGGGAAAATAGATGAAGCAGCGATTAAGCGTTGGCAAGCTGATGAAAATGCTTACTACGATCGAATTGTAGATATTGATGTCAGCCAACTTGAGCCGCAAATAGCGGCGCCTCATTCCCCTGAAAATACACTCAGCGTCAGTCACCACAAAGGTGTAAAAGTCAATCAGGCTTACATAGGTGCGTGTACCGGAGCCAAAGAAACAGACCTTAAAATGGCCGCAGAAATACTTAAGGGCCGCAAAGTTGCCCAGGGGACACGCTTACTGATTGCACCCGCGTCTATACAGACAACCAAAAATTGCATAGCTGACGGAACCATGGCCACACTTACCGAGGCAGGAGCTATCATTTTACCCACCGGCTGTGGTGCCTGCGCAGGAATGGGAGCCGGAATTATCGGCAAGGGGGAAACCTGTATCGCCAGTATCGCGCGAAATTTCAAAGGCCGTATGGGCGACCCCGACTCCAATGTCTACCTAGGTTCTCCTTACTCGGTCGCCGCCGCCGCCGTCTTTGGTGAAGTTACCGACCCCCGTGAACTATTAGCCGAGTAATTATTTATGAAACAGATCGAAGGTAAAGCCTGGGTTTTTGGCGACAAAATTGATACCGATTTACTGGCGCCAGGTGCTTATATGCGTGCCCCAATGGCTGAATTAGCAAAACATTGTCTAGAAGCGGTATCACCTCATTTTGCTGTCAACGTAAAGCCGGGTGACATTGTATTGGGAGGTAACGGCTTTGGTATGGGATCCTCTCGCGAACAAGCTGCTCAAGCATTAATGGAGCTGGGTATAGGTGCTGTAATAGCAAAATCTTTCGCCCGTATTTTTTATCGCAACGCCCTAAATCTGGGCTTACCGGTTTTAGTCTGTCCTGATATCCATGATATCAACAACGGCCATACTCTTAGTCTGGATATTAGCAGCGGCATTATCACTAATCAAAGCACTGGCCGATCAGTGCAATGTGAACCCATCCCACCCTTTTTAATAAAACTGATTGAAGATGGCGGCTTACTTCTTAGTCTACAAAAACGCTTTGCTGATACCCCTAACGTATGACAATAAATATTTAAACAATAACTACGGGTCACAAAATTATGAGCCATGCTCAACAATTACGAAAATATATCGCGGCTTCAAAAATTCTTATTGCTCCTGGAGGCAGTGATGGCCTCAGCGGTCACCTCATTGAGTCAGCAGGATTTCAGGCCATGTACCTTTCTGGTGCCAGCATAGCCTATACACGTTTTGGCCTCCCTGACATTGGCTTGGTTAGCATGGCCGAAGTGGCTAGTACCCTTTCTGTCATTCGTGAACGCGTAGATTTACCCATTATTGTTGATGCCGATACCGGTTTTGGCAATGCCCTTAACGTGCAACGTACGGTGAAATTATTTGAGCGGCATGGCGCTTCAGCCATTCAACTTGAAGATCAGCAGCTACCTAAACGCTGTGGACATTTAGCGGGTAAAAGTCTGATCAGTAAAGCCGAAATGGTCGGTAAAATACACTCGGCATTAGATGCGCGCAACAACCCCAATACACTAATCATTGCTCGCACCGACGGCATTGCCGTAGATGGTATCGATGCTGCTATGGATCGCGCCCATGCTTATGTTGATGCCGGTGCCGACATGTTGTTTGTAGAAGCCCCAAAAAATATGGAGCAAATGCAACGTATCTGTGGCGAACTAGGTTCGCGTATTCCACTACTGGCTAATATGGTAGAAGGTGGCGATACACCTATATCCAGTGCCAAAGACTTACAGAGCATGGGTTACAGCCTAGTTATCTTTCCTGGTGCATTAGTAAGAGCGTCAACCCACGCCAGTATGAATTTATTAGCCTACCTCAAACAACACGGCAATACAGATGGCATGTCCGAAAACATGCTCAATTTGAAACAATTAAATGAGGTATTAGAAACCGAAAAAACATTAGCCCGAGGCGAAGCCTATGCCGAAAATAAATTCCTCAATTAATTATGATAAGTTTATCGATAATCATAAGCGCTCAATATTAATAAACGCCGAGTTCAAAATGCTGTTAATAAAATACAATATAAATTCCGTAGCCGGAAAATTTAGGTGCCTAGGACAAGTGGTAAAAACTATATCGTACGCCATGTATCTATTCGCTATTATGCTCAGCAGCACAGTTGCCGCAACCGAATTCAGTAAACTGCGTGTCGCCAGTTTTATCAGCCCCCTAAGCCCGCAAAACTCTGAAGTGATCAAACCCTGGATAGAAAAACTGCAGCACTTAAGTAACGGTGAGCTAGTTATGGATTTTTTCCCCGGTGGCACTCTGGGACGACACGGTAATTATCAATTAAAATTATTACGTGATGGTGTACAGGATGTTTCTTTGGTTGTACCTGGTTATACACCGGGGCAATTTCCAGATAACGATTTGTTTGAACTGCCACTACTTATGAACAATACTTTGGAGGCATCTCTTACCTATTATCGCATGATTGACAGAGGTCACTTGCGCGGCTACGAAGATACAAAGCTGGTTAGTGTCTTTATGAGCCAGCCCTACTTCATTCATCTCAATACACGCTATCAAAACATTGAAGATTTAAAAGGCAAAAAAATACGCGTAGCTGGCTATATGCAATCAGATATCATTCGGCGTTTAGGTGCCACTCCTATAGGAGGTATACCCGTCACCCAAATCAGGGAAAGTATCAGCCGTGGACTCATTGACGGCACAATTCTTGGGTGGGACTCCATGCATGTATTTGGTGTCAAATATGTCACCAACTACCACATTGAAATACCTGTGACTTATACCCCCATATTGCTATTAATGAATTTAGAACGCTTTAATAGCTTACCCGCAAAACAACAAGCTCTTATAGAGCAGAATAGCGGCGAAGGTATGGCCCGTGATTTTAGTACCGCCACTTCGGCATTAGCAGTAAAAACATATATGGAAGCCAAGGCAAAAGACAAACAATTCTTTATTAGCCCTAGTAATGAAAATATCAGCCAATGGCGTCAGCGGCTTTCACCCATCGAAGATCACTGGACAACTCAAAACCCCGCAGGCGCTATACGTATGAAGGCTTTTAAAGGCATACTCACAGAGGTTCGCCAAGAACTTAGCGCCGAGGAAAAGCCATGAACCGACTAAAAACATTGGAAGATAAAGCTCGGAAGCTATCACAAACAATCGCTTTATTTGGTTTAGTCTGTTTATTGATTCAGGCCAGCGCTATTTTCATCGATGTATTATTACGCTGGCTGTTTAACAGCCCATTATTTGGTATGGAAGATATCAACCAGCTTTTACTGGCTGTCATCCTAGCGTCATTTTTCCCAGCATTGTTGGTTGACAGCAAAAATGTCACCATCGATTTTCTAGGACGTAGCTTGGGACCTAAAATAGCCGCTTGGCTAGATGTTTTTGGGCACGTCATCACACTGTTACTGTTCACAATCGTTAGTTGGCAACTGGCGGTTTTTTCCGCGGAAGTTCACAAGCAAACCACATTGATTTTACAACTGCCGGTATCACCAAGTTGGTGGCTAGCTACCAGCTTGATCACCCTGTGTATTCCCATACAAATGGTGGTTACCGCTCTACACATTCAGCAAGCCATTGGCAATCGACAAAACCCTATAACAACAAAAATAACTGAGCAGGAATAAACATGGATCCGATTTCAATTGCACTATTGGGCCTCCTGGCCATGTTTATTCTTATTGCTCTACATGTCCCGGTAGGGGTTTCCCTCGCCATCACCGGCATTGCTATTTTTACTTTGTTGGTTGGGTTTGATGAAGCAGTGTCGCTCGCTGGTACTGAGTTCTCAGCTACATTTTCTAACATGAATTACTCCATCATCCCTTTTTTTATTCTGATGGGAAGTTTAGCCAGCACGGCTGGATTATCAACCGACCTATTCCGGCTGGCAAATAGTTTTTTAGGACATAGACGTGGTGGCCTAGCGCTAGCAACTGTAGGCGGTTGCGCCGCATTTGGCTCTGTTTGTGGATCCTCTCTTGCCACTATCGCCACCATGACTCGGGTAGCCTTGCCGGAAATGCTGTCACGTAACTATAAACCGTCACTGGCCACCGGCTGCATTGCCGCAGGTGGTGCTCTGGGCACCCTGATCCCCCCCTCTATTATTATTGTGCTTTATGCCTTACTCACCAACCTAGATACTCGCACTCTAATGCTCGCCGCCATTTTCCCAGGTTTACTCGCCGTGGTAATGTACACAATCACCATTATTATTACCGTGCGCTTGCATCCCGATGTCGCCCCACAAGGTGAACGAACCCCCTGGAAAAAACGAGGCCAAATCTTTATTGAAAGCTGGCAAGTAATATTATTAGGTACACTAGTGGCAGGGGGTATTTATGGAGGCATATTTACTGTCACTGAAGCAGCGGCTGTGGGTGTCGTACTGGCCTTTTTAATGTGTTATTGGCGCGGTAAGTTAACACGTAAAAATTTGCGTGAAATTATGCGTGAAACGGCTAGCAATACCGGCATGATTTACCTGATGTTAATAGGCGCCTCTATTCTTAGTTATTTTCTGTCTATTTCACATATGCCAGAAACCACCGTTGCCTGGATACAAAGTATGGACCTCCACCCCTTTATGGTCGTGCTAGCTCTGTACCTGATGTACATAGTGTTGGGCAGTATTTTTGAAACTGTAGCAGCTATGGTAATCACTTTGCCATTTGTATTGCCGATAATTACCGGCCTAGGCTACGACCCAATATGGTGGGGTATTATGATGCTGAGCGTAATTGCCACTGGTATGAATACCCCCCCTATTGGCATGAATGTTTTTGTCTTATTTGGCATGACCCGTGACATCCCCTTAAAAACCATTTTTGCTGGCACCTTCCCATTTTTCATAAGCGATATCATCAAGTTGCTGATACTGACACTAGTACCCGAAATCACCTTGTGGTTACCTAGAATGCTGACTTAGAAGACGTGGTAATCGGTAGTTATGCACAAAGATACAAAAACCGCCAAATCGCGCTGCACACTCTGTTTTTTTTAATTTACCACCGCTCACAAATAGGGGTCGATCATGACTCACCATGCAATAACGACAGTACAAACATTTCTAGATCTAATGGCCGCCAGAGAACTCAGCCAAGCCGCCAGCTATTTAGACAGCGACGTAATAATGATATTTCCAGGCGGTAATACCTTCACAAGTCTAACGGCCTTTGCACAATGGGCTAAAAGCCGCTATCAAAACATTGATAAAACCATTGATAGCTTTGACCTCATCGAGCACTCCAATTCAACCACCATCGTCTATTGCTTCGGAAGCCTACGAGGGAACTGGGGTAACGGCAGTCCCTTTAAAAATATACGTTTTGTTGACCGCTTTGTTATCACTGCAGGAAGAATAATTCGCCAAGAAGTCTGGAACGACTTGGCTGAAGACAGACTTAATGACGAATAAATCTACAATAGTTTTTAATTAATAAACTATTGACAAATAAGTACGCCCACCATATAAAGGTATGTAGATATACCTTTATACTTATATATCTATTAGATAATACTTACACATACACACACTGATATTCAATAATAACAGGAAAAAAAACTATGCTAAAAAGATACCCCCTGTCGCTGCTCTACCTGACGATCATGCCATTAATGGGCCATGCTGCTGTTGAAGAAGGAGACAATTTAGAGATTGAAACCATTATGGTTACCGCGCAAAAGCGCCAAGAAAACCAACAGGAGGTTCCTTTAGCAATAACATCCATTAACGGCGATACACTTCGCGAAGACGGTGTTGGCAACATTGGTGACTTAGGTGATAAAACCCCCGGTTTAGTCTTTTCAGCTTATTCCAATGCTCAACCGGAAATTGCCATTCGTGGTATAGGCACTAAGGAAGATGGCGCTGCCGCTAATGACTCCACGGTTATCTCTATCGATGATGTTTATATCGCCGCCCGCTCAGCCCAAGTATTTGATCTGTTTGACTTAGAGCGAGTAGAAGTATTGCGCGGTCCACAGGGCACTCTGTACGGTAAAAATTCTATTGGTGGTTCTATTAACTTCGTCACTTCCAGACCTACAGACTATTTAAGTGGGCGAGTAAGCGCCACAGTCGGTAATTATGGAAAACGAGACATAGGCGGCCTAATTTCGGGACCACTTACCGACAACCTGATCAGTAAACTTTCTTTTAGCAAGCGCGACTCGGATGGCTATTTCAAGAATGTACTCAATAATACAGATGAAGGTGGCGTTGATACAATAGCATTGCGCTCACAGTCAGTATGGACTCCAACAGATAATGTTGAAGCGACAATTACCGCTGATTGGTCAAATGATGACAATGAAAATCCAAGCCGCCAACCTTTAGGTATAGCCTCTGATACTAAAAATGGTAATGCCCAGCTAGTTTCACAAGCCTTTGGCGACCCTGGTGATGACCCTCATATCTCAACTGCTGACGAACCCGGTTATTTTAAACGAACCATTAAAGGCCTAAGTGCTAAAGTCGACGTTACTTTGGATAACGTTACCCTCACCTCCGTCAGCGCTTGGCGCGAAAGTGAGTTTGACTGGTTATTTGATTTAAACGGTGTGCCTGGTGGACCTTCATCTGGCTCTGCAGAACCATCAGCTGGTTTTGGCAGTGATGCTTCTAACTTGGTAGCAGAAAACACTCGTCAAGTAACCCAGGAATTTAGATTATCTCCAAACGAACTGGGGGATTTTGATTGGATTATAGGTGCTTTTTACAGCCTAGAAACTATTGAGCGTGATGAAAGAGTATGCTTTAACAACTGCGGGCTGGGCGTGATTTTCACAGCCCCTCAAAATGTACAACCAGGGAATATCATCAATGGCTCAGACCAGAAAAATGATGCCACAGCTTGGGCCATTTATGGTCAAAGTAAATGGAATATCAATGATAAAGTGAGCCTGACAACAGGTATACGTTATTCATTTGAAGAGAAAGATGTTGATATTGCTGGTGACAATGCTTTTGGTGAAGTTCCATTTGGTATTGTTGTTTCACCAGGTTTCGGTACTCCTGCATGGTCAATCAGTGACACCTCAGATTGGAGTAATGTTTCAGGACGTATTGCACTAGATTATAAAATGACCGATGATGCTATGGTGTATGCTTCAGCCTCAACGGGCTTTAAATCAGGAGGTTATACCGGAACAGCATCAACACCCGAGAGAGCTCTTACTCCCTTTGATGAAGAAAAAGCAATCAGCTACGAAGTCGGACTTAAATCACAATGGCTAGATAACAGCCTTCGTCTTAATCTAAGCTCCTTTTATACTGACTATGAAGATTTGCAGGTTACTCGTTTCTACATCCCAGTTACAGTCCCAAGTAATACCATTGGTGAATTTGTTACCGAGAACGCCGCAGCCGCTTCAATTCAAGGGCTAGAGGCTGAGTTGCTGTGGTTATTTACCGAAAACTGGGAGCTGGGTGGCAACTACGCCTACCTCGATGCAGAATTCGATGAATTCAGCCCAAATACTCAAAACCTCGGTGTAGATAGCAATAGTGATGGCTTTGCCGATAGCTGTGGAACAGGTACAACTATTGGCTCAGTTGTTAACGGTCAGCAGGGCTGTATCCCCGATTTCAGCGGTAATAAACTACGCCAAGCACCACGTAATTCGAGCAGTGGCTATGTGAAATACATAGTTGATACTGATAGTGGAACTTGGTCTGCCAAAGTCACCTATCGCTATCAGGGAAAAATGTACTTTGATCCTGATAACAACGAACTTGCAGTTACGCCTAGCTACGATGTGTTAGATGCCCGCCTAGGTTGGAATTCTTTGGATGGGCAATGGGATGTTTCTTTATGGGCCAAAAACTTAACAGATGAAGAGTATCGCACTCAGATTTTCTCCACTGGAGGCGGAACACGTGCATTCTACAACCCCGGCAACCCTAGTACTTATGGTGTTACCGTTGCTTATAGGTTTGAATAACCACTAAACTAATTATTCGCTTGTTCGTTATATCACCATCACTGGGAAGTGACGGTGATATAACATATTTTACCTTAGTTTATAGAATCCAGCGTTGAGCTTAGATAAGCCATGAAGGCCTTACTGGCTTTAGATAGATAATGATTTTTTTTCCATGCCAAGCTCAGCTTAAATTCAATCTTTGGCTCAAA
>Ga0307488_10003162_pt1 | contig 13811 bp, 12 predicted proteins | sample SB02metaG_FD_202248 | JGI IMG/M metagenome (GOLD analysis project Ga0307488, IMG submission 202248) | Sea-ice brine microbial communities from Beaufort Sea near Barrow, Alaska, United States - SB 0.2 | ecosystem: Environmental > Aquatic > Marine > Coastal | place: USA: Alaska | collected... | reverse complement strand
TGGGTGATATAACGTTTTCAGCAAAGCTATTTTATGGTAAAAATGAGTTTGCTGTTACCGCTTTTAGTGCACCTGACGCGCCGCCATTTATGTTCGATAATATTGTTGGATTAGCGCTAGATTTTCAGTCTATTAATTGGGATGTTGCGTTAAATCACACCCAGTTAAAGTTCGATTCACAAGCTGCACATCCTTTGGTTGCAGGAGTGACCCAACTCGATGCGTTTGTCCCTAATTTTTCAGCTATATGGCCGAACGCGGTCGATTTCGTGAACGCTGCTGACTTAGATAATCGACAAGGTGCTTATACCTCTATAAGTGGTCAATATCGATTCGACACATTCACTATAATTTCGGAGCTAGCAAAAAATAAGACCGATAGTTTAGCCATTCAAGGGGTTCGAAGTGGTTACGTGAGCGGCATTTATCATTACAATGCACATAACTTTTTTACTTCTCTTGCGTTTAGTGACACCGAGAAATTTGATTTAGATGCCACTGGTATTAATTTGCCTGTCCTTGGGCAAATACCGGGTGGGTTAGAGGCGTATGGGGCTTCTAAATTTATTCTCAATTATTACAGTATCAATCAAACAACCCTGTCTGTAGGTTGGCGCTGGGATTTTGCTCAAAACATATCATTTAAACTTCAGCTAGATCATACCCAGATAAATAAAGGCGGAAGCACTTTTTGGCAGCCTTCGATAGAAAATGATACGACTGAAAATCGAACAGGTCACGTCAATACTCTGTTCGCCAACTTGAGCTTTTTATACTGATGATACAATTAAACTTACTTAAAACAATTATTGTGATTGGTGCGTTGATTTTCGCAAGTTTTGTCAGCAGCACTGAATTAGTGGTAGTTGTGAATAAGAATAACCCAACGTCAATCCTGACGCGCTCTCAAGTTATCGATTTATATATGGGTAAATATATAGCATTCCCTGATGGGTCAAAAGCCGTGCCAGTCGATATTGAAGATGACTTAGCCACCAGAGAAAAATTTTATGCTTCATTAGTCGGCATGCCATTGGCACGCGTTAATGCCTATTGGTCGAAAGTTAAGTTTTCTGGCCGAGCGAGACCGCCGATGCAACAAAAAGACGAAAGCGCTATTTTGGCTTTTGTAATGGAAACTGAGAATGCGATTGCATATGTTCACGAAAACAGCGTGACAGATGATCTTAAAATAGTTTATCGTTTTGATAAATAAAAGCGGGTTATTGCTGCGCCTGGCAATAGTCATCGGTTTTGCATCGGTCGCTATAGGTTTTCTTTCTTCCCAATTGTTTTATCGAGTCACTTTTAATCAAGAAGTGGCAATCACCCAGCAAAGTATTGAAAGTTTATATAAAACTATTGCCGCTACTGCGGCAACAGCTGCGTATTTAGTTGAGAAGGACCTTGCCCAAGAAGTGGTCGATGGTCTCTCGACAAATGAAGTTGTGCTTAATGCGAAAATGAAGTTTGAAAATATTGAAGTGGTCAACAATGACAACGCTTTTATTGACCCTGTAGTTTTTTCTATTCAATCCTTATTTGAAGCTGATAAATCAATTGGTACCGTAGTTATTGCGCCAAATATTCAATATATTGAAGAAAAAGCAGAAAAATTAGCATCAGATAATTCTAAAGCTATGATTATTCAAGCATGTGTAGTCACATTTGTCGCAATATGTGTAGCTTTCTTCCTAATTACTCGGCCTATGATAAACATTGCTATTGCCTTGCATAAGACAACGCCAGGTGAAGATAATCGTTTGTCTGTGCCTGATTTTCATCAAAATAGTGAATTGGGTGGATTAGTAAGAGACGTAAATGTTTTACTTGATAAAACCCAAGAACAATTTACTAGAGAAAGAAAACTAAGGCAAGAGATTGAAACGCTAGAAAAGCGCTTTAGGATGTTATTTGAAAACTCTTTGTCACCGATCGTATTAATTGAACCACGAGGCAATATTTTACTTTTTAATATCGCATTCGAAGCCACACTTGGGAAATTGGGTCTTCAATTAAAAAAGAGTTATGGGCCATTGTTAGAGAGTCTTTTTGCAGAGCCTGAAAAACTCTTACGCTCGGTAGAATCAGCTTTTGCGAACGATGAAATTGCGACGGGAGAATTTAAACTAAAAACGACCAAAGATTCTGACTCGGTTTGGGTCCAAGTGGTGATCACGTCTATTGTTAATGAGGACTTGCGTGAATATTATCAAATTACCCTGCATGACATTTCCAAACGTAAGAAAGAATTAGAATCCTTAGCGTATCAAGCAGATTTCGATAAGCTTACTAAGCTATATAATCGCCAAGGGCTAGAAAAAAAGATTGAAGCACTTATTGAGCAGGAGCGTCCATTTTGTTTGGCCTTAATTGACTTAAACTCGTTCAAAAGAATTAACGATATTTACGGTCATGAGTCAGGCGACGAAATATTAGTTTTTGTTGCAGATCGAATTAAAAAGACGGTGAGGACTCAGGACTTTGTTGGTCGATGGGGAGGTGATGAGTTCGTTTTGTTACTCGACGGTGCTGACGAATCGGCGACGAGAGATATTGTTGAACGTTTGGTACTGCGAATTTCAAAACCATACTTTCTGCGCAAATTTAATCAAAATGTAGCTGTTGGGGCAAGCGTAGGAGCTGCCTTCTATCCTGATAATAGCAGAGTGCTCCAAGAGGTTATCAATCTGGCTGACCAAGCTATGTATGATGTTAAAAACCTTGAGAGTAAAGATCCTAAACAGTCACTTAAATTTTCCCATGAATTAAATACTAAAGAAAAAAAACGTGTTTGAAAAAAGAGATAATGTATTAACGCCTATTGGATCTTCGGTACTTATCTTACAGGACATTAAGTCAGGTATTGGCCAAGTGAAGTCGGTCATTTATGTATTTATTGGCCTGTTTGCACTAATGTCAGCAAATGCTTTGTGGCAGGACGATAGCAAATGGTTGATAGACAGCCTAGTAGTTGTGGCTTTTTTTATTGGCTTATTAAAACTGTTAACTGGCGACACATGCAACGTTGTTGCCGGCATGACACTTTGGACCGTCGTTATTTTTGCATCGTCAAAAGCCTTTTATTATGACGGTTTATATGACACCTCATTGCTTTTGTATCCATGCGTACTAATATTTGCATCCTTGCTTGGTGGTATGGCAATGATCATTCCCTTGGCTTGCTATATGATTATCAGTCTTTATTTTTTCGCTTATGCAATTTCCATTAATTTAGTTGAAGCCAAAGTACTTACCAACTACTCGAGTTGGGCCAAAGCAGTTGATATGTCGGTGGTGTTGGCTGTTTTTGGAATGGGTATTCTACTCATTTCGGGTTACATTAAAGCGTTAATTGTGCGACTTGGAGAGCAGAATCAACGTTACGATATCATCAAGAAAAATTCTGAAAAACGTATTTTATTTGATGAGCTTACTGAGTTACCGAACTCCGAAAAATGTAAATTAGATCTATTCGCGCTATTTAGCGACAAACCCAAAGATAACTATATGGTTGGTTTTGTTACTTTGCATATGAATAATTTTAATTGGATAAATTCCACATTAGGTCATAGTTTTGGTGATCAAGTTTTGAATAACTTAGCTGAGCGCTTCGTTAAACTACAAGATGATCAGACCTACGTATATCGGACATCAGGTATAGAGTTTACATTTATAAAAGTGGTCCCTGATTTTGCAACATTACAAGATTTTTGCCACCAAACTATTCGTCTCACTATATTACCTCTATCTATTTCTGAGTATGACTTTGAATTAAATTGTTCGATTGGAGGGGCCATTGGACCTTATGATGGGCAATCTTTTGATGAATTAAATAGAAAGGCAAGTTTTGCGGTTTTTAAAGCGATAGAAGAAGAATCAAACAGCTATCACTTCTATGAGAGTGAAATGGAAGCGTCTATTACTAGACGACTGAATATGAACCAAGAGCTTAAACTGGCCATAGAGCAAGAACAATTCGAATTGTATTACCAACCAAAGGTCCATTTAGCCACTAATCAGTTTGTGGGTGCAGAAGCCCTAATCCGATGGCGTAAGGGTGATACGTTGATCTATCCGGATGAGTTTATTGGCGCCGCGGAAGAGTCTGGGTTAATCGTTGAAATTGGACGTTGGGCTCTCGAAACGGCTTGCGCTGAGTGTGCAAATTGGCAAAAAAATGGATTGAAAGGTATAACGGTAGCAGTAAATTTGTCACCGTTACAATTTAAGCGTGGGAATTTACCTAATCACGTGTTTCGAGCGCTTCAACAGGCTGATCTGGATCCCAATTTACTGGAGTTAGAAATTACCGAGTCATTGTTTATTGATGATACTAAACAAATAGAAGAACAAATTTTCTTAATGGTGGAGCGCGGTGTATATTTTGCAATTGATGATTTTGGGACGGGATACTCAAACCTTAATTATTTATCAAAATTCAACGCTTCTACGTTAAAAATCGATATGTCATTTGTTCGAGATATGGTGGGCAATACGCAGCTACAACATATTGTAAATGCGATAATAAAAATGAGCCATGTGATGAATTTAGAGAATGTTGCAGAGGGCGTCGAGGATGCGGCAACTGCTGAAATACTTAAGGCTCAAGGCTGCGTATATGGACAAGGTTATTATTGGTCGAAACCGATCCCTGCGGCACAATTTATCAAATTGGCGCAAGAACAAATTCAGAAAAAATGAGCTTGCAGCTTACTCTGTAAACCAAGCATCCTATTTCCATACCTCGTGTTTTACCCAGTCCACTTCCATAGTCCAATTTTGAGTCATGGGAGCGTCATTGATTTTAGCAAAATTCAGTATAGCGAATAATGGCTCGGGGAATTGATCTGCGTCTTTTTCATTGCGATACACTTCCTTGCCATCAAGGCGAAAAATGATAATGTTGCCGACCAATTCTACCGAATAATCATGATAATCACTTAGTGTTGCTGCTTGCACTAGCATTAGTGCCTGCCAATCACCACCATCACAATAGCCCAAGCTTTTTATTGCTCGCGCCGCATAGTGATCTGGACCACCACCGCTATGATGTTCAAATATGTCTATTTCACCAGACCCTGTCATTGGCCAACACACCGTTTCATCCGCTTCTTGCACTGGTGCTTCATTGTTTAAAGCACCTAGCAACCACCACGCTGGGAACATGCCAGGTTGGCCACTATCCTCAACCTTTAATCTGGCGGTCCATTTACCTTTTACAAACTCTTTACGATTTTTTGAGGCTATACGACCTGCGACATATTGTGTATCGTGATGTTTTTTACCTTCTTTACTCATGTTGTCACAAGGGCGTTTTTCTCCTAAGTCAATCACTCTAAGTTTCAGTGTGCCTTCGCTAACTTCCCTAGTATTAAATTGATTATTAGGAATATAACATTGGTCTTCGCTATTTACCCATAACATCTGGTCTTGCCAATTTTCTGCATTGAATGAGTCAAACTCATCTAAAAAGTCTAGCTGCCAGCCGCTAAGTTCACTTGCTTGCTCTTCTTTAACTGGTTCTTGCGAAGCATTAGGGGAACAGGCAAATACGACTATGGCTAACGTTATTATTGATGAACTATTTTTCATATGTGCTCCGGTAGGGAAGTAAATTAGGGAAATGCGCTCTAAATTTTCAAGTAATTGGCAGATATTTATAAACAATAATATAGAAAATAAGAGAGTGAGGGCAAGCCCCAAGTTCATTTAACCTAAGTTATTTCAATATAACTCCGCTAAGCTTATAAGTTGAATACGATACGCAGCAACAGACTACCTATATTGGGGGAATGCAGTCTGCTTTTCTATTGTTTCGAAAATTCAGTAATATGTTTAATTGAGCGGCTTAATAAATTAGTGTCAATTTCGGTTAACACTTTTTCATTAGTCATATAATCACGAATTTCAAAGCTGCCATCTTTGCTAACTTCAGTAATCAGTCCTTTGTGCAGTACAATTAGATGTCGACCTTGCGTACTAACAGCCCAGGCTCGAGTCGGTGATTGCAATGCTTGGCCAATAGAATAATTATCTGGCGCAGCGTTACAGCCTAACTCTGTCAATATAGTGGGAGCAATGTCTTCTGTTGTCGACATGTTTGTTTTGATCTGCAAATTACTATAGAGCTTGTGATAAGGGCTGTCTTCAGGTTTTGCTACAAATAATATTTTGGTCGTTAAACTGAGCACTTGTAAATCAACTGAAGCTAGTTCTTCGTTCGTCACTGTTGCCATAAACAAACCATTGGATTGTTCATTCAGTTCGCTACTAAAGGAGCTCCAATTGCTTGAATAAAAGGGCTTTTTCTCAACATCATCTTGATTGCTTGTTTCATGATTGTACATGCTGACGTCAAGATTAAATGCCTTTGATAATGCAAGTGTTACTGGTTGTGCTTTAGCGACGCTTGGCAATAAACCTTGCGGTAAACCATACACAGCCGACATTAAGTAATCATTTTTTAATGTGTTGCTAACAAAATGAAAGCCATTATCCATCAAACCCTCAGGCTCAGATTGCAGGCTGTCATCGCGCAAACTTAAAAATAATAGTTTTTGCGTAGCGTCAACCGAGCAATAAATTGGCTTCGGTGGATAATCAAAATAAAAGTCATCGTCATTAAACTGTAAATTTTGACGCTGTTTATAATTTTGCAAATCAAACACACCAATACGTGACATTAATGTCTTGGCAGTTGCGGGGTAGGACAACGGCAACATATTATCTTGCTGCAATACTGGTGCATATAATTTTGCATCGGCCCAAACATGAATAGCGTGGCTAGCAACAAAACAAAACACAAAAGCGCTGGTGACATACACCGCTATGTGCACTTTCATGAATCGTTTTATGCGCTTATGAATAGCGTTTGCGAGTACCAGTTGAAACATTAACCAGATAACAGTAAGTAACAACAAATAGAACCACTGGAGCCAATTAAATGCACCCATCTGTCCTTCTGTTTCACTTCTTAGCAAAGCTGCAGAACTAAAGCTAATGTGAAAGCCTGTTTTATTATAAAGCAGCGCATCAAAAGCCAGAAGGGCAAGCCCTATAGCCGCAATAGCTGAGCCAAATACCTTTAATACACGTGGTTGCTTAATTTTGTAACAAAGGGGTAACAATAAAAGAACGAAACCAAAAAAAGTAATAAAACTGATATGCCCAATCCAAGTCACAAACATATATATAATACTAATAGGTGTGCTTGATATAGGGGATGAGAGCAAATATATTGAAGATATTACCAGTGCCATCAAAATATTAGCAAGAGCAAACCAATGCCCCCAAGCAACCAGCTCGTTTATTTGTTTACGCCTTGGTGATTCATTAAAAATCATATTGCTTGCTAATTCCCTTTGACGGCTCTTTTCAGAACATTACAAAATTGTTCAACCATTGCTTCTCTTTTTTGTGGAGCAACTTGTTGCGTAAAGATATTAGATAAGACATTGCCTAACACCATTAACGACAAATCCCTGTTTGCATTATTTTGTTCTAAGGCGACGAAAACGTCTTGCATAGCCGCTTCGAACTCTTTATCAGAGTACCGGGATTGTTGTGGCATTAATCTGTCCTATGATTTTTGACGAAAAACTGGTTACAATTAACCAAATTCAGAGTAGGCATTATAATGGTACTCTATTCATTCACAAACAATTGTTTGGGAAATCTAAGTTTATTGTAGCGGTGCTTAAGGGTAAACTACGATAAATACTATACTAAACCAAGAGTTTAGCACATTTAATAAGGTAGCCTTTTAACTATATGAGTGCACTCATTCACCAATTTGTTGTTCATCGTTTAAATTTGTCTGACGATGGCAAACTTCATTTTATTCCTCGTTCAAGCTGTTTTGAGGCAAGTAAAGAGATAGAGACGTTAGCGCAACAGCTTCATACGACTTTTAATAGCAAGCCGGGCAAGGGAGTTGGAGGGTTTGTAGAAGAAACTGAAAATTCTTTTGCTAAAGATTTGTCGCAGGTATTACAAAGCGAAATGGATTTTCACGCATTTAGCGTAAAAAGTGGCGAGTTTTTATTACAAACCCTAGCTAAAGAAGAAATGGTAGAAACTGGATTTCTAATATTCAGTCAATATGAATATTTGGCTACGCAATATTTACTGATTGCGCTTATTGACACTAAACAGCATGTCGCTGTGAATCAGCAAATGGATTTAGATTACAGTGACCACTTAGATTTTAGTAAAATGCAACTAGCCGTGCGTATTGATATTACGCAATGGCAAGTAACACCAGACCAGTTCAGGTATATCAGTTTCTTGAAAGGTCGCATGGGTCGCAAGGTATCAGATTTCTTCATGCAATATATTGGTTGTGAAGAGAAGGTAGACGTCAAGCAGCAAAATAAACAACTAATGCAAAATGTCGATGATTATCTATCTCAGGAGCAATGCGACGCATATGAAAAAAATCAACATCGTGGCTCAGTAGCAAGCTACTTTAAAGAGAAGGTAGTTGAGGGTGAGGATGTTACAGTGCAGGAAATTGCTCAGTTTTTACCAAAAGATGAAGATTCAGGACAATCTTTTGCTGTATTTAATGACCAACAAGAAGTGCCACTAGAGGAACGCTTTCAACCTGATCGTGCGGCTATTAAGTCATTGGCGAAATTTAGTGGGGCAGGGGGTGGCGTGACCATCAACTTTGATCGTCCATTACTTGGTGAGCGTATTTTATATGACCCGCATACAGACACATTGACAATTCGCGGTATTCCACCCAATCTAAAAGATCAGTTGCTGCGCGCAACAAAAGGAAGTTAATTGCCTATATGAAATTATTCGTAAACGATTTGACCGTCATGGATTTCTCTTACCTGTGCCCAAAACGCGGGATGGTGGGTGAAAGCTGGATTGTTGATATTCTGCTAAATGGCGGATTGAACGAAGAGAGCATGGTGCAAGATTTCGGCAAAGTGAAGAAAGAACTTAAGCATGTAATTGATGAGTACGTTGATCATAAATTAGTCGTACCTGCTGAACATTCTTGTACCACAATTACTCATGACCATTCTCACGAGAGAGTTCAAGTTGACTTCTCTTATCATCACGAAGGTGCACAAAATGCACAAAGCTTGCATTTGTATTGCCCACCTGAAGCTTATGCTTTTGTATATGCTGATGAGGTAAATATGACTTCGGTAACCGAGTATTTGAAAGAAGTCATAAAAACCCACTTACCAGAAAATGTTCATTCTGTAGAGCTTTTCTTACGTGAAGAGGTTATACCAACAGATTTTTATCACTATACTCACGGACTAAAAAAACACGAGGGGAATTGTCAGCGCATTGCGCATGGACATCGCTCAAAAGTGTTAATTTTTGAAGATGGTAAAGAAAGTGAAACGTGGCAAAACTATTGGTCAAAAAGATGGGCTGATATTTATATTGGTACGCGAGAAGATTTAGTTTCACCTCTCCAGTTAAGTTTTCAACATGAAAACATCAATGCAGACAACTTCCATTGTTTCAAATATGAATCATCCCAGGGTGAATTTGAAATGGCGATAGAAAAAGAAGCATGTGAAATTATTGAAACCGATTCAACGGTTGAATGTTTAGCTCAGTTTATGTTTGATGAGTTAAAAACAATGTCAGACATGAAATTAGAAGTTAGGGCCTTCGAAGGTGTTGGCAAAGGTGCCATTGTTGCGGATGAATAAAAGCGCAAAGAAACATAGTTTGTCTCGTGTTACTGTAAGCCTATACGCCATTATTTATAGTGGTATTTTATTTAATGCAAACGTGCTGGCTGGAAATGATAAACTAGGGAGTCTCGGCGTATCATCTCCGATGGCAACACCCACTGATGAGAAACCTAGGAGTACTGCCAGTTTACTCCTTATGGCGTCAATAGATTTAAACTCGAAAGACAATCCAGAATTGACGTCCTCACTCGTTTTAAATGGACGCTTAACACAAGGTTCGTTGATGCGTGGTAAATTACGCAGCGGCAGTATTGTGTGGCTTAATGGTAGCGAAATTAATATCTTAGCATCAGGCGACTTTGTATTTGGTTTTGGCCGTGATGCTGATTTAACACAAAAATTAGAATGGCAATTACCTGGTCAAACTATCCGTAATCTAAAAACGCTAAAATTAGCAAAACGCGAATATGCTATACAACGTATAGAAGGGGTTGCATCAAAGTATGTTTCTCCACCTAAAGAAGTTTTAGCTCGCATACGCAACGACAATGTGCAGATAGCGGCAGCAAGAGCAACAAGCTCTGAGCTAAATGCCTTTACACAAGAGCTTATGTTGCCTGCCAAAGGGCGAATTTCCGGCGTATACGGCAGTCAGCGGGTATTTAATGGAGAGCCGAGACGTCCGCACTTCGGCTTAGATATTGCTGGGCCTGTGGGCACCGCAATTGTTGCGCCATTAGACGGTGAGGTTACATTAGCTCACGATGATATGTATTACTCTGGTGGTACACTTATTATCGATCATGGTCTGGGAGTTTCATCAACGTTCATTCATCTGTCTTTGATCGATGTTAAGCAAGGAGATGTGGTAAAGCAAGGTCAGAAAATAGCTGAAATGGGAGCGACAGGCAGGGTGACTGGTCCGCATCTTGATTGGCGAATTAATTGGTTTAAAGAACGCTTAGATCCTGCGCTTCTGGTCAACCTAGCAGAGTCGACGCAATAGCAGCTTGGGTAAATTGGCACGGCATAAGTTATTCACTAATTAGAAACCGAGCCCTGTATCCAAGTATCAAATAGAATTGAGTCTTCAATAGTAAAGTAAACAGTGTCATTAATAGCAGGGCGAATGACTAAGGTTCCCTGAATGATGCGGCCCTGTCGGAGTAATGTTATTTCTACTGAGTCACTTTGTTGATTGTCTAATAATCGTTGCAAGTTTCCACTATTTACCTGCCATTGACCCAAAGCAATCATTACATCACCGATTTGAGCCCCGGCTTGAACAATGGGTGAACCATCATGTATTGTTTGCAAAACAACGCCACTGCCCTGGTCTTTATAGGTTGCCCCTAATGCATGTTTGACTATCTCTTTACTGGCTTTACCACCTTTATCATCGACTGATGCTCGGCTTCTTAAATTTAACTTTAAGCCGATACTCTGAACCATCTTGTCTAACGGTAAATCGATCGTCGTATAAATCGCAATATTCAGAAATCCCGAGATATCGATATTAAAGTACTCTTTGCAGATCGTTTGAATTACGTCGTTTGGCGTTCCGATATTTTTCAATCCATAATTTAACCAAAGTAGCTGCATCAACTGGTCAATAGAGTAACGATTGTTGCTGAGTTGTCGCAGGGTAATATCAAGCGCCAACGCAATAATAGTGCCTTTGTTATAGTAGCTGACAATATGGTTGTGTGAGCCTGCATCTTGCTTATAAAATTTGCTCCAAGCATCGAAACTTGATTGCGTAATTGTTTGTTTATGTCGGCCCTGCGTTCTGTTCATGCGTGTTACATTCTCCCCCAGTATTTCTGCATAACGTTGGGCATTAATCAACTTAGTTCTGGCTAAACTCAAGTCATCATAAAGACTAGTAAACCCTTCATATATCCAGAGTTGCTCCATATATTGCTCAGAACTTAAGTCGGGTGAAATCATTATTTCAGGTTTTATACGCTTAACGTTCCATGCATGAAAAAGTTCATGACTGCACAAACTCAAAAATTGCTGATATTGCTCAGGTATGATGGCCGATTCACATCGCATAGGTAGATGGAATCGGGGGAACATAAGTGCAGTAGAAGCACGATGCTCTAAACCACCAAAACCGTCTTCGCATAAAAGTGTAATAAACCAATAGTCTTTTTCTGGCAAACCGTTGAACAAATCTAGATGGTGTTTGCAAAGCGGTTTTAGATCATTACAAATTCGTTCAACATCAGTTTCAGTATTTCCTGAAAAAACCAAATGAAAACGAGTACCAGCGACTTCAAATGTGTGTTTTTGAACAACGCCGAGTAGGACAGGGTGATCAATTAGTTCTTGGTAATTATCACATGTAAAGTGGTGCGTTGCATGGCCTCCAGACTCAACAACAGACACTTCTTTTAGTGACGTACACAACTGCCAATGTTTAGCGAGTTGATTATTGACAATTTCAACTGATATTGGCGCCTTTGAATGCTCAGTGAACTCACTTACTTCTAAAAAGGTACTTGTACCATTGAAAAACGCGTATTCATCAAATAAGTAAGCGCCACGAACGGATAAGTCAAAGGCGTAAACTTGATAAGCAATTTCTAAACCTGACGCAGCGTTTTCAACACGCCATGTTTGTTTATCAATTTGACTTATTGGCCGCTTTTCATTGCTCGGCGATAGTGCTTCTAACAGATGAATGTTTTTACAGAAGTCTCTTATCATATAACTACCTGGTATCCATGCCGGTAATGACAAATGAATAACATCATGGCGCGATGCTGGAATAGAAATTTTGACATTAAAAACGTGCTCAGTTAAATTTTCAGGTACGATGTGATAAGAGAGCGTGTTTGTCATGAATAGAAGCCTTAGTTGGGTAAGTATTGCGTTTTGATTATATTATCATGGTATCAGTTACTTGTGCCTTAACAGTTAAAGAGTAAAAAAGGAATTTAAGTGAAACCGACCATATCCTCAGCGGATATTAATGCACTCTTGTGTTTGTTGCCAAATACTGAGGCCGACATGCAGCTGATTGCTCATGCCCAGCCCGTGCGTTTAAAAACAACCTACTTTGGCACCGATGGCGAGCAATGCTTGTTGTTTAGATATCCAGCATCAACAGAGTCAGTTAATACCACGCACTTAATCGTGCCCGATACGCAACTCGTTATAAGATATGTGCTGGACGAGCCTTACGGCGAGGTGGTTGCGTTTAAAGTGCGCGTTTTGAAAGTAATAAACTCTCCATTACCGATGGTAATTACAAGCTTTCCATCAGTATTACAAAAACTAGGACTAAGATCGCAAAAGCGCGCAATATCGGGTGTTCCTGTCGAAGTTGTTTTAGATGAGCAGGAAAATAAGGAAGCTGAAGGATTAATTGTCGATATTTCAAAAAATGGTTGTAAGTTACTAATCCCATTTAAAACAGTTCTTCAGGTTATCGAAACTGATGAAAAAATTACGCTTTGCGTCGAATTAGCCGAAAGAACATTATTACTTGCGGCTAAAGTCAAAAACGTTCGAATTGAAAAAGAGTTTCATGCTTATGGAATGCAGTTTGAAGATCATGATAATCAGCTTGAACGTTTACTTGAGCGTTACATGATCACGTTGTAAACTATTTGTTAAGAGAAACCAAATTACAAGAATAAAAACGATAAAGGGCTTTAAAATGCGTGAAGTAGAGCGACTCATTAATAAATATGGTGAAAGCCACATGAATAAAACAAATATCATGATACACGCGATTGCTGTTCCTGCTATTTACTTTGTGACGGTTGGCTTACTTTGGTCGATTCCCGTGCCTGAGTTTATGCAAGTAATGAAAATTACTTTTGCACATGTACTCGTAATTCCAACGTTATATTATTATTTTAAGTTGTCTGGCCCAATTGGTGCGGCTATGACCTTGCTGACGTTGGCTGCTTTTGGTGTTATCAAACTGCTCATTATGTTTCATCTGTCGGTTTGGATGTTTAGTTTAGGCTTATTCGTGGTGATGTGGATATTACAATTTATAGGCCATCATGTTGAAGGTAAAAAACCGTCATTTTTTGAAGACTTACGCTACCTATTGATTGGACCCGCTTGGTGGTGGGTGCATTGGCTAAAGAGAATGAACATTAGCTACTAAGC
>Ga0307488_10003161_pt1 | contig 13812 bp, 25 predicted proteins | sample SB02metaG_FD_202248 | JGI IMG/M metagenome (GOLD analysis project Ga0307488, IMG submission 202248) | Sea-ice brine microbial communities from Beaufort Sea near Barrow, Alaska, United States - SB 0.2 | ecosystem: Environmental > Aquatic > Marine > Coastal | place: USA: Alaska | collected... | reverse complement strand
CTATGGATGACAGTGCCAGACCAGGTGGCCGGCGGCGCGGGCGCTGTGTGACCGCTGCCCGTGTGGTGCATAGGGTTGCTTCGCGCTCACCATCAGACCGTCTACGCAGATCGGGCGGGGCTGTCAAACGGGAATGTGAGTTTTCTTGAGTTGATAGACAGTCACTCATACAATGTACAGTCTAGATCAGCCTGCCGTACACGGCAGGTAAAAGGATGTATGGGCAAGGGTCTATTAAGTCAATGATCGCGACCATACCGCGCTACGAGCCATCCCCGTTTGATCCACCCACCCGATGAGCGTAGGTGTACAGCGTCTTGGGGCATGACTCTCGCGAGTCAATCATGCCACTTGTCAGCTCCTTCATCCGCCTGACCTGGTCCAGTAGTTGACTCGAGGCGATGGACGACGAAGTTGTGACGAAGCTATGGACGACATCGACCGAGATCATTACAGCGATGAAAGGCGCGGTGAAGAGTGCGGTGATTCTGGGCGATTATTTTAATGCAATCGTGTTTCGTGTATATGGAATGCGTCATCATTTCAATGTTCGTCGCTTTGTTGCGGCCAGGTACCGAGGTACCGACACCGTCACTTTGACACATATTGCTTGGACACCTTAAGCTCTAGCTATCATGTCAGACGTCCTCCTGGTGCCCGCGACTGTTTTCATGTCTACTGCGTTGTCGAGAGGAGATCGTGTAGTGCGTCATGTTGTGCGCGCGTCACCATCTCTGAGTTCGTTGCTTCGTGTGGTATAACGCCGAACCCAGAACACGAACACGAACACATGTTGCTTGGACACATTGGTGGCTCTTCACGCAGCGCTGAGCTCGTCCAGCCACGTGAGCACCTGATGCTTCCTGGGCCCACCAGCGCAGCGGCGCACGCGGTTCTCGTCCCAAGCCTCGCCGGTCGCGTCGTTCTCCCGCATCCACTGCAACACCTCCAGATGCCCGTTCATAGCGGCGTAAAAGCAAGTGTCTGAGTTCCACGGGCAGTCATGCTCCCGCGCCCACTGTAACCGCCAGGTGCCCGCCCGAAGCGGCGAGTGCCGGCGTGAACGAGTTCCACGGGCAGTGGTGCTCCCGCGCCCATTGTAGCACCGCCAAGTGCCCGGACCGAGCGGCGTATGCACACGTCGATGTGTCCCACGGGCAGCCGCGCTCCCGCACCCACTGCAACACCTTCAGGTGCCCGCCCTTAGCGGCCAACAGACACGTATCCGTATCCCAAGGGCAGCCGGTGTTGTGCAGCCACTCCAGCACCTCTCGGTTTCCGCCACAGGCGGCATATGTACAGGCCTCCTTCAAACACAGCGTTGAGAGGGGGAACGGCCGTGTCCTCTTCGCGCGCTTGGCCCACTGCATGAGCGCGGTCGCCGCCACCGCCGCCGCGCACCCACACCCCGCCCCCGCGAGCGAGGCGAGGTCCGTGGGGCCCAGCCGCCGCAGCACCTCCTGCTGAAGGAGGTGAGCGGGCAGGATCCCGAGCACGGGGCCGAGCACAGGCGCCAGGGGCGGAGGCGGGTCGACTTGCGCCGCGGTCTTCATCGGATCTTGCGGAAAGGAGTATCAGGATGTTGCGGCGGCGCGTGCGTTGGCGACAGCGGCGGCGGCGGCAGTCGCGCGGCGCGCTCTCCCGTGGCGTGGCGCTTTGCGGCAACCCTCTTCTTACGTACTCGCAGCTTTTGTCGGTTCCTTCCAAGGACTGGCAGCACTAATTTCCCAAGGAGGCCGCGGGCGTCATGAGATCCGGGGGGGCGCGCGTCAAGGGGTGAGGGGCCGGGGAGCGGAGGCGCGGGCGTTGGCGGCGGCGACGGCGGCGGCAGTCGTGGGGTTCGCGGAAACGTGTGGACGCTCTCCCCCCGTTGCTTTTAGTATCTCAGCTTGGCACCCTCGAGGTCTCCCTCGGGAGCTGGAAGGCTGGTATCGAAGTCGATATTGACAATTCACTCTGGAGAGGAGTAACAGACAATACGCAACGCGGGAGCGGGCGGCGCGCGGCGCGGCGTGGCGCGATCGACGGTGTGCTCACTGGTCGTATATACACCACGGCGCGTTTGGCTCTAGCTATGAGGCTGTCATGTCACACGAGTCGTAATTCGGGTGCTCGTGGCAAAATGCTTTCAACATGTATGCAGCGATGTCGGTGAGAAGATGGTGTAGATGGAGGGCGTTACCCTTACTATGTACGTCGATTCGTGTGGTACCGCCGCCTTCCCTTCAAATATTTGGCTTGGATGCATTGGAGGCTCTTCACGGAGCACTGAGTCCATCCAGCCACGTCAGCACCTCCTGCTTCCTGGGACCACCGGCGTTGGCACGCGCGAGGTCCTCACGCCACACCTCGCCGGCCGCGTCGTTTTCACGCACCCACTGCAACACCTCCAGCTGTCCGTTCATAGTGGCGTGGATGCAAGTGTGCGAGTCCCACGGGCAGCCGAGCTCCCGCGCCCACTGCAGCACCGCCTGGTGCCCGCCCTCAGCGGCCCAGGCCGGCGTCAACAAATCCCACGGGCAGTGGTGCTGCCGCGCCCACTGCAGCACGCGCAGGTGACCGGACCGAGCGGCGAACGCACAACGTCGCTGTGCCCCACGTGCAGCCGCGCTCCCGCGCCCACTGCAACACCGCTAGGTGCCCGCCCATAGCGGCCATCCAACAACGTCGTCGAGTCCCAAGGGCAGTCGGTGTTGTGCAGTCACTCCAACACCTCGCGGTTTCCGCTACCAGCGGCGAGTGAACAGGCCTTCTTCAAACACAGCGTAGGGTGGTTGTGCCCGAGGTGCCAAGGGGGTGTATTCTTCTCGAGTTTGGCCCACTGCATGAGCGCGGTCGCCGCCACCGCCGCCGCGCACCCGCGCCCCGCCCCCGCGAGCGAAGCGAGTGCCCTGGGGCCCAGCCGCCGCAGCACCTCCTGCTGAAAGAGGTCCGGGGGCAGGCTCCCGAGCACCGGGCCGAGCAGGAGCGGCGCCGGGGGAGGGTCGACTGGGGGAGGGTCGCCTTGCGCCGCGGTCGTCATCGTAGCCGGGGCGGAGGAGTGACAGGACGTTGTCGCGGTGGGTGCGTTGGCGTCTGGCGGCGGCGGCGGCAGTCGTGGGGCGCGCGGATACTTGTGTGGCCGTGTCTCCCTTTGTGTCGGCCTCTTGCTACTTTATACTCGCAGCTGCGGTCAGTTGGTTCCTTCCAAGGAGCTGGCAGCAATACTTTTGCAAGTAGCCGCCGTCGTCGTGATACTGGGGAGCGATCGACAAGGGTCGGCGAGGGGCGAGGGGATGTAGCGGGCGGCGGCGTCGGCGGCTGCGGAGGCGGGAGTCGTGCGGGTGCGCGGACACTTGTGCGAGCGCTGTCTCCTCGTGGCTTTTTGCTGGGCACCCTCAAGATCTCGCGCAGTCGGGAGCTGGCAGGCTGGTATCGAAGTCAGGCTTGACACGACACATACACACACACATACACGTACACAGAGAGGAGAAGAGTGCTATGCAAGATCTGCTAGACGCAAGCAAGGCGGCGGGGGCGAGCGGCGCGTGGGTGGAGCGGCGCGATGGACGAATCAGTCATTGATCGTATATTCAACTCGGCGCACTTAGCTTCAGCTACTCGTATCGTACCACACCATGCGTCCTTCAGGCTGTCAGGTGCCCGGGCCAATATTTGCATGCATTACAGCGTTGCTGGTGAGGACATTGTGTATATGGAATGCGTCGTCATTTCCATGGATGATCGTCGCTTCGTGTGGTACCGACGCCGTCTCATGAACACATGTCGATTGAAGACTCTTCACGGAACGCTGAGTCCATTCAGCCACGTGAGCACCTCCTGCTTCCTGGGCCCACCGGCGTGGGCACGCACGTTGTCCTCGTCCCAAGCCTCCCCGGTCGCGTCGTTCTCCCGCACCCACTGCAACACCTCCAGATGCCCGCTTGCAGCGGCGTTTGCCGGCGTCACCCAGTTCCATGGGCAGTGGCGCTCCCGCACCCACTGCAGCACCGCCAGGTGCCCGCTCTCAGCGGCGTATGCCGGCGTCACCCAGTCCCACGGGCAGTGGTGCTCCCGCGCCCACTGCAGCACGTGCAGGTGCCCAGACCGAGCGGCGGTACGCACAGTTCAACGCATTCCACGGGCAGCCATGGTTGTGCAGCCACTTCACCAGCTCCAGGTGCCCGCCACTAGCTGCCGCACACGTCGTCGTGATATCCCACGGGCAGCCGGTGATGTGCAGCCACTCCAACACCTCTCGGTTCCCACAACGAGCGGCGTGTGAACAGGCCGCCTTCAAACACAGCAGTGGGAGTGTGTGCCCGAGGTGCTCGGGGGCGGTTGTGCTCTTCACGCGCTCGGCCCACTGCATGAGCGCGGTCGCCGCCACCGCCGCCGCGCACCCGCGCCCCGCACCCGCGAGAGAGGCGAGAGCCCTGGGTCCCAGCCGCCGCATCACCTCCTGCTGAAATAGGTCGGCGGGCAGGCTTCCGAGAAAGGGGCCGAGCAGCGGAGGGTCGCCTAGCGCCGTGGTGGTCATCGGATCTGTAGGCGACAGGAGAGAGGTGAGGGAGGTTGCGGCCGCGGGCGGGTGTTGGCGGCGGCGGCGACGGCAGTCGTGCGACGCGCGGACACCTGCGCCGCGCGCTGCGTGTGCTGGGTAACTCTCTGCTTGCTAGTCAGTAGTCTTCGGTTCCTTCCAAGGAGCTGGCAGGTCTAAGTGTCCAAGGAGCCCGCCGTCGTCTTCGTATATGAGGGGACGCGTCGTGGGGCGAGGGAAGCTGGCGGCGGCGCGGTCGTCGACGGCGGCGGCGGCAGTCCCCTCTTCTTACTGCACTCGCAGCTGCGGTCAGTCGGTTCCTTCCAAGGAGCTGACAGCACTATGTCTGCAAGTAGCCCGCCGTCGTCATGGGATCTGGGGGGGGGCGCAGTCGAGGGAAGGTAGCGGCGGCGCGGCGGCGGCGGCCGCGGTCGTGCGGCGCGCGGAAACTTGTGTAGCACTCTCCTCTCGTGGCTTTTTGCTGGGCACCCTCTAGATATCGGGCAGTCGGGGAGCTGGCAGGCTGGTATTGAAGTCAATTCCGATACACAAAGTGCAACACGTGTGAAGTGGGTATGATCACGACCTAAGGCGCCGGGGGCGGGCGGCGCGTGGGCGCGGTGGCGAGATGGACGGAGTGCTCATTAATCGTATCTCATCACACGGAACCTGTATCCTGTAGCTCTAGCTATCACACCATACGTCCTCTAGGTTGACGGGTGCCCGGGAAATCATTTTCAGGTATAGACCTACAGCATTGTGAGTCGGCATGAAGATGGTGTAGATGGAGTGCGTCAGTATGTACATGTTTGTCGCATCGTGTGGTACCGACACCGAACTTTGAGTGTCATTGAGCACATGATGCTCAGATATGTCGGTGGCTCTTTCACGGATCACTGAGCTCGTCCAACCACGTCAGCACCTCCTGCTTCCTGGACCCACCGGCGTGGCGACGCACGCGGTCTTCGGCAAAGACCACGCCGGTCGCATCGTTCTCCCGCATCCACTGCAACACCTCCAGCTGTCCGTTTACAGCGGCGTACACGCAAGTGCTCGAGTCCCACGGGCAGTGGTGCTCCCGCGCCCACTGTAACACCGCCAGGTGCCCGCTTGAAGCGGCGTTTGCCGACGCATCCAGTTCCACGGGCAGTTGTGCTCCCGCGCCCACTGCAACACATCCAGGTGCCCGCCATCAGCGGCCATCCTACAGGTATTTATATCCCACGGGGAGCCGGTGTTGTGCAGCCACTCCAACACCTCCCGGTTCCCGCCATGAGCGGCATATGAACAGGCCGCCATTGAACACATCGGTGGGAGGGGGAACGGCCGTGTCCTCTTCGCACGTTTGGCCCACCGCATGAGCGCGGTCGCCGCCACCGCCGCCGCGCACCCGCGCCCCACCCCCGCGAGCGAGGCGAGGTCCGTGGGGCCCAGCCGCCGCAGGACCTCCTGCTGAAATAGGTCGGCGGGCAGGCTCCCGAGAAAGGGGCCGAGCAGCGGAGACGTTGGATGGTCGCCTAGCGCGGCGGTCGTCATCGGATCTGGAGGCGACAGGCGAGCGGTGAGGGATGCTGCGGCCGCGGCGCGTTCGTCCGGTGTTGGTGGTGGCGGCGGCCGCGGCAGCAGAAGTCGTGCGACGCGCGGATGCCTGCGCGCGCGCGCGCTGCGTTTGCTGGGCAACCCTCTTCTTCTTACTCGTCAGTAATCTTCGGTTCCCTCCGAGGAGCTGGCACGTCTAAGTGTCCAAGGTGGAGCCCGCCGTCGTCTTCGTATCTGGGGGACGAGCGTCGTGGGGTGAGGGAAGCTGGCGGCGGCGCGGTCGTCGTCGGCGGCGGCGCCGGCGGTCGGCTTCGGCGGCGGCAGTCGTGGGGGCGCGCGGAAACTTGTGCGGGCGCTCTCCCCTCGTGGCCTTCTGCTGGGCACCCTCGTCAGCCCTCTCGGCAGTCGGGGAACTGCCAGGCTGGTATAGAAGTCAATTCTAACACGTACCCACAGAGTGGGGAGGAGTAATGCAGGATGCCTGCGAGTGGCGGGGCCGGCGGCGCATGGGCGCGGCGGCGCGATGAACGGACTGCTCACTTATCGTATTACAGATCACCGCACATGTCTGCATGTAGCTCTAGCTATCGCACTCGACGTCCTGCTGCCAGCCAGGTGCCCGAAATAACATGTTCATTCAAACAGCGTAGGTTGTGAGTTGGCACGAAGGTTGTGGATCGTGGAGTGCTGTTTCGTCGCTTTGCGCGGTATGAGATACCGACGTGCCGGTTTACATTGGAGGCCTGTCTTCACGGAGCACTGAGCCCGTCTAGCCACGTCAGCACCTCCAGCTTCCAGGGCCCACCGGCGTGGCGACGCACGAGGTCCTCGATCCACACCTCGCCGGTCGCGTCGTTCTCCCGCACCCACCGCAACACCTCCAGCTGCCCGAACATAGCGGCGTACACACAAGTGCTGGCGTTCCAGGGGCAGTCGTGCTCCCGCGCCCACTGCAACACCGCCAGGTGCCCGCCCTCAGCGGCGTATGCCGGCGTCAACCAGTTCTACGGGCAGTGGTGCTCCCGCGCCCACTGCAGCACGCTCAAGTGCCCGGACAGAGCAGCGTACGCACACGTCGACGCATCCCACGGGCAGCCGTGCTCACGCACCCACTGCAGCACCGCCAGGTCCCCGCCACTAGCGGCCGCAGACGCCGTCGTGGCATCCCACGGGCAGCCGGTGTTGTGCAGCCACCCCAATACCTCCCGGTTCCCGCCATGAGCGGCATATGAACAGGCCGTCTGCAAACACAGCGGTGGCAGGGGGAACGGCCGTGTCCTCTTCGAGCGTTTGGCCCACTACATGAGCGCGGTCGAGGCCACCGCCGCCGCGCACCCGCGCCCCGCCCCCGCGAGCGAGGCGAGAGCCCTGGGGCCCAGCCGCCGCAACACGAGGTCGGGCAAGCTCCCGATCAGTGGGCCGAGCAGCGGCGGCTGGCGGGGCGGACGAGGGTCGAATTGTGCCGTGGTCGTCATCGGATCTTGTGGAAAGGAGTATCAGGATGTCGCGGCGGCGCGCGCGTTGGCGACGGCGGCGGCGGCGGCAGTCGCGGGACGCGCTCTCCCCTGGCGTGGCGCTTTGCTGGGCAACCCTCTTCTTACGACTCGCAGCTTCGGTCGATCGGTTCCAAGGAGCTGGCAGCTCTAATTTCCCAAGGAGGCCGCGGGCGTCATGGGATCTGGGGGGCGCGCGTCAAGGGGTGAGGGGGGGGGGGGGGTAGCGGCGGCGCGGGCGTTGGCGGCGGCGTTGGCGGCGGCAGTCGTGGGGTGCGCGGAAACGTGTGGACGCTCTCCCCTCGTTGCTTTTATTATCTTCGCTGGGCACCCTCGAGGTCTACCGTGGGAGCTGGGATGCTTCAAGGCTGGTATCGAAATCAATTTGAGAGTTACAGATCACCTTGAGAGAATTCAGTGACAATTGCAAAGCGGGAGTGGGCGGCGCGCGGCACGGCGTCGCGCGATCGACGGAGTGCTCACTGGTCGTATAAAAACCCACGGCGCGTTTAGCTCTAGCTTCGAGGCTGTCTAATCACACGGAAACGTCCTCCATGTGCACGTGGCATTTTTTTCATGTGTACATACAACGTTGCCTGTATGAACATGGTGTAGCTGGAGTGCGTAATCGTTTTCATGTTCGTCGCTTGTTTCGGTAACGCCACCGTACCTCGAACATACATTGCTTGGAGGCTCTTCACAAGGCACTGAGCCCGTCCAGCCACGTCAGCACCTCCTGCTTCCTGGGCCCACCGGCATGGCGACGCACGCGGTCCGCGGCAAAAAACTCGCCAGTCACGTCGTTCTCCCGCATCCACTGCAGCACCTCCACGTGCCCACCCTTAGCGGCCCATTCACAAGCGTACGAGTTCCACGGACAACCCTGATCCCGTGCCCACTGCAACAACATGAGGTGCCCGCCCGCAGCGGCCCATCCGGGCGTCAACGAGTTCCACGGGCAGTGGTGCTCCCGCGCCCACTGCAGCACACGCAAGTGCCCGAACCGGGCGGCGTGCGCACACGTCCACCAGTCCCACGGGCAGCCGCGCTCCCACGCCCACCGCAGCACCTCTAGATGCCCACCCCTAGCGGCCGCGGACGCCGTCTCAGCATTCCACGGGCAGCCGGTGTTGTGCAGCCACTCCAGCACCTCTCGGTTTCCGCCATGAGCGGCATAAGAACAGGCCGCCTTCAAACACAGCGGTGGAAGAGGGAACGGCCTTGTTCTCTTCGCGCGTTTGACCCACTGCATGAGCGCGGTCGCTGCCACCGCCGCCGCGCACCCGCGCCCCGCCCCCGCGAGCGAGGCGAGTGCCCTAGGGCCCAGCCGCCGCAGCACCTCCTGCTGAAACAGGTGAGCGGGCAGGATCCCGAGCACGGGGCCGAGGAGCAGGAGCGGCGCCGGGGGAGGGTCGACTGGGGGAGGGTCGCCTTGCGCCGCGGTCGTCATCGTATCACACCGGGGGGGGGAGCGGGTAATGGAATGCTGTGGCGGCGTGTGCGTTGGCGGCAGCGTCGGCGGCGGCGTTCGTGAGAAGCGCTGATACTTGTCTTGGCGCGCTCTCCCCTCCTGGCGTTCTCTGGGAACCCTCCTCTTATTATTCACAGCTTCGGTAAGTCGGTTCCTTCAAAGCAGCTGGCAGCACTACTTTTGCAAGCAGCCCGCCGTCGTCATGGGATCTGAGGGGGCGATCGACGAGGGTCGATGAGGGGCGAGAGGAAGTAGTGGAGGCGGTGGTGACGGCGGCGGTGGCGGAGGCGGGAGTCGTGCGGGTCCGGGGACACTTGTGCGAGCGCAATCCCCTCGTGGCTTTTTGCTGGGCACCCTCAAGATCTCGTGCAGTCGGGGAGCTAGCAGGCTGGTATCGAAGTCGGTTTTGACACATACACATACACATACACTGAGTGGAGAGGAGTGCTATGCAAAATCTGCAAGATGCAACGCGGCGGGGGCGGGCGGCGCGTGGGTGGAGCGGCGCGATGGACGGATTACTCATCGATCGTATATTGCTCACTATCTGAAAGCTACGGAACCACATCTCATCTTCTCTTGGTATGAGTCGGGCCCTGCATACCCATGCCTGTTCATCCAATTTATCAGTACCCACACTCCGCTTCTCTTGTTATGATGTGGGCCCTTCATTCGACACGGCGCACTTAGCTTTAGCTACTCGTATCACACCATGTGTCCCCAGGCTGTCAGGTGCCCGGGCCAATATTTGCATGCATACACCGTTGCCGGTGTCTGAGGAGATTGTGTACATGGAGTGCGTCATCATTCCATGGATGGTCGTCGCTTCGTGTGGTACCGACGCCGTCCAGTGAACACTTATCGCTTGAAGACTCCTCACGGAGCACTGAGTCCATCCAGCCACGTCAGCACCTCCTGCTTCCTGGGCCCACCGGCTTGGGTACGCACGAGGCGCTCGTTCCAAACCTCACCGGTCGCGTCGTTCTCCCGCACCCACTGCAACACCTCCAGCTGCCCGCCCATAGCGGCCGAATAGCAAATCTGCCAGGTCCACGGGCAGTGGTGCTCCCGCGCCCACTGTAACACCGCCAGGTGCCCGCCCGCAGCTGCTACCAGACACGTATGCGAGCTCCACGGGCAGCCGGTGTTGTGCAGCCACTCCAACACCTCCCGGTTCCCACAACGAGCGGCGTGTGAACAAGCACTCTGCACACACAATCGTTGGAGGGACCCGGGGGGTGCCCTCTTCGCGTGTTTGGCCCACCGCATGAGCGCGGTCGCCGCCACCGCCGCCGCGCACCCGCGCCCCGCCCCCGCGAGCGAGGCGATGTCCGTGGGGCCCAGCCGCCGCAGCACCTCCGTGTTAAAGAGGTCGGGGGGCAGGTTGGTCAGCACGGGGGCGAGCAGCAGGGGAGGATCGCCTGGCGCCGCGGTCGTCATCAGATCTTGGGGTGGAGGCGTATCGGGATGTTGCGGCGGCGCTTGCGTTGGCGGCGGCCGCAGTTGTGGGGCGCGCGGATACTCGTGTGGGCGCGATCACCCCGCGTAGCGGTTGGCTGGGCAACCTTGTTCCTACTCGCAGTCTTCGGTTCGTTCCAAGGAGCTGGCGGCCGCAGGTCTAGTTGTCCAAGGAACCCGCGGCCGTCATCGGATATGGGGGTCGAGCGTCGAGGGGTGAGGGAAGGTAGCGGCGGCGCAGCCGTTGGCGGCGGCGGCGGCGGCAATCGTGGGGCGCGCCGATACTTGTGTGGGAACTCTCTCCTCATGGCTTTTAGCTGGGCACCCTCTAGATCTCGCAGTCGGGGAGCTAGCAGGCTGGTATGGAAGTCAATTTTGATACACAGTGCAACATAAGTGAAGAGGAATAAGATCACGACCTAAGGTGCCCGGGGCGGGCGGCGCGTGGACGCGGTGGCGAGATGAACGGAGTGCTCACTGATCATATCTCATTACACGGCACCTGTAGCTCTACCTCTCACACCATACGTCCTATGTGTCTGTAAAGCGTACTACCTGCAGTTTCTTGTACTACCTGTGGTAAGTAGGCGTTTGGTGATTGTGACCATTGGACTGTTGGCCAAATCACCAAACCCCAGCTTACCAGAAGATACTATCCCATAGACTAGGCACTAGGCTGCCGGGTGCCACGGGAAACATTTTCATGTATAGACCTCCAGCGTTGTGAGTCGGCAAGAAGACGGTGTAGATGGAGTCCGTCATTGTGTACATGTTCTTCACATCGTGTGGTACCGACACCGTTCTGTGAGTGTCATTGAGCGCATGATGCTCGGATACGTCGGTGACTCTTTCACGGATCACTGGGCTCGTCCAACCACGTCAACACCTCCTGCTTCCTGGACCCACCGGCGTGGCGACGCACGCGGTCCTCGGCAAAAACCTCGCCGGTTGCATCGTTCTCCCGCATCCACTGCAACACCTCCAGCTGTCCGTTCAAAGCGGCGTACACGCAAGTGCTCGAGGCCCACGGGCAGTGGTGCTCCCGCGCCCACTGCAACACCGCCAGGTGCCCGTACCGAGCGGCCCATGCCGGCGTCGCCCAGCCCCACGGGCACCCGTGCTCCCGCGCCCACTGCAGCACCTCCAGGTGCCCGAACCGAGCGGCGTCCGCACAGGTCCACTCATCCCACGGGCAGCCGTGCTCCCGCGCCCACCGGAAAACCTCCAGGTAGCCGCCACGAGCGGCCGCACACGCCGTCGCGACATCCCACGGGCAGCCTGTGTGGTGCAGCCACTCCAACACCTCTCGGTTCCCACAACGAGCGGCATATGAACAAGCCTCCTTCAAACACAGCGGTGGGAGGTAGGCGAGGCGCCCGGGTGCTGTGCTCTTCGTGTGTTTGGCCCACTGCATGAGCGTGGTCAACGCCACCGCCGCCGCGCACCCGCGCCCCGCCCCCGCGAGCGAGGCGAGGTCCCTGGGCCCCAGCCGCTTCAAAACCTCCTGCTGGAACACGAGGTCGGGCAGGCTCCCGAGCACGGGGCCGAGCAGCGGCGCCGGGGGCGGAGGCGGGTCGACTTGCGCCGCGGTCGTCATCGGATCTTGTGGAAACGACTATCAGGATGTTGCGGCGGCGCGTGCTTTGGCGGAGGCGGCGGCAAAGGCAGTCGCGGGGCGCGGTTTCCCCCGGCGTGGCGTCTTGCTGGGCAACCCTCCTCTTACGTACGAGTACTCGCAGCTTCGGTCAGTCGGTTCCTTCCAAGGAGCTGGCAGCTCTAATTTCCCAGGGAGGCCGCGGGCGTCATGGGATCTGGGGGGCGCGCGTCAAGGGGTGAGGGGGGCGGGGGGGGCGGTAGCGGCGGCACGGGCGTTGGCGGCGGGGTTGGCGGCGGCAGTCGTGGGGTGCGCGGAAACGTGTGGACGCTCTTCTCTCGTTGCTTTTATGATCTTAGCTGGGCACCCTCGAGGTCTCCCGCGGGAGCTGGGCGGCTGGTATCGAAGTCAATATTGATTGTTCACCGTGGGGAGGAGTAAGAGACAATATGCCAAGCGGGATGGGGGGGGCGCGGGGCGGCGTGGCGCGATCGACGGAGTGCTCACTGGTCGTATATAGATCACGGCGCGTTTAGCTCTAGCTACGAGGATCTCATATCACACGGATGGAAACTTTCTCCATGTGCACGAGGCATGTTTTTCATGTGTACATACAGCGTTGCCTGTGTAGCTGGAGTGCGTCATCGTTTCCATGTTCGGCGCTCCGTGTGATACCGACGCCGTACCTCGAACACACATGGCGGACACATTGGATGCTCTTCTTCACGGACCACCGAGTCCATCCAGCCACGTCAGCACCTCCTGCTTCCTCCTGCACGCCGGTGGGCCGGTGGGCGTGGCGACGCACGCGGTCCTCGGCAAAAACCACGCCGGTCGCGTCATTCTCCCGCATCCACTGCAACACCTCCAGCTGCCCGAAAATTGCGGCGTACATGCAAGCGTACGAGTCCCACGGGCAATTCTGCTCCCGCGCCCACTGCAACACCGCCAGGTTTCCGCCCAAGGCGGCGTTTGCCGGCGTCAACGAGCTCCACGGGCAGCCATGCTCCCGCGCCCACTGCAGCACGCGCAGGTGCCCGGACCGAGCGGCGTACGCACACGTCATGGCATCCCACGGACAGCCATGCTCCCGCGCCCACTGTAAGACGTCTAGGTGCCCGCCGCCAGTGGCCATCCAACACACTGTCGAATCCCAAGGGCAGCCGGTGTTGTGCAGCCACTCCAACACTTCCCGGTTCCCGCCACAAGCGGCGTGTGAACAGGCTTCCTTCAAACACAGCGGTGGGAGGAGGGACTCCTGGCGCCCAGGGTACGACCTCGTCACACGTTTGGCCCACTGCATGAGCGCAGTCGCCGCCACCGCCGCCGCGCACCCGCGCCCCGCCCCCGCGAGCGAGGCGAGGTCCCCGGGCCCCAGCCGTTTCAACACCTCCTGTTGAAATACGAGATCGGGCAGGCTCCCGGGCACGGGGCCCAGCAGTAACGACGGGGGAGGGTCGCCTTGCGCCGCGGTTGTCATCGGATCTTGGGGTGGAGAAGTCACAGGATGTTGCGGCGGCGCGTGTGTTGGCTTTGGCGGCGGCGGCGGCGGCAGTTGTGGGGGGCGCGGATATTCGTGTGGTTGCGCCTCCCCTCGTGGCGTTTGGCTGGGCAACCCTCTTCGTACTCGCAGTCTTCGGTTCGTTCCAAGGAGCTGGCGGCCGCATGTCTAGTTGTCCAAGGAACCCGCGGCCGTCATCGGATCTGGGGGGGCGCACGTTGAGAGGTGGGTGGATGT
>Ga0307488_10003160_pt1 | contig 13818 bp, 11 predicted proteins | sample SB02metaG_FD_202248 | JGI IMG/M metagenome (GOLD analysis project Ga0307488, IMG submission 202248) | Sea-ice brine microbial communities from Beaufort Sea near Barrow, Alaska, United States - SB 0.2 | ecosystem: Environmental > Aquatic > Marine > Coastal | place: USA: Alaska | collected... | reverse complement strand
ACAATTCTGGCCATACTTAGGCAGTTATTTTTAAAAGTTATTAACAATTGCTCCTCCTCTAGGACTTGAACCTAGGACCCTCTGATTAACAGTCAGATGCTCTAACCAGCTGAGCTAAGGAGGAATGTTCTTTTATATATTGTAATCAATTTTAGGATGGAGATGGAATGACCTAGCTAACTCTTTATAACCCTTAGCAGCCCCAAATCTATTTTCAGCACCTATGTGCCATTCTATAGTTTCTCCAGTATCATACTCACGATACTCTTTCCAATCATATATTGTAAAAGGTGTACCGTCCTCGGCTTGCATTTCCCATTCGTTTTGTACCTTTTCAGTTATATCATTATCGCTATACATAACCTTACCACACACCTTCTCTAAATCGTATTTAGTAGCATTAACCACATGACCGTGGAAAGATGTCCGTGAAGATAAATTAGCATGTTCGAATCTATTCATTATTTTTATTGTTCAGTATATTGTAATAGTAACATATTAATCTTAGTTCTGAAAGATTAGTATGGCATTTCTATATTTTTATTTTGATCTGCTTTGAATTTTGCAATTAGTTTAGTGCAAATAACTTTTAGTTCTTTAGAAAACTCACCCTTATCAATTATCCATGAAATGTAATTTGCATCATGTTCAAATACTTCTTTAAAAGGTTTTCCCTTGTTCTTACCGAAATTAAATACAATAGTTCGTTTACCATTAACTTCAGCAAATTTTAATTTACTACCTAAGTCAACCTGATCAGCTCTGCGTGTATTTACTACTTTATCAATTTCTTCAGCAGTTTGTGGCATTTCATATACTTCTCTTTGTTTTTGAAATATTTCCATAGTAGCTCTAACATCAGCTTCAGCCCTATGTGCACCTTCTAAATCTTTACCTGTGAATTTTTTATAAGTACTGGTTAGATCTCTTTTTTCATAGTTACTGTAAATAAGGAAAGGATCCATCACAGCTCTACTTCTATGATTGAATACAATACCACATCTCATGAATTCCTCACATAAGAAAGGTACATCAAAGAACAAGGCATTATAGCCTCCTAAATCACAATCACCAATAAAATCATTTATTTCAGATGCTATTGTTTCGAAGGTAGGTTTATCCTTTAACATCTCTAGAGAAATTCCATGCTTTTCTTCAGCCTCGGCTCTCATCTCTACATTACCTGGGTTAACTAATTGATTATAAGTCTCAATCTCGTTACCATCAAAATCAGTCTTAATCATACATATTTCAATGATGCGATCTGATGATGTACTTATTCCTGTGGTTTCTAAATCAAACCATACTATATTTTTCTTCATACTATACTTTTTAACTTTAACTGTTATAAATATTATATAGCTAAAATTAAAGATAGTTTTAAGTATTCAAAACATTTTATTACTATCAGGATTATAGTCATCCCATTCGTCGACCGGCGATTTATTAACAGCAGGCTTCCTTAAACATTTATTAAATAATGCTAGGAGCGTCCTTAACATGTTAACGATTAGGATCTGTGACTACTAATTCCATAGATGCAAGAGTAGTAGGAAGTTCAGTAATAGCAAGACTAAGACTTGATAGCGTTTTATTTAATGCTATATACTGAGTACCACGACCTGCCCTGTCTTGCTCTTTTTGTATTTTCTCCTTCTCTGCTGCTGGTGATAAATATTGGACTGCTTGTGCAATAAGGTTAGGCTGTTGTTGCATTAGATCTTTTATATCATCAATTGCTTTAATTAAAGCGAAATATGCTTTTCCATCTTTTGATAATGCAGCAGCTGATTTAAACAAGTCCCCAAAGGCAACAGTTTTCTCAACATCTATTTTATTAATAGATTCTGCAATTTTAGTAATTCCAGCAGCAGCCTTATCCAATTCTCCGCGCCTAGCAACCTCTCCTAGAGTTACAACGAATGAGGAGAAGTCTCTTAGTTGATGGGAAATACGAGCATTAGTTTTATATAGTTTACTAAATGTAGTACCTATAGAAGTTAATAAAATCGATACTGCATCAGCCACACGAACAGGATCAAATTTACCAGCAAATGCTGCAAGACCTGAGGCTATGTCCCTTAGCGCATCACCTGCACCTTCAACTGATTCTATACCTTTTTGTACTAAATTTTCATCCCATGATATAAGCCAGTTACCATCAGCTTCTTCTTGGCCACCGATTGAAGCAAAGGCTTGCCCTACTAAACCTAATGTTGTTTTAATTTTTTCAGCAGTTTTTGCAGGATTTTTTATTCCTACAAACGCATCTACACCAGCCGCAATGTCTATCAACGCAGTTCCTGCGCCTTGGACAGAATCTATACCTTCTTGTACTTTAGATTGCTGAATTCCTAACAATCCACCCCAAAAGCCAGATTTTTGGACCGTCCCTTGATCTGCAACAGCAGCAAAAGCTTCTTGCACAAACCCAACAGTTTTTGCTATATTTTCCCCAACTTCAGCAAAATTAATTTTGGCTTTTACAAAGCCTACAAAACTAGTTAAACCTTCTGCAATACCAGTTAATGCAGACCCTGCACCTTGCACAGCAGCAATTCCTTTTTCTGTAGCATTAGGGCTCATTGCAGTACCAAACACAGCACCGAACAACCCACCGGGGTTTGCAGGTTCGCCCCCTGCTTGTGCAAAGGCTGCGCTGATAGAACCTAAGGCTAATGCCAAGTCTCTAGAATCTTCAACATTAAATTTAAGGTCTTTAAATGCCTTTAAGCCTTTTGCTACCTGTTGTAATGCTACACCAGCAGCAGTATAACCAACCGCCGCCGCCGTCATAACAACAGCCGTAGCTGTAGTTTTAGCAGCAGCCTTAACCCCAGCTATTAAACCAGTATCTTCATTAATACCAGTAAATGCCCACGAAACTGCACCTAATGTATACATTAGATTTTTTGAATCATCCTTGGTAAATTTAACATCCTTCATTGCTTTCAAACCAGGGCCTAATTCCTGGAGAGCAAGTCCAACCGCCCCAAACGCTAATGCGCCTAACCCAATCACAACAGACGCAACACCGGCAACCCCCATGACTAAACCAATACCTGTTAATAAAGCAAGTTGTGTGGTCACGTCTTTCATAGTTACACCTTTCATTGCTTCACCAAACGGGGTATACCCAAAACCAAATGCCTTTAAAGAAAGGCCAACTGCAGCAAAGGCGATGGCGCCTAGTATTATAAATGCTGGGATTGGACCAGCACCAGCAACACCCATAACTAATCCAAAACCTGCTAATAGTGCTAGCTGTATTCCAACATCTTTCCATTTTAAACCTTTAGTAGCCTTTGCATACGGTACGTACCCGAAGGAGAAGACTATTAATGAAAGACCTATTACTGCTACTGCTAACGCGCCTACGAGCATTGTCCCTAGACCAAACTTACCTATTAAACCAACAGCTCCGCCGATGAGGACGATAGTAAGTGCTTGTTTTATTATATCTACAAATGTTACGTTTTTAGGGAATGCTTTAGCAAATATAGCATAAGCAAAACCAAATACCATAACACCTAAGCTTATTAGAACTAGATTTAACACTCCCTTTTTAATAGATTTACCTATTTTCTTACTACCTAAGAACGCTATTGCTCCGCCTATTAATACAATTGATAAAACCATTGCTAGCATTAAAATAGGTGATGTTACGACAAATAATGCAACCAAGGCAAAGAAAGCTAGACCAAGAGCAAATGATTTTAGAGCATCACCCATCTTATCTAATGTTCTTGCTCCCTTTCTTATTGCTTTTGACATTTTTCCTAGCAATGCCATTCCTATCCCAAGCGTAACCATAGCAATCACCATAAACTTAACACCGCCAGTTACACGAACAACTAACGATACTAATGATGCTATAAGTAATCCTTTTGCAAAAGACTTTAAAGACCTTCCTAGTACACCTAAAGATTTTGCACCCTTTTTAATTGTTTTGTCAAACTTACCAAGAAATGCTACCCCTGCACCAAGAGTAACCATAGCTACTAATAAGAATGGAATTCCAATTAGACCTACAATTGCTGCTAAACCTGCTAAAGCTAAACCTTTCGCAAAAGAAAGTAAAGAGGTACCCATTACATACAAAGACTTAGCACCTTTATTAATCTTTTTTGAATTTTTACCTAATTTTATAAACGTTGGTGTTATAGCTTTTATAGCAGCTTGTACCATCTTAATACCTAGCTTACCAATTGGCAAGAGTATTGCTGCAGCGAATAATGCAAATGCAAACTTCTTTATTGCTGAGCCTAATAATATTAGAGAGTTTACACCTTTTTTTACTTTAGGAGTTCCAAATTTTTCTAGAACTTTAAAAAGAGAATCTATAGACTTTTTAAGACTAGCTACAGTTCCCTTTTTAATTTTTTGATATATTCTTAATCCTCTTGCTAAATTTACAACACCACTCCCTAGCATAAACAGCGCCTGTAGAGCAGTTGCATCAGCCCCCTTACCCTTCGTACCTTTTTTTGGGATAGCTGATTCTTTCTTCTTAACTACTCCCATCTTACCCCCTGCTGCGATTTGCTTTAAATATCTGCTTTGGAGAGCATCAATACGCATATCATGCCTAAACCTTTTTCTACGAAAATACCAGGTTTTGGCCCAATTAAACAAACCTTGCTTGCCTTGCTCATATAGCTCTCTTAGTTGATAGAGTGAACCGCTTTTAGCGTTATTTAATAATTCAGTCTTTCTACTTGAAACTGAGATAGTATCTAACTTTTCTAAAATAGACATATACACCCCTAGGATCTGGAGGTCGGCAGCACCAGCTTCCGCTTTAGTGCTTTTTTTAGACGACATCCCACCCCCTCCCTTTTGAATATAAAGGTCTATGGCACCAAGAGTTTTTGCGGTTTCTTCAGTAGCCGCCTGGATCTTTGTTAATGGATCCATTAGGTCTTTTAATGTTAAAGTAGCCATCTAGGTTTTATTTTTTACATTTTTGGCATGTTCATACTAGGCATTGATGGCAATTTATATTGCCCCATACTCTTGCTAGCTTGATTCTTCATCCCATCCATATTGTATTTATCCTCGGTGTCTTTAGTATTTTGTTCCTCTTCTTTATTACGCTCTTTTAATATATCATTATAAATTTCTAAAGTATATTCATATTCATAGAAAGGAAGCAAATCCAACTCAGATGGTTGGAGATGCAACTTTTCTAATAATAAAACTCTAACTTTAAAGAAGTTCAGAAGAGATATCTGGAATAAGGAAGAGAGCTTTGATGCCACCGGGAAACGTTAGGGGGACGGTGACCTCCTCACCGCAGCTTTTACATGGAAATACCATGTCTGGTTTAACACCAACTTTCATATCTTCAGCTAATCTGTAGACAATTGTATATTTTGTAGAATCCCAGCCCTGAAAGGAAGTGATAACTGCAAAGATATCTTTTTCTGCCCATCCTCGCCACTCCCTCTGTAAATAAGGTAATATAGATAATGTAGATTTATCCCAGGTTTGATTATTTGATTCTTTATCTCTAATGTATTCAGTTATAGCTCGCATTACACCGATAGTAGGTGGTGCCATTTTAATAACGCCATAATTTTTGGTAGCCACAGAATAACATCGATCAACCTCGTCGTAATATTTTTCAAATCTTTCTACAACTGAATTAAACTGTAGGTTAGTAGTTCTTAATTCCATTGACTCTTGAGAAACACAGCTTGAGTTTTTACATGACTTTTTACCTACAGGCATCATTAGTGTTTGCTCACCAGTTTTAAATGTTAATTCTCTAACTGAAAGTATTAAATAGATTCTATCTTCTTCAAGAATATCTTTATAAGAACCTCTTTGCGTACCATACATTACTTTACAGCATGATATTATTAAGTTATTTAAACCTTCATCTACTTCCATTAAGTCTTCTTCATCTATAGTAGAAAAACTCCTAACTTCAGCAACCTTTGCTGGTCTTATATGAATTTCTAAATCGTCTCTATAAAATTTACCCTTAGACGGGAATTTGTTAAGATCCAAACGAGTGTAGCCTATCATTGCGTTTAACCTCTTAACTTCAGGATCATCGGCAGTAACTTTATTCATTTGTCTATTAACATCAACCTTACCTAACTCCTTTACTACAGTATTAGGAGTTTCTGTAGCTTCAACCTGAATACCCTCGGTCTCATGAGTACCTTCGGCCTTAGCAAATTCCTTATTAATATTTTCTTCGTGCTCTTTTGACATTTTTATTTGTTTTTTATTAATTGTTTCTCTGGTTTTGTTTCTTCAACAATATGCTCTACTATTAATTGTCTAACATATCTTGAAATGGCAACAGGCTTGGTTCTGTTTTCCATTGATTTTTGTATAATAATTGTATTAAGACTGTCCTCGTCGCTCGGTGTTAATAATACTTGCAGTTTTTTAGTAAGTCTCCTCCTTTGTGGAATGAGTTCTTGTACAGTTTCATTAAAACCATATTTAGGATTATCAGATTTAAATTTACTAATCCAATGCTCTACTCTTTTTAAAACATCACTTAGAGCTGCATCTTCTTTAAACACTTCTATAACATCTCTATTAAATGCAGTAGTACCAAAATCTTTAACTGCACGCTTAATGTACTTCCCTGTTCCAAAGTTATTAGGATTGTCATTTATAGAATATCCTATATAAACTTTGTTAGTTTTTTCTTGCTGTAATTTGTAAATAATCATATTTCTATATTATATAATTTATATTATATATTAGAGTGAAGACAAAAAAACTGGGAATACTTTAATATTCCCAGTTTTAATTTAAAATAATTGATTAAGCCCCTGCGCCACTACCTACATTCTCCTCAACCCAGTGATCACAACGGTAAGTCATTGTTAATACTGCTGCATCTTGAGTAGTGTAATTCAATTCATCGATAAAGCCAATCTGACCAGTTGGGAATACATCTTTAAATGTAATCTTTCTGTAAATATCACCAGCTCTGTTATACTGAACAACAATCATACTACCTACATAATCTTTCTTTAATCCCATTTCACCAGTTAATGGATCATAGATTACATTAGTCCAATTACGGAATGTATTATAAATGTAGTTTTCATTAGCTTCATTCAAGTTAAGACTGAAGTTAAGTGTTAAATCAACAAACGTCTGTGCTGGCATACCTGCAAAAGATCTATCAGCAAATTTATATTTTTGACCAACGGCATCAATAGATGGATTTAAAGCATTTAATCCTCCGATTGAATTTACTTGTTCTAATATCAGACCTGTATCATCCCCTAGTGGTGAAAATATAGTCACCTCAAATAGGTTAGGTTGGATTGGTTCGAACCTTTGGCTACTGGCCCTTGATTGGGTATAATGTGGTAACGGCATAGTTTATTTTATTTTTTTTATATATTCGTCTTCTTTTAACTTCTTATTGGAAGTTTCCTGAGCTAATTGCACCAGTTCTTAAAATAGTTGTTCTTTGTACAAGAATTTCCATTCCTCTTACTGGTTCAATGTATGTATCTAAGATACCTACGTTCTGATCAATGACTTCTGGTGTGTTATTTGTTTCGTCCATTATATTTCTATAATCATAAACACCATCATCATTCTGAACCGTTGATAAGAAGTTATCAGCTAATGTTTTTATTTCTAATCTCGTTTGAGCTGTATTAAATTCGAATAAGTAGTTTTTAAGAATTGCATCAATACCATCTTGGATGTAAATTACAACTTCTCTAACATTGATTGAGCTTAAAGCAGATTTAGGAACCTGTTGCCCGGTTTTATTGGCAAATATAGTTGGTCCTGTTCCACTTTGGAATATGATTGGGTTAATTCCAAACGGCTCTAAGTAATAACGATCGTCTTTATCAAGATTTATTTCTAATCCTACAACGCCATTTCCTCCTAGAACGCCACGTCTTACTCCGGCTACAATTGACCAAGGCAATGCGTTTTCATATTTAAGTATAAAATTATTAGATACGTTTGCAGCAGGTGGTACATTTATATTTTTACCTAAATCTCTAACTGTAATGAAAGGATAATAATAACCACCCCAAGATCCACCAGCTGTTGCTGAAGGTAATGAGTATCTAACGGTTGGATTCTTAGAAAGATCTCCACCATCAGATATCATTCTAGATGATAGCCCTCCAGTTAAATCAGTAAAGCTTGGGTCTGTACTTGCTTTAAAATCTTTAGCAGATGGGGCATTAATAATTGCAAATGCATTTTTTCTACCTTCACATAACTTTGTATAAATAGATTTGCAGTTTGCTTCAATACCATTTCCAAAAGTATCTACTACATAACGGAAATTAATAGTTTCTCTGTCTGTTAAAGCTTTGTATAAATTAGTACCTCCTAAAATTGGACTCAAGATTGTGTTCTGCCTAGCATTAGTTCCATCAGGTTGCTTAGATAAAGGCAATGCATAACCAGGTAATTGGAATATGTTAAGATTATCAATCCACGAATCTATTGGGTAATACAATTCTACCTTTAATATATCACTAGGGGATGCAGCTACTGTATTTATAAGAATTTCAGATTGGCATGTAACTAATACAGCAGTTCCTGCAGCAGGTATATCTGCAGCTGGATATTGCGCAGGTGTTATTCCACCTACAACTGAATTAATTCGTGTTAACCTTGAATATCCGCCAGCAGCTACACCTTCGGAGTTTAGTAAATAATTTCCTACAATTACTTTAGCTATTTGTAAGTCAGCTGTATTAATTAATATTTGGTTAGGTTTTAGTAAAGGTTCTTTAGCTGAACCTGCTATAATATCAAAAGTTGTGTTAAGTGAACCTTTTAAAGTTTGTATACCTAATACACCGGCTCCAGCTGAAACAGATGGGGTTTTTGATGACCAAAAGAATTTTGTAGCATCACCATCGATACTAAAGTTAGTTGCAGTAGCTAAAGTAGCAAATTGAGCATCTTGGTAAGCTAGGACCCTAACAGATGGCAAGAAATAAGCTGAATCTGAGATTGCAATTTTATTTCCTGCTAATGTTGGGGTTGCTGTGTGTACAAAACCATAATCACTTTCAACAGCATTAAATACTAACCATGACGTTACCCCACTTGCTGATGTTTGTCCATATAGAACTTCATCACCATCAGTTAAAGTACCATCTTGGAATGCAGTATATAAACTAGATCCATAAGAACCTATAACTCCAGCAACGCCACCAATAGTATAAGGAATTTCATCAGCAACAAAACCAAAATCAGTTTCATCAATATAATTAAATGGTGCAGCTGTATCAAAGTTTCCTACTACAGGATCACCGGTTGAAGATAATGTTACAACTATATTATTACCACTAACTTGAACAGAAGTTACCGGTACATATTGAGCCGGGCTTAATCCAGCATTAGTTAATATATATGAACCTACTACAGTTGCAGAATTTGCAGTCATTGTACTAAACGCAGTCCAATAAGTATCTTTAGCACCAGCTGGTCCTGCTACCTGAAGTGTAAAATCTCCACTTGATGCAGTAGCTATAGTAACTGTATTTGTACCACCATTAGTTACTGTAGTACCGGGTGTTCCAGCAGCTGCATAATCTAAATCAGAAACAATTGGTCCACTATATGATAAAAAGTTGACATCAGTCTGAGAACCATTTTCTTGTACGTGCTCAATATTATGTCCAACTAAATCAATTCCACCAGGTACACCATCAATAAGGAAATCCCCACTAAATAAATTTTCATTTACTGTAACAAATAATCCAGTAGATGCAGTATCAGCATTAACGAGTTTTTCAACAAAAAGATTATTGCCTAATAGGTCTACAAAATCTGGAAGTAAACATGCAGTATAAGTTGCTTGTAATTGTACCTCAGTTTCATTAAAGAACTGAGCCAGATAAGTATCAGTAGAGTCACTTGGTAATACTCTTCTTTTTAATCCTCTTGTTGGATCAAAGTATTGCTGAAAGGTTGGATCTGATGCAAATCTTGAATAAGGTGTTGTACTACTAAAGTCTCCACCAAAGTTACCACCAATTACAAAGATATCTACAAAGAAGTCGGATATTAAACTATCTTTATTTAAATAACCAGGTACATTCGCAGCACCATACCACTCTTCTACCGTTACTTGGTATTGTAAAACATTTGTTGCCGCAGATTTTTTAGCGATTACAGATATAGGAGTTTGGCCTAAATTAGTTACATCCAATAAATCAGAAATACCTGTTGGTGTTAATTTTGTTTGATCTGCCCCAACATTAGTTAAAAAGTCTGAGGTTGATGGGAACCAAAATTTATCTCGGTTATACATCGATTGTAATGCAAAATCAGCACCTGCATTAGCTTGTGCATTAGGAGTAGCTGCTGTACCAAATCTAATAGCATTTACTTTATCATCTGCAGTCAACGTAAGTAAGTTTAATGCAAGGATAGGGCCTCTTTCCAATGCTGATAAACAGCTTCTGTGGAAAAAAGAATCTTTTCTTTCTAAGTTTCTATCAATATCACCGTACACTTGCTTAAAGAAAGCAGTATCGGGAATGAAGACGGGGGTATTGAACGGACCTCTCTTTGAAAACCCGACTACTAATCGTGTTTGGTTCGCAGGAATACTAACTACTTGACTCTTGTCAAATTCGAAACGATATGTACCTGCAGCTTTAAGAGAAGCGATTTTTGGATCTAGTGCCATCTTGTAATATATTTTTTTTGTTTATTAGTTTTTTTATATATCTACCAAGTAACTACTTTTTATATTAAGTCATAGATATCAAAATTAAGATTTCCACCTTTTGAATCTTTTTCTAATATTTCATCAATCTTTGAATGTATGTCAACACTAGCCTCATCATATATCTCTTCTACAAAATCTGAGAAGTCTAAAGTAGTGAAGAACTCCGAGCTATTTATACAAGTCATAATTAAATCATCATTACCTAATTGTCCTGCATATGACCCATTAGGAAGCTTTCCAAAAGTAGAGGATTCTTTCACGGTGTCTTTATCAAATATTTGAATTTTGTTTTGAGAAACATATTTTTTAAAATTTTGGCAAAAGATCGGTTTATTATCTTTCTTTACCTTAAGGCCAAACTGCTTTGTCTTAGCATCAACGCGGTGTTTAAATTTAACAACCGACTCTTCATCGAATTGATTTCTCTGTGGAAAGACTGTTTCCATTCTTTTTATTAATTCTCCCCCAAACATATTCCATTCAATTATTAGTTTTACATTCTCTGAAAAGAATAAATCAAATGCTAAAATATACAAGGTTTTTGCAAATTCTTCAATCGTATGAGAATTGCTTCGGAACCGTCCTACTTGACTTATACCAAAGAAATCCACAAAACTTCCTGGGGTGGTGACGGTTTTCCAATCTGCTTCAGCTAGCATCTTTATTTTAAAAATATTAATAACAGAATAATCACCACCTACACCTTCTGCAATATCTACTGAAAATACCCAATAGTTAGTATCTTCTTCTATTTCATCTAAATTAAAGTCTGGGTGCCATAACAAACCTGAATAATCAATCTCTGCATCTTCAAACTCTGGAACTTCAATATGCTGAAATTCTATTTGATTCATTGTAAGCTTTTTTAAACTGCCTGCACTTAATAACAATGAAGAACTAGCTATAAATTGGTTTCCATACTGCCTGTTAAAAGCTTCATCACTACCTAAGTTAGCAACTTCTTGTCTCATCCATGCATCATCTCTCCCTGGAACATCCCACCAGTCTACTCTGAATGGTACATATTCGCTCAACCCTTTATCAGCAGCTGTATAAATGTCATAGAATTTATTAAAACCATTAGGGGTACTTGTAATGATTACTTTAGAATTGGCAGATGCTGATACTGTAGGATACACGTTTTCATAAAAAGTGTTTACAAAGTTTGCAGGAATATGCGCAAACTCATCCATAAATAATAAATGAATAGTAAAACCAATAGCTGCTTTCTTTGTAGTAGTCTGACCTATAATCCTACAACCGTTATCAAACTTGGAATTAAACACATCCCATTTAAGAGTACCGGGCTTGATAAAGAAAGGTAAATGTTCTAATATAGTTTTACCTTTATCAATAATTTCTCTTGTTGTAGCACCCTTATTTGAAAGTATTAAAGAATTTTTATCAAAATTAAATACTGAATACCACGCAATAAAGATAGAAGAACATATTGTTTTACCTACTTGTCTACTCGCAAGGCATATATTAAATCGCTCAGCTTGAAATTGCCTTAACATATCTTCTTGATAGGGCCTAAGAAAAATCGTCTGTAATCCTTCATCAGTCATCACGGTACAGTACGTGTTTGCAAAATATACAATGTCAGTTGCACACTTTTTAATTTCCCTTATCTCTTCAGGTGTATAATTAAATACAATATTACCTTTTCTTAAATTAGGATTGCCTTCATAAAATGGTGTAGACTTAGGTTTATATCCTTCGTCTAACGCTAATATTAATTGTTCTACTTTATACGAAGTCCATGCAAAAGACTCAGCACCTTTCGATACTTTAAATTCAAAGCCTGCTGATTCTGCTTGTGGTTTAGCCATTGTGTTCTTCTAAGATAGCAATAAGTTGATTAGTATGTATTATTTCAAATTCAACATTATCCAAGGTCACTATTGTACCTAGACCTATATTTTTTAATATAACATCACCTTCTTTTATATGATCGGAGTCGCCAGCATTAATAACCCTAGCTTTACGATTATATTTGTCAACAGGTATAATAATACCAGCCGAGGTTGTCTGTTCTTGTTGTTCAATTTCTTGAATTAACAAGTAATTATTCTTCATCTTCATTTCCATCGACATCTTGTATATCTTCTTCTTTAATTGTATCTTGTAAAGCTCTCATTAAATCCTTTGTTCCTCGGGACTTAATACCACTTTGTTTATTGGATGAGGTAGAGCTTTCATTATTATGATAAACATCGACATCACGTGATATCTTTTTAGCATTTTCTTCAATAGCTACCATGTACATTGTTTGACTTTTAATAATATCCAAAAGAGTTCTCTGTAAATCACTAAGTACCTCAAACATTCTTGGTGAAACATCGCCTTCATGAATTGTCTCCATTAATAAAGTAATTGCAGTTTCACTATTTTGCATTTGTCTAATTAACATAGATAGAGCAGATTCATCTAATTGTGCCTTGGCTCTAATATATTCATGCTCGGCAATAATCTCTTCGCTCAAATAAAATGTTAATAAGCTATTCATTACCTTTTCGGCTTTGTTTTTAGCTCTAACTAGTTGTGCACCTTGGTTACTCTCGATTCTAACAGGCTGAAGATCAATACCGCTATCCCCCAGCCCCTCTACTTCATCAGGTAAATCATTTAAGAGATCTCCTAAACTATCACGAAATTTATCTTTGGATGTTTCTTTCATATATCTAAATTTATAATATATATTCCAAGTTACCTTGGGTTAGTAACAGTAGGGAGCATTAACTCAGGGGAGGCGTTATCAAGCAATAAAGCTAAATGAGAATCTTTTACTACATATTGACTTAGAACTAATTCTTGTAAGTCTTCTGCTATTGGTTCGCTCCATATTCTAATATTTGTTAAATCAGATTTACACCCTAGTAGTTTCCATACCTTGTCAGTAGGTACTGAAATTGCTGGTACTGTTTTTGTTTTAATATAAACACTAGTTAAATCGGCAGTTCTATCTGGGTTTATTGCTGCAGCCGTTTCAACTGTACTATATAAAAATAATGATAACTGTTTTGCTAAATTGTTTAAATTAATAACAGCAGCATACCATTTGTCTTTTAATAAAGATACTGTGCCTAAATCATACTTATAATATACAGTGT
>Ga0307488_10003158_pt1 | contig 13820 bp, 14 predicted proteins | sample SB02metaG_FD_202248 | JGI IMG/M metagenome (GOLD analysis project Ga0307488, IMG submission 202248) | Sea-ice brine microbial communities from Beaufort Sea near Barrow, Alaska, United States - SB 0.2 | ecosystem: Environmental > Aquatic > Marine > Coastal | place: USA: Alaska | collected... | reverse complement strand
TTTGATAAAGAATGGTACGGAGATTGGAAGTCATCAGATAAAGATGATGAAATTGTTTTAGAACGCATCAACTTTCGTATAAGTCAAAAGCCTCATCTATATGAAGATTAGAATTTATTGATCTTTGGGAAAACTACAGTCTTCTATATCAGGGTTTCTAGTATGTTTAGGATGATTTATAGCATATGAATATGTACAACATGGGTTATGTTCTGCTCCGTTTTGACTAACTAGATAACCACTTTTTCCAGCAGAATTTGGATTACCTGTATCACCATCTTGGAATATCTCATTAATCTGTTCTAAGGTTGGATTAGCAAGACACGGCTTAATATATGCTTCAAATAAAGCATATCCTAAAGGATTGTTTGTTAATATGCCTGTTGGTGTTCTAGCATCGTCACTCCACTCTGGAGCAAGACTTCCGCCGTCCCACAAACTTGAATACTCAAACATACAGAAGTTAAGTAGATATAAGTATTCTTTTACTGCTAACGGGAATTGTTGTTCGTTAGTAGCCCAGTTAGGCAAGCCTTCAGGAATAAACACATTGTTATTAACTGCTTCTTGGATAGCAAGAAACGTAGGTCCTGTTTGCCAGTCTGAACTATATTCTGGTTGTGTTTTCATTTCCTTTGCTGGCAAACCACACATATGTAATGTATGGAATGTATGTTCAATTACTTCAGTTGCGTCAGCATTGCCGTCACCTGGAGTAACTCCTGTAGGTTGATACCATATAAAGTCATTCATCACATGTGGTTTGTATGGTGGATCACCACTAGGATCACCATTGTATAAAGGTAGTAAGTTCCAATGTGCGTAATTTTCTTCAAGTAAAGGATTTGGATTATATGTAGCACCTGAGCCATAACCAATCCTTTGTATTGTAGGACCTTCATCAGCATGATAAGTGCCAACTTCACCTCTGAGAATTCTAATGAGTTCTTTTTGTTTTATCGCAACTATATTTTCTCCTGTTGGGTCTACAAACAGTTGATACATTCGTGCTACTTTTCTGAGCCAAGCATCTGGAACTGCTGGATGATATCCAAATTGTAATCCAGCCGCCATTATGCGTGTGCCGTTTACTGTTGCTTCTCTTTTAAAGAACTTACTACCAGGATCAGGGTATGCTACAGCAGGGTTATTCGTAACATTGTTGACATTAGTAACAGGTGTGCTGTCATACAACAATGTTCCAGCATATTTTTCAGTAAAATCAACTGTTGATGCATTGTTTGTCTTTGAACCTACCGGGACATAATCTCCGCCTGGTAATTTAGGAACACCATCTGCTGTATTAGTTAGACGCCAAAACCAATCATTGAGCATAGTGTTATCTTGTTGTCTAACAGTTTGGAACCAATTCGCAAATTCTTGGTCTCCTACCATTGGACTAGCACTTATTGATCCTATAACTTTTTCAAACCAACCTTGTTGACATGCTAATGTACAAGCAAATGTTGCTGTAGTTGAACCTAGACTGTGACCAGTAATTATTAGTTCCTTAACTTGACCTCCATGTTTATGTGAAATTTCTTTTAAAGATTCGTATAATGTTTTACCAGGAACTGGATGTAGTGTAACATTTCCTTGCTCAGGACGAGTGCCGTCGGCGAGAACGCCACAGCCTTGATAATATTTTAAAAACCCTTCTGCTACTTGTCCACCACCATATGGGTTAGGTTTAAATGCGGCCATTGCATCGACACCAAAGTCAGCGCCTGTTTGTGACCCTCTAAATACTAAGTATGCAGTTTTAGGTTTTGCTGTTTCATATGCAATAAATGCGGCTGGCTCAACAAAAGGACCAAAAGGAGGTAATACTCCAAATTTAAAACATGTCCATATAGGCTGATGAATAGTATATTCTTCAAATTTTATTGGATTATTTGAACGTTCATCATTTGGACATAAATTAGCATACTTTGCTTTAAAGGTTCCTTTATATGGTTCTGATATTTTAGTTACACTATTGTAAACTTTATCATGGGGACGGCCTTGATTGATCCAATCTCTGGACATTTGACTACAGACATCAACAAGCATTGAACATCGTTGTTGTCGTTTAATGTATTGGTCTTCGGTAACTACTGGGTGTTGATTACCCTGGTTAAATTTAATCTGGCCCATGAGAGTCCTTTAATTTAATGTTCTAAGTTATAAACGCCTAAAACATCACTACGATTTGCCGCATCATCGCCGTCACCAGGCTTAACTATAACATTCCATTTAGGAACAATGTTTCTACTGCCAAACGCAGAGCTGGTTCCGAGAGGTTGTTTCATCATTTCATCGTATGTAATTAAGTTTTCAGGATTCTTTTTAAGATTTGCATACTTTGCCATTAATCGAGTTTTAAGTATTTCTAAATCCTCAGGACTATTCCATTGCCATCCATTATTTTTTGGATTTTTAATTAATGTGTTTCCGTCTTTCTTCAGAAGATCCCAAAACAAAACTTTCGGTGGTGTAATAGCATGATGTGTTGTTGCAAAATCAACTTTTTTCTCTTCACTTTTATTAGCACCCATTGAGAACCTAATTAAAAAGTTCGATGGGCGATCGGTAGTTGAACCAGAAACATCTGCTCGTTTAGTGTAAGCATAAAATCTAACATTAGGATGCATGTCAGCCAATTTATAAGACAAATCTAAGTATTCATCTGAGAAGAAATCCCCAGCATCATGCCAGCGAACTGCTAGACTTACATTTGGATCATCTTTAACTAGTGATTTATTGTTTTCAAGGTCTATTTCAGTGTTTAATTTATCAAAAAATCCTGATGGATCGTTGTATAAAAAGTTTAGTTTTCTTGTTTGACCTAAAGATACTGGAGACCATTGTACATATCCACCTTTTAAAGCATAACAGAATGTCTTACACTCTCCTGCTCCTGGGCATGTATTGACAATTTGAAACTCTCTGCTATCTTCATTATATGCTAACCCTGTTAATGCAGGTATACCAATATTAAAGAAAACTGTTTCAGTCCCATCACCGTGAGACATTTTTTCATTTTGTGAAAGAATTCTTTTAGGGCGTTCCGTAATATCAGCGGCTAATTTCTCTAAATCATATTGTTGGCCGTTTGGATCAACAATAGGCACTTGTTTGTCTGTAGCAAGAACGTTATCATCTTTTGGTGGATTGTTATGTCCGATCATGCTATCGGTTTTATCATCGTTTTGATATTTGTTTACAATATTTGATCGATGAATATAAGGCATTTTATATTTGTCAGTCTTTAGTTTCTTTTTATCAACTGTACGATTCAAGTAATCTTGTAATTCTTTATTTGAAGCTGATCGAGTTGGAGCATCAATTACTTCATCAAGTTCATCTTCATCAATCTTAGATTGACCTGACAACTTTCTAATATGTCTTAACTCTCTAGCAACTGGGCCTTCATCTTTATCTGCTTCTTCTCTGTCTGCTCTTTTAGGGCCCTTTGATTTAAGCATTCTGTCAGCTAAATCTGCTTCTGTACTATCTTTATACTTAATAGCAGGTGATTCTCCGTCTTTACCTAAACCTTCTTCTATGTCCAATTTACCAAACTTTTCTGCTTTGGCAATATTCATTTTCGTAACTTCATCAAATATGCGTGGATTAATTTGTGGTTTCATTGGCTCACCATCTTTCAATTCTCCCCAACCAAGACAATCATCACATATTCTTATAGGATCCTTCCATCCCTGTAGTATTGCTCCATGACCGTCACATTCTTCGCATGGATCAATGACTGGTGGCATACCTGTAAAATATTCATTAACTGCTTTTCCATCGCCTTTATTAACATCAATAAAAGTAGGGGTAAAACCTGCATCTTTTACAAACTCTGCTAATGAGTCAACTTTAAATGCGTCAACCATTGGCTGAAGTGTGCTTTCTGCTCCCTTTTGATTGAACTTAGCATTTGTTTTTCTTAAATCTGATATTTTATTCCCTTGCATTGCTTCGGGTAAATTGGGCTTGACTTTAGCAGAGCCTTTTGTTATTATATCTAATATGTTACGTATATCATTCATTTGCTTGTCCGCTTTATGTGTAGTGTGCTAATGTATTTATCAATGTTATGAAAAGGTTTTAGAAAATTATGAACATATTTTATTTAGACAGCGACCCAGTTAAATCAGCAGAGTTACACTGCGATAAGCATGTGGTTAAAATGATCATAGAGTACGCCCAGCTTATGTCTACTGCTCATAGAGTATTAGACGGTGACTTATACGAAGACAGAACTGCTAATAATCACCGTATCAAACGTTGGAGACTCAGTGATAGCAATATGGAGAATGTTCTCTACAAAGCATCACATATCAATCATCCGTCAAACATTTGGATTCGATCTAGTGATTCACACTATCAATTTGTGTATGACATGTTTGTTGCTTTATGTAATGAATACACTCATAGGTATGGTAGAGTTCATCTTACTGAGGAAAAACTCAAAGATGTCTTACAACATTTACCCAGCAACATCGCAAATATAAACTTTGTTGACCCTCCCCAAGCAATGCCTGATGATGTCAAAACATCTGACGCAGTTGATGCCTATCAGAATTACTACAGAGTCTACAAGAAAGGCTTTGCTAAATGGACTGACAGAGAGACACCAGCATTTATGAAAAATATATTGGGTAAAGAAAATGTCTCTAAATACATGGACGAGGAACTATATGTTTGAGAAAATAAAAAACGCATTTAAAAAGAAACCAGCACCTACATCGAAAAAGAAAAGTGCTCCTAAACTCTCTGCTAAAGAAACAGCAACAAGAGCGGGTGAACCTTGGGTAGATATACTACAAGTCAATGTTGACCCAGCAGATATCAACAATGGAGCGTTTGAACTTGATTGGAATGATAAGTTCTTACTAAATCTTATCAAGTCAGGCTATAAAGAACTGGAAAGCGATACTGACGAAGAGATTGTAGATCGTTGGTTCAAAGAAGTATGTCGCAATGTAGTTATGGAGACATATGAACAAGAACAAGCAGACCCTTATAATCGAAAAGATATTGATCCTATTACTGGTGCTGAGATGCGAGTTGTTTCAAAGAAAGATTTAGGCGACGGAAGGTCTGAGGTTAGTTAATGGAAAATTTAGTATTTTGTAAAAAGTACCAAGAAGAGTTACCAGCAATGACATTTCCTCCGTTACCAGGCGAGAAAGGGAAAGCATTAATGGAGACTGTTTCTCAAAAAGCACTTGATGCATGGAAGTCTCATCAGACTACACTGATCAATGAACGCAGAATGGACTTGTCTAACCCTGAGGCTAGAGCATTCTTAATAGAAGAAATGTACAAGTTCTTTGATAACAAAGAAGTAGCACAAGCAGAAGGTTTTGTCGAGCCTACAAAAGACTCTGGTGTACAAGCATATATTCCGCCCACTCTATCAGATTAAAAATACTAAAATAATAGGATATAGGAAGGATGCATTATCACCCTGAAAAAAAACGAACCACAATATCATTGACTTGTGCAAAGAATATCGTAAAACATTTTAATGCATCTTATCCAATAGATCAAGGAACTATAGACACGTTGCTAGGTCCAGACTGGTATTTGGTTAGACCAAACATAGACTGGAATTGGTTTGAAGAAATTCAGCCATCTAATTTAAACTGGGTAGGCACGTATCCTTATGAACAAGCAATACAATTAGTTACTAAAAAACTTTGGAAAGAGGCTAAGAAAGTAAACAAAACCAAATTTGCGTTAGGTATGTATAGCGAAGGGTTTAGTTACATGTATTTAAAATTCTTTTCCGATTGTTTTGAATATATGTCATATGACTTATACAAAGTATCATCTAATTGGAAAGAACACCATTTTGCTCATGTATACGGTACTCATCCACATCTAATCAACCAACAACACTTATATACACATTATAAAAATTTCAAACTTTGTCCGCATATAAAAATTGCAACCACCAATCACCTTGAACAAATGCAACAAAGCTATCTTTCTATGGTTATAAGTGATGAAGTAAGAAAAGAATTTGATCAATTAAATAATACACCTACTACTAAACCATACAAGTTTTTATTCTATAATAACATTGCAAAACTAAACAGAACATATTTAGTTGGACAAATAATGCATAGAAATTTAGAGTCTCAGGGATTAATGTCTTTAAATTTAGGACATGATGGCGATGATCAGTTACGTGAATTTGTTTGGAATGGCGCTATTCAGCATAAAAACCGAGACCACATCTTAAACGAATACTTTCCTAGAACTGGCAAAGAAATATTCAATTCTATAACAAAAAACAAAGAAAAAATGATGGCTCTTAAGCCTCTTGGTACTCCTCGTTGGAAAGTTGCTAATGACACATATGATTCTTATATGGGATTAGATGCTGATGGTAGGAATAATTTTAGATCAGCTTATTTTGGAATAATAACAGAAACAAAGTATTTCCATGATAGAAACACAACAGTAGAAGGTGCTATCGTTCCGGACACCGAAGACACTTTTTTCTTAGACTGCATTACTTTTACTGAAAAGACTTATAAATTTATATCAGGTAAAATTCCTTTTATCCTAGTTGGTATGCCTAAATCTTTGCGTGTATTAAATGATTCTGGCTACAAAACATTTCATCCATATATTAATGAAACATACGATAACATCGAAGACGATGAACTTAGGTTAGTAGCAATTGCTGACGAAATTGAAAGGTTATGTGGGTTGTCAGATGACGAGTGGTTAGAGATTCAGAGAGAACTTATTCCTAGACTTGAGCATAATTACCAATTACTCCTCAACCAAGGAAAAACACTCCTTCAGATGGTAATAAACGACTAATTTACCTTTTTACCCAGAAAGGCTTGCTTTCTGCTAGTATATTGCGTATAATACACTCATATTATGATAAATAAGAGTACTAGTATATGAAATACGCCCTCATAGATACAATGAACACTTTCTTCCGTGCCAAGCATGTTGCGTCACGCAACGCTGATACATGGGAAAAGATAGGTATGGCTTTACATCTCACATTAGGTTCTGTAAATCAAGCAGTTCGTAACTATGGTGTTGATCATGTAGTTTTTTGTTTAGAAGGTCATTCATGGCGTAAAGAGTTCTATACACCGTATAAAGCAAATCGTAAAGTCCAGCAACAAGATATGACAGAAGCAGAAGTCGAAGAGAGTCAGATGTTCTGGGAGACTTATGAGTCATTGATTAAATTTCTACAAGAAAAAACTAATGTCACAGTTCTACGTGACCCGAATGCTGAGGCTGATGATTGTATAGCACGTTTCGCCGCACTACATCCTGACGATGAGCATATCATTATCTCAACTGACACTGACTATCTACAATTGTTATCAGAGTCTGTTCACATGTACAACGGTGTCAACAAGCAGTTGATTACGATTGACGGTTACTTTGATGACAGAGGACGTCCAGTCATTGACAAAAAGACTAAAGAACATAAGACACTAGAAGACCCTCAGTATCTATTGTTTGAGAAGTGTATGCGTGGTGATACGAGTGACAATGTATTTTCTGCTTACCCTGGCGTACGTAAGAAAGGCACGAAGAACAAGACAGGTCTTATCGAAGCGTTTGCTGACAAAGACAAAGGCGGCTTTAATTGGAATAACATAATGTTACAACGATGGACAGATCATAACGAGGTCGAGCATAGAGTAAGAGATGACTACGAACGCAATCGTACATTGATCGATCTAACTGCTCAACCTATTGAGTTGAGAGATGACACTGACAAGTGTATCAAAGAAGGATTAAATGCTAACAAGAATGTAGCACAAGTTGGTGTACATTTTATGAGATTCTGTGGCAAATATGAACTGAATAGAATTAGTGATCAAGCAGATAGTTATGCTAAATGGTTGAACACATCATACGAGGGTAAGTTGATAAATGCCTAACAATAAAATTAACGGAGAAGACATGATTATAGATATTGAATTGACAGCCAAGCCAATTACGGACGGTGAGTTTTGGATTTTAACAGACGGTAAAAATAAAGTAGGAAACGTATCCGCAAACCATGCAGGTTTTGGAGTCCAACTTCAAGGCAGTTTCTTTCAGTTTGAATCTACTAAAGATATCCAGAAGAAAACTAAAATTAAGTTTGTTGCTCCTGAAAAAACAGAACTACCAGAAACAACTCCGTATCCAGAATACCCGACAACGGCTCGTACTTATAATTCAGTATTTGATGTTAAACGTGGATTACATGTTTTTACTAAGACTAGAAAAAGTAAGTGTTTTCACGCCGCAGGGTACTTCGTAGTCGAACATAATGGTACTAATCAAGTGATTTTTTGCCCGAAATACATCTTTATACAGCGATATCCGTATTCTGGCCCATTTAAAACAAAAGATGAAGCAAAAAATCAGATAAATATAGTATGATATTAACTAATGTTACATATTAAAGATTTTGTAAATAAGATGTCAGTAATGGAAAGTAAACAGAATTCGACTGTAGTACTAACTATTGATCAAGCCCGAGGGCTAAGAGATGACATAACAAACTTACTGGCAGACTTGCATGAGTTTAGTAAAGAGAAAAACATGAATGAAGAAACAATTAATGTTCAAGTTAAAGGTGGATCCTTCTAATGAGTAGAAGTTCTCCATCTGTTATCTTAGAGTATGTAGATAAAGAAACATACAAGTGCGACCAAATCATTGAGGCTTCTGGAATATGGGCAGTCTATTATGATGATCAACCTATTAACTTAAAATCTTCACATTACCTAAATGGTGATGCCGCACCTAAATACAAGAAGACAAGTTTTTCAAATCCTGGACATGCTAGGAATTTGTGTCGTAAATTAAATGCTCAATTTAAAACTGAAAAATTTACAGTAGTCTTTTTAAATGCGGGACGTAAAGTATATCCCGATGATATTTCCGAAGACTAAAAAACAAATTACTCAAGCCGTCTTAGACTCTTTGCCTAGAGGTCAATATCATTCAGTTCCCCTCGACAATGTTATATTTGATTGGTGGTTGACTGGTAGAGGTGGTCAAGGATTACGATTAAACGCGGCAGGACTAGAGGCATTTAAACTAGCAAAACTTGAATACTATGATTTTCCTTTAGGATTGGAATCTCCAAAAGGATCAAAAAGAAGAATAATTGCTCCAGAGTCATTTGTACAAGAACTTATCAAAAAAATTAGTTGCCCATATTATTTAGGAATAATAAAAAGCGAACCATTTATCAGAGTTTACGATCACAAAACAGCAATGATGATAACATTACATGGAACACTAAGAGATTACTTAGACGCCACTAGCATATGAAACTTACTTCATTAATAGGGAACTTAACTCCTCGTTCTCCTGGCGTTGCTATTTCATCTACACTTAAAGTTATCTATATAACTTATAACAAATTAAGAAATCCTAAAAAAGTGTCAGCAACATTTGACTCCCCGGTACCCAATGAAGATGTAAGTAGAATTTTTAAAGAGTTGATGATTGGCTGGGGCATAGATACAAAAGATTGGCATTTATGTATTGACGCCAGAGAAGAATATTTTTTGCCACATGAAGACATACCAGATGTATTGTCTTCATTCAATTTCAAAGATGTTACTATTTTTTGTAATTCAATTAAAGACACAGATGTTCCTTATATTATTGAAACTCATCCAACTGCTTGTATCATCTTAAGTCATTGGTATGATATCTTACAAAAAGAAAACATTAACTGGAAGCAAGTGAATTGGGATAGACATTTTATAATCCTGGCAAGAAAACCTACATTAAAAAGAGTTAACATGGTAAAACATATGTTAGATTATTATAAAGATCATACAATATGTTCTTGTGGCATAAGAAGTCATGGAAAAGGTCCAAGCAGGAAACCTATCACAGTCCGATTAAACAAGAATTTATCTGTTATGCCTAAGGCTACAAAAGATAATGAACACTATGTAAACCAAGTTCATCACAATATAAACTTTACAGATTTAATGAGTCCTCACTCATATCCAATTTCTATCGAAGACGGATCAAAATTAATTACTGAATTTCAAGGAGAAACTGGAACTGATTATAACTTCTTTAACAATGCTGTTAATATTATATGCGAAACAATGGAAGAAGATTGGCAACAGATTAATCTTAGTGAAAAGACATTTAAACCATTTGCTTGGCATCAACTTCCTATTTGGCACGCCTCTCCTGGAACGGTAGCAGAAGTTCGCAAACTTGGATTTGATGTATTCGATGATATCTTTGACCATTCATATGATAGTATGACACAGTATGACATAAAAAAAGAATTTCTTTTAAATCAAATAAACTTATTTTATGAAAAGTATGACACCCTTGATAAATTAACTAATTTAAAACAAGAACTTTTTCCCAGGCTCCAAGCAAATAATGAGCGAGTTTTGTATTGGGTAAATGAAGAGAAGAAACTAGTTGACAAGGTGCTACTAAATGTAGCATAATAGGCTACTATGTATAAATAGTCATTGTAGGAGGGTCCTACATGAGCATTCTTTGCTAACACACTAAAGACACACTGGAGTATAGACTTGAAAATGATTCGTAGTATTGGAAAAAATTTGTTTGGTTGTGACGGGGGCGAAATATGTGAAAACTTAGGTTTTCTATTAATTGGTTCATGTTGCTGTTACATCATCGTTATATCAATAGCACAAATTACACCGTAAAGTCCTAAAAAACTGAACACTAAATGCCCGGAATTCGATTTCGGGCATTTTTTTGGCTTGACATTGTACCCTTAAGGTAGTATAATAGTAGTATATTATTGACACACAGAGATTGAGATATGAACAAAATTATTACTATTAGCATGGCTATAATACTTACAGCATGTGGCGGAGGAGGCGGTGGTGGCACTGATGTTGCTGGTGCTATCATTTCAGGCAGTGTATCAGGTGGGGGAAACTCTGGTAATAACACATCTACCCCTACAGTAACCTTATCAGCCAGTTCATATGAAGTAGTAAGTGGAGATAGAACTACTCTTCAATGGTCGAGTTCAAACGCATCATCATGTACTGCATCAGGTTCTTGGTCTGGTAGTAAGTCTCTTAATGGTAGTGAAAATATAACATTAAGCAGTTATGGCGATTATTCATTCTCTATTGATTGTTCTGGTGCTACTTCAACTATTCAAATAAATGTAGTTGATCAGGATAGAGAAGGGAATTGTACTAATCCACATACAGCAAAAATAGAAAAGGACTATCTAGGTAATTTTCCTATTGAAATGTCGCAGAATTCTTTTGGACCAGATCATATTAAAACAGTTGGATTAAAAGATTACGGTGTTCAATGGATTTATGACTCATATAAAAGTAGTAACCCTTCATTAGTTGCTGATTGTACTAGACAAGAATATGTTCGTTTAATGTATAGAGAAACTCTCAGACGTTTAAGAGATCATGGAGTTACAACTGTGCATATCTATAATTTTGGTGGATGGTCAGATGTAGGTGATTGGGAAGTAGTCCATTCAAGTAAACACATAACTGACGATCAAATAGACTTTATTACTTACACTGGGCATGAGTTGGGATTAGACATTTACTACGCCTGGCAGTTTAATATGTCAGTTGTCGATCCTTACACTGGCGATCCTTTACATCGGCTTTTATTTCCTTTTAATGGGTCTGTTAATTTAGATATGGATTTGTTAACAAAAATAATGGACGCCCATGAAAAGCATATGTATTGGGAAGCAGACAGAGCAGAATTTATTGGTATAGATGGACTCTCTGCTGACTGGCAAGCAATGTGGGTTAATTTTAAAGGGTTAGATAATGAAGCATCAATAGAAGAAGAAATGGCGTTGCGAGATTATTATATGGAAAGAATGGGACAAATTGTATCTGGAATCAGAGATAGATATAATGGTAAAATACTCATTGGGGAAGGCATTACTTGGAACGATGAGAGAGTTTGGGATAAGGTTGATATTATCAAATTTGGATTTCCAAATTTATTGTCAGATGACGAACTCGACAACGCAAATACTGATTTAATTGAAGAAAGGGCCGATGAGTATATTGCTAGGGCTTATAATGCACATTACTGTTATGATGGGTATCCTTGTTGGGATAAGACGAGTTACAATAACAATAACCACAAAATAATGTTTGATTTGTTTGCTCAGAGTCACGTTGGATTTTTGTCTAGGGGATGGATTGAAGATGGATTTTGCGTCTCTGGTACAGTAAACAATACAATTTATGATTGTATTCAAAAACAAATACAGCCAGACTTTTCTGCTCAAGCAATTTGGTATGAGGGAGTGCTAAGAGCAATTGACAAACAATCATACTATGAAGTTGCTGGAACTACTACTAGTACTGGTTATTGGTTATCAGACACATTGATGCATGACGGAGAAGTAGAAGCATTTCCGAGTACATCACAATCGATAAGAGGTAAACCAGCAGAAAAAATACTTAAATACTGGTATACAGGGGAATATGAACAATACGAGCCAATATATGATTAAACAAAGTTTACATCTTACAGATTACATTAAAGTGTATAAGACATTGAGTCCTGAACTCTGTGACAAAGTCCTAAAGGCTACTGAAACAGCAACATGGTATAAGCATGAATGGCATAATCAGTATAAGAATGTCAATAGCAATAATCAAACCAAGCAGGAAAAATTAACAGAAGAGAATCCAAGATTTACTGAGGGCATGGATACCTGCCGATTAGAGATCATGTTAGAATCTATTGTTACCAATGAGTTAATTAAATCAATGGGGCAATACAGTCTTCAAGTAGGTCCTCAGTTCGATAATAGACCTAGGCAATTAGTGTCAGGATTTAATCCTTTACGTATCAATAGATACTCAGAAGGGGTAGGAATGACAAAACATGATGATCAGTCCTATGATAAAGAACACCCTTTAGTTACAGTTATTGTCATGTTAACTGATGATTTCGAGGGCGGAGAATTGATCTTACTTGATGATTATGAAGTTAAACTCAAGGCAGGAGAAGCATGTTATTTCCCATCTAATTTCATGTATCCTCATCAAGTTAAGAAGGTCACGAAGGGCACACGAATGACGATAAATGCTTGGTCTTGGTAAAATAAATGAAAATAAATGGGTAAAAGGCTTGACTTTGGGTAAAGAATTCGTTATAATATATGTATATTATGACACAACAAGGAGATAACATGTACTTAATCATCGATACAACTAACAACTCAAAGCATAGAGAACCTAGCAGACCGAGTTGGAAAGGGTATGAATACAAATCTGTTGGTGCCGCTAAAGCTGGTATTACTAGAACTGTAAAATTCTACCAAGAAGCATTTGAGCAAGTTGCTGAGTGTGTGGCTAATGGGGAACCTGAATATATGGCTCGTATGCATAATGCATACCGTGATGCGACTGAAGCACACTTCGGAAGAGTTCACAAACAATTTGCTTCAACTTATAAAGTTATAGCAGTTACTGACTATTCAGAACCAATGATTACAACGACTGGTACTTGCCCTTACAATGGTAAAGAAATGACTAGAACTATTGAGTTAAGTCGAGTTGGCACTCACATGGATCCTCTTTGTGAATCACACTACACTAGATAATGGAAATGACAATGGTTAAAACAAAAGCAAAATCCTTCAGTTACTCAGCAAACGATGTTTGGGCAGTAGCATGTAAGGCTCAACGCCTCAATAAAGAGTACATCAAATTTGTACCTGAAGACTCCAAGAAGGAGACTAACAGAGAAATTATGTATCGTCTTTTAGAAGAAGGAGCGAAGCATTTAACTGTTGCTGATAAAAATGAAGGCGT
>Ga0307488_10003157_pt1 | contig 13823 bp, 12 predicted proteins | sample SB02metaG_FD_202248 | JGI IMG/M metagenome (GOLD analysis project Ga0307488, IMG submission 202248) | Sea-ice brine microbial communities from Beaufort Sea near Barrow, Alaska, United States - SB 0.2 | ecosystem: Environmental > Aquatic > Marine > Coastal | place: USA: Alaska | collected... | reverse complement strand
AGATGACATTTCGAACCTGCCATTGCTCATCCAGCGCAAGACTATAGGTCAATTCGTGGACGTCACCTTTTACGGTCACCACCTGCATAAAGACCTTGGCCCTATCCGGCCTGGTTTGGGCAGGCGATCTTAACTCGACGGTGTAAGATCCAAGGCTCACCAAACCGTCGGTAAAAATCTCTACCAGGCTCTGCTTCAGGACCTGAGCGAATAGCCTGGGTAACTCCGGGTTCGCTGCCGCATTTTTCTTGCCCATAACACCCATGGAGAAAGCATCGAAGTCAAAGATGCTAGTCAGCACTACCGACACCTGCGAATACAATCTCTGTGGGTCTTGCTCATGACCATCGCGCCCTTGCGTTATAATCTGTGTCAGCTGCTCAAGAGACCCCTGAATAACGCCGGTGGCGTTCGCGGCCATACTCACTGAAGATGAAAAAGTCAGCAGTAAAAAAACAACTGTCGCGCATAATTTATTCAATGTTCTGATCCTTATTTGGATGAAAGGTAACCAATAACGCGGGCAGTAGCGCGAGATTAGCGATTAGCGCGATAATCATCGCCAGTGACGCCAACAAGCCGAAGCTGATCGTCGGTACGAAATTCGAAAAAGCTAACACAGAGAATCCACCGATCACCGTAAACGAAGTGAAATACAAGGCGTGACCAGTGCTCGCATGGCAACGCTGGACCGCCGTGATGACATCGCCTGTGATAGCAAATTCAAGACGAAAGCGATGTAGATAGTGCGTAGCATCATCGACACCGATACCAATGACCAGCGCCGCAACGGTGATTGTCATCAGGTCTAGAGGAATATTCGCAAACCCCATGAAGCCAATAATCACGCCAGCAGCGAGTATATTCGGCACTAAGCCAAAGACCGCTGCTAGGCCGGAGCGCAGCAATATCAAAAACATGATAAACGTCATGACGATCACAAAGCCGATACTCGATTGCTGTGAACTGAATAGCTCTTTAAGCATGTTGTTAAACATAACCATCATGCCAGTGAGCTGCACATTCTCAGCCTTGATGCCCAGATCCTGCTCTGCGAAGGAGCGAATCTGCGACAACATCTCGTCTTTAGAAAAAGGCTCACCGTATTCGTTAACCCGCACGGAAATACGCATCTCACCATGAGCGGGCGACGCATAAGGATCGATCAACTCAGCACGAACATCCGCCGGTAGTGCGCCCAAGGCCCCCACCAACTGCAGTGAACCCAAGGGTTGACCGTCATTAAAATCACGCCCTACCCGCTCAACACTCGCCAGAGAAAGCACCTTGCCAGTACGCGGTAATCCATCGATAAAATCATGCAACTTGGCCACCAACGCGACCTTTTCTGCGGTGAACCAATATTTCTGCGGAAACTGCTCGTCTGCACCATCGTCAAAGAAGTCATCCTCAGGCACGTCTTCATAAGCAGGGAATTTTAGGATGACATCAAAAGGAATTGTACCTCCCAAATTTTGGTCGATGTATTTCAGGCCCTGGTGAACCTGAGTATCAGCCTTGAAATAGCTGATGAAGCTATTGTCGAGGCTCACCTTGCTAATACCCAGAGACACGGGGATTAACAGTAACAAGGCGAAAACCAGAATGTGCCTTGAATACATGGTCGCGATTTTGCAAAAAGCCACCGTCAGAATCGGTCTGTGGCTGAGGGTTGAACCTGCGACACCCTTAGGTAGCAATAACATAATGCCCGCGAACAGTCCGTAAGCGCAGATGAACGAGACAACAATGCCAAGACAGATGATCCACCCGAAATCGCGCACCGGCAATATTCCACTCGTTAGTAGCGATCCGAAGGCCGCAATGGTCGACAACGCCGTATAGACGCAGGGCGCCAGCTTATCGCTGAGGCTCTTAAGCACAAGGTCTCGCTGTGGAGCTAGCGGCGACTCCGCACGTAACTCACGATATTTGACGATCAAGTGAATGCAGAATGAAATGGTGGTAATCACCAGTATCGATACAAAATTGGAAGACACTATCGTGGCATTTTGATGCAAATATCCTAATATCCCGACGGTGAGAAAAATCGACAGTATGCTCGCCAGAATAGGAATCGCCACAAAGCGCATCTCGCGGAAGAACAAGAACAACATGACCATCACCAGCGCAAGAATTGACGTGCTAAAAATCATCAAGTCGCGTTCCGCGTACTTGACAATGTCATTGGCGATGGCGGGCACGCCGCCTAAATGCAGCGTGGCTTGATCTGAGAAAGCCAATTGCACATCTCTCACGTCCGCGAGTATCTGTGTTTGATTGACTAGGTAACGACTTTTGGCTTGACGATACTGCTCGCTGGCCCGCGTTAAAGCGTCTTCGTCAGACTCACCCGCAGCAACGGCCCGCGCCAGCTCATCGCGACGCTTGCGGGCCTTGAGTAGCGCGACATCATTCTCCATGGTGATACGCAGCGCCGTGGTCTCGCCGTTTTTCGCTAACAACAAGTCGCTGAATATTGGGCTCGAAGTAAGCTCTTGCCGCGCAAGTACCAAATCAGCATCGGTGTCTTGCAGTGTTCTGAAACCTGACTGAAGTTCAGCGAGAGTTACTACAGGGCTTTTCAGCAGGGGCGCATTCAATATTGAATAGACACCAGCGACACCCTCAATGCCTTCTAACTTTTGTTGCAGGCGCGCCAAGTCCACCAAGGCTTCACGCGTAAACAGGTCGTCTTGCAAGCGCGAATAGGTCAGCACCAGGAACTCCTCGTCGCCGCCAAAGCGCTCACGCGTCGTTTGGTAGTACTGCAACTGCGGATCGTTTTGATCAAGCAAGGTATCGCTGGAGGCGTCCAGAGAAAAATTCTGGTCGTAGATGCTCGCAAAAAAAATGGCGACAGCAAACAAAACAAGAATAGCAATGGGCTCGAGCAGATGTCGATGTAGGGCAGTTGTCACACTAAAAACCTCAAGTATTGGTATAAGGGAACATGGCGTTTAAACACCATCAAAGCAGGGCTACCGAGAACATTGTACCCCCTTACTGGCGACGGTCTTAGCAGAATATACATTGGCAAATGCCTCCACCACGGCACCACGTTAATCGGTATCACGACCATGGGCGGCAGTAAAATCATGCGCCGGGCCCACAGGAATGACACCCGTAGGGTTGATCATCAGATGACTCGCGTAATAGTGCGTTTTGATATGTGCAAAGCTGACCGTTTCTGCCACGCCAGGCACCTGATAGAGCTCCCGCACGAAACCACTGATAGCGGGGTACGTCGCCAGCAATTGGCGATTGGTTTTAAAGTGCCCGAAGTACACGGCATCAAAACGAATCAGCGTGGTGAACAAGCGCCAGTCGGCTTCGCTCAACGTAGCGCCAGCCAGATAGCGCTGCTTGCTTAACAGCCCTTCAACCCAATCCAACGAATCAAACAGACTGTGAAAAGCTTCTTCATAGGCTGACTGGGCGGTCGCAAAGCCGGCGCGGTAAACACCGTTGTTGATGGTGTCGTAAACACGGTCGTTCAATGCATCGATGGTAGCGCGCAACGCCTGTGGATAGTAGTCCGCCGTATTACCCGTTAGATGATTAAACGCGGTATTGAACATGCGAATAATCTCTGACGATTCATTGCTGACAATGGTTTTTGTCTTCTTATCCCACAATACAGGCACTGTCACGCGACCCTCATAGCTGGCATCAGCAGCCAAATACAGCTGATAAGCGTAGTCAAATCCATATAGCGGGTCATTCACCTCCCAGCCGTTGTCTAGCATGATGGGCTCAACGACGGTGACGTCGATGTATTCTTGTAACTGCTTGATCTCACGAAAAATCAAAGTACGGTGCGCCCAGGGGCAGGCCAGCGACACATACAAATGGTAGCGGCCTTTTTCTGCCTTAAAACCAAGCTCACCGCTGGGTCCAGCGTCGCCGCTCGGGGTCAGCCAATTTCTAAAGCGGCTGTCCTGGCGACGAAACTCACCCCCGTTGTTGTCAGTGTCGTACCACTGATCAACCCATTTACCTTTTTGTAACATTCCCATTACGCGACTCCTGATATTCGATGGTTAGACACGCTCGACACCAGCTCATCAACCTGCTGCTTGCCTTGGGCAATCACTTGCTCAGGCGTCCCTTTAGAGCCGCTGGCACTAATATGAAACACGTCGTTGATACCGATGAACCTACAAATGTGCTCCAAATAGCCGCTGACAAAATCCATCTCACTGCCAACAGGCGTGCCACCGGTTGCGGTGATAATGAATACTCGCTTTATGTCCAACAAACCTTGCGGACCTTGGGCGGTGTATTTGAAGCTGACACCCACTCTACAGATGGCATCGACCCACTGCTTGAGTGATGCGGGAATACCAAAGTTATACATCGGCGCACCCAGCACTAGGGTGTCTGCGTTGTTCAATTCATCAATCAACTGCCCAGAGACCGCCAAGTGAGCCTGCAAACTCTCGCGTGGACTGTCGGAGGAGCTTTGAACCCCGACCAGATCTTCGGCGCTGATGGGTGGTAGCGGATGTCGCGCTAGATCCCGACTAACAACGCGCTCCCCCAGGGCATCAACCAAATATTGTCCGATGATACGAGTACTGGAATCATCCAATCGTACGCTGCTATTGATATGTAATATGGTCATTTTTCCACTCCATCCGTGATGATTTGTTCGAGTATTGTCTACTTCGCTAATTGCGCTTGTAGCGCACTGTCCACACTGAAACTACCAGCACCCCTGAAGACCAAAGCGACGCTGACGACGAGCAATGCCAGACCAAATTCATAACCATTATTTGACATGAAAAGACCGTTAGGCAGGTGCACCATTACGATAGCGACGATCATCGCAACCGCTAACGCTAATGCTGCGGGGCGAACCAACAAACCTGCAATCAACAACAAACCGCCAAAAAACTCTGCGCCGCCCGCCATTGCCGCCATCAACAGACCCGGCTCTAGCCCAATGGACGCCATCCAGCCCGCCGTGCCTTCCAGGCCATAACCACCAAACCAGCCGAATAATTTCTGTGCACCGTGCGCGGCGAAAATAGCACCTGCACCTACACGCAGAGGTAAGGTATCCAATCCAGTTGCAGTAGCCGTTATCTTAGTAATTATTGATTTCATGGTATTGCTCCAAAAGTGTTTGAGTCAGTTCGTTTGAGTACGGGGGCCATTGTATGGATTACAATGCTCGCAATAAGACTCACTTTCGATTTAGAATGATCTAATTATTAGAACAATAGGGTGGCCCTCGAATGGCAAGAAAATCAATAACTATCGAAGTCCTAGAGACACTGGATGCCATAGACCGGCGCGGAAGCTTCGCAAAAGCTGCTGAGGAACTGAACAAAGCGACCTCCGCAGTTTCCTACGCCGTGCAAAAGTTGGAGGAGCAGCTAGACATCGCCTTGTTTCAACGCCAGGGGCGCCGCTCAGTGCTAACACCCGCGGGGCAACTCATCCTCGCGGAAGGCAGAGACATACTACTCACTACCGCGCGCCTAGAGCACAAGGCCAAAGAAGTCGCCACCGGCTGGGAGCCGCGTATCAGTATCGCGATAGAGTCTCATACAAACTACTCGACCTTTTTTCGCCTACTCAACGACTTCCTGAAAGAGCATCCATCGATAGAAATCGACATCCGGGAATCAGTATTGAATGGCGGCTGGGAGGCCCTTGACCAGGACAAAGTTGACCTTATCGTGGGAGCCCCCGACCCGGTACCCTTACAAAAGGGCTATCGCGCTATACCCATGCCTCCCATTGAACTTGTACCCGTGATCGCTGGCCACCATAGCCAAGCAGGTTTAGCCAACAACCCCAAGGCACTACAAGAAGCACTGCCAAAGATCCGACGCATCATCACTCATGATACGTCGCTGAAAGAGGTGCCACGTAGCAAAGGCTTAAGTGGTGATGGAGCCGTGCTCTACGTGCAAACTTACGATCAGAAACTCAACGCGATACTGGCGGGACTAGGCATTGGCCACCTACCAAGACAGCATATTGAGCAACAACTCAGCACAGGCGAACTCGTGGAACTGGATCTAGCGCAAAATTCTGATCACGACATTTTCCTTGCCTGGAAAATTGGCAATAAAGGGAAAGGACTACAGGCGTTGACTAAAATGCTGACGACTGCCGTCTGGTAAGGTTAGGCGCGAAGGCTAGATACAAACCCAAACTTTCTTTCAAAAGAGCCCAATATGTCCAACACAATCGAGCTAGCAGAGCGATACTTTGAACTGTCTAACAAAAGTGATATGAACTCGATTGACGCAATGTTTACTGATTCGTCAACGTATAGTTCTGTGAATACCGGTGTGTATCTTGGCCGATCGCAGATAATGACCATGATGCGAGCGTTTCATTCTGCATATGCGTCACTCAATTGGACTATCGATTCAATCGAAGAGATCCGCCCCGGTGTAGCACATATAGAATTTACTTTACGAAGTGTGAATACTCAGGGAGAAGTGACTGAGTCACATGGCAACGAATACGTACTAGCATTCAATGGACTACTACAACATGTTGAGGTTCGAAACATGCACCAGTAAGGCTAAGGCTGGCCGATAGGCCGATAAAATCCCACCGTTGATCCAATCGGATACACTCCAATCCTGCAACCCCTTTACTGACCTAAATAGCGATCAAAACAGGTGTTTCTGCCTATCTGGCACGCGTCGCGATACGGCGATATTCTCGATACTCCGGCGTCCAGAAATTGCGCGCTATATCAGCGTTCAATTCCTCATCGCTAATCTGTCTTGCGAGTCCTTCGCTCATCGCCATTTTCGCGACCGCGAACGCAATGGTTCGACTCAAACTCGCAAGCTCAGTCAGCGGCGGTAATATCCCATCCGTGTTAAAACGACTCTCCGGCGCCAGGTCAGCTAAGGTTGTGCTTGCGACCATCAACATCGCATCACTGACTCTTGACGACTTTGAGGCGACAACGCCCAAACCAATACCGGGAAATATATAACTATTGTTACACTGGGAAATCTCGAATTTTTGACCTGCGTAATCAACGATAGGAAAAGGACTACCCGTCGCTACAATGGCTTGACCGTCAGTCCACTCGATCACTTCGTTGGGATATGCTTCAACATGCTTTGAGGGATTGCTCAACGGCAACACAATAGGACGCGGGCAATGCTTGTACATTTCCCGGACAATTGCCTCGGTAAACAGACCCGGCTTTCCAGACACGCCAATGAGAATATTTGGATGAACGTTAGATACTACATCCATCAACCCCATTATCTCGCTGCCGTCACTCAGACGCCATTCGCTTAACGTGAGTCTATCCTGAGCCAGCTTCTGTTGAAAATCCATTAGGTCACTCATGTCCGACGTCACTAAGCCGTAGCGATCAACCATAAAAACCTGAGAGCGGGCCTCTGCATCGCTCAGGCCTTGGATGACCATCGCGCTGACGACCAACTCAGCGATACCGCACCCGGCTGATCCCGATCCAACAAAGACAATTTTTTGGTCTTTTAAGGCTTCACCTTTACGCTTGCATGCAGCTAGCAGTGAACCCAGTGTGACGGCGGCAGTCCCTTGGATATCGTCATTGAAACAGCACACCCGATGTCGATGGCGCTGCAGAATCGGCATGGCATTTGGCTGCGCAAAATCCTCAAACTGGATCAATACATCTGGCCAGCGGGCGTGTACCGCATCGATGAACCGATCAACAAACGCCTCGTACTCAGCTTTACCTATTCTGGAATGACGGCGCCCCATATACATAGGGTCATCCAACAGCTTCTGGTTGTTAGTTCCTACATCCAACACCACCGGCAGAGTATAGGCAGGGCTGATACCGCCACAGGCCGTATAGAGAGACAACTTGCCAATAGCGATACCCATGCCACCGATGCCTTGATCCCCTAGCCCGAGGACTCGCTCACCATCGGTCACGACAATAACTTTGACTCGATCCTTGGTCACGCTCCTCAATATATCATCCATATACTCGCGATCTTCATAGGACACAAAGATGCCTCGCGCGCTGCGATAGATATCTGAGAAGTGCTCGCAGGCATCGCCAACGGTTGGCGTGTAGATAATCGGCAGCATCTCCACAAGATGCTTCCTTAGCAACCGGTAGAAGAGCGTTTCATTGTTGTCTTGAACAACGCGAAGATAGATATGCTTGTTGATAGGCTCATCGAAGCTGCAAAACTGCTGATAGGCTCGCTCTACCTGCTCATCAATGGATTCATAGCGCGGCGGCAACAGGCCGATCAGGTTAAACGTGCGCCTTTCTTTTTCTGTAAACGCCGCTCCCTTGTTAAGTAGAGGTGTCTCCAGCAAGCTCGGTCCAGCGTAAGATATGTACAGGGGCTTTAAATCGTTCATCGCAAGCTCAATTTTGGTTAACTAGACAGCGGCATTAGCATTATGAAGCAGAGACTTTGCTATCGATAACAACAAAAACGATAGCGTGCGAAGGATAGAAGCATCGGCGTAGAATGTCCAAATGCTTCAGTCATGGGAGCAAACACGCACAATAAATCCGGTCATTCGATATTCGACCTGGCGTTTTTTAGAAAAACTTATGCTACTGATAAATATGAATATTTAGACTACCACAATGCAAGTTCGCTGGTACTGCTCCGTCATTCGTGGCGTTATAGCAGCACATATTGAGGCACAATTATAATCATGCTTGTTTGGCTTATTATTACATGTGAGATCGGCTTTTGGGTGATGCTTGCCCTAGGCCTATTCGTTAGATTCATGTTGAAGTTAACCACACTCAGTAAATTCATATTGCTGAGCGTGCCGCTGCTAGACATCGCACTTTTAGTAGCAACAACAATAGACCTTAATAGCGGTACCACGGCTGAGTTCGCACACGGCTTGGCGGCGGTATATTTGGGGTTCACCATAGTTTACGGACACAGCATCATTCAATGGGCAGATGCTTATATATCCTACAAATTCTATTCAGGCAAAAACCCAGGACTAACCCTCTATGGTTGGTCCTACGCCAAACATGAGTGGCAGCAATGGTTTAAAGGACTGCTAGCATGTGTCATCGCCGTGGCCCTATTATCCATTGCAATACTCTATATCGATGACTCGCAAAGAACTGCAGCGCTAGCTAGCTGGTATTCCACCCTATTCTGGATCATGGCCATTTGGCTCGTGAGTTGGCCTCTGTGGTATACGATCTTTCCTAAGAAGGAGAAGGCGTCGACGTAAAGGTTCAACTATCATCCATACTTGGAGACTCCACCCGCTGAGTAAGACCTTGGGCGCATCGAGGTTCATGAGACGATCGCCTGCAATAGGCCACATCACGTAGGAGGTTTGAACTAAAAATGAAGCACTCACCGATGTGCGCGCCTGGCTAGCAGACCGACTCGCCATGGTTTTGCACCGCGTACTGTATCAGGCCAGCCAATAACTCAAGGCGATATAGGCGATAAACAGTCCCACGGTCGTGATACTCAGAGCGTCAAATTTTGCTAAGTGATTGTTCATAGGTCCAGAGATTAGAAAAATCTTCAGTCAACGTAAAATACCCATTGCTCATATAGTTAGAACTAAACGCGCACTAAGCCCACATTAAGCCCGCATTAAACTCGCGCTAGCCCACCAGTGTTATGACCATAAACAACGTCGTGGGTACGACCAGCATCCACAACAACAAGGCCTGAGCGAGTACGCGGCCCCTCAACCGGCGCAAGGTTTTGCGGTTGATCTCGGTGCCGACAAGAAACAAAGCAAGTACCAGCAGACTCTTGCTGGCCAACCCAGCAATACCCGGCAACGCGGCCGGCATTGGCAATACTGAACCCAGAACGGAACCCAGAATAAACAGCAAAATAAAACCTGGGATGCGCACCTTGACGCCACCCCGCCCAGCCACCAGGCTCGCGACAACCACCAGGGGTATCAGCCACAACGTGCGGCCTAGCTTGACTGTCGTCGCGACACTGGCCGCCTGATCACCATATAGAGCGGCGGTGGCCACCACGGAACTCGTATCGTGAATTGCCAGCGCGACCCAGACGCCAAACTGGGCTTGGCTGAGTTGAAAGTATTCGCCGATAGCAGGGAAAGTAAACAAGGCCACGGCATTGAGCAGAAAGACGATGGCCAGAGCAACACCCATCTGGTCTGCGCTGGCTTTGATAATCGGCCCCAGGGTGGCTATGGTCGTCCCCCCACAAATCCCAGTGCCCGAAGCAATCATGGCGTTAGAGACGTTCTCAACACCCATGAGCCTACCGAGCAGCAACCCTATCGCGATAGCCGACAAGACATAGACCGAAACGAACACGGTGTAGTCGGCGTTGATTCGCCACATATCCGCCATATCAAGCTTCAGGCCTAACAGCACAATGGCCGTTTGCAGCAAATATTTGCTGTAAAGCCCACTTTGCGGCACAACCGGCCTATCAAACACCAGGGTCAGGGACATGCCAACCAACAGTGCAACCGCAGGATTGCCTTGATAAAGAAGAAATGGCAATGCCAGGACCGCAAGTATTTTGCCCCCATGCACGTGTAAATGTTGCAGCTGAAAACCGATAGCCAGACCCTTATGATGATGTTTTGAGCCCGCCACAACACCCTGAGCGTGCGACAGAACCCGCATATTAGAAGTTTGAGTTGAGGACATCCATCATCTATTCATTTCCACCGACATGAAAGATGACCAACAAAGTCCAATCGGTAGCCAACCGCGGTAGTCGATAGCGGTCGTCGATAGTCAACAGGTCCGGTTCTTTGATATGACAACGGGTGTCTCTGGGCTCAAGAACCAGTAACATGACAAAAGGCAAGAATAGGGAGTTCCACCACAACGATGAAAATAGCATATAGAGCTGCAAATATTATCGAAGCTGAGATTGTCAAAGGCATGTTGGTGGCAAACGATATACAAGCACACGCGAGTGGCTTCTACTTACAAGGCGGTATCGGGGAGATTTCGCCGACAGACCTCGCCAATGTTCTCGTGCCTGATGAAGACTATGATCGCGCTAAGGAGTTGATTCTCGAATATGAAGAGGGATAGCAAGCTCTTCTTATAAGCTCTTCTTATAAGGTCTGACCTAACTCACTGGCAATGAAATCGAAGACTCTTCGCACTCGCAAGTTGGTTCGCAATTCCTGATGACACACCAGCCAAACCGATAACTGCATGGTAGGCCCCATGTTTTCGAATGCGCGAACTAGCCCAGGGTAATTATCACCAATGTCTTCCGGGAAAAATATGACGCCTAGCCCTTCCTTACACAATTCTAACTGCAACATCTGAAAGGTGGTCAAGAGTCGAATATTTTTATTCGACAACTGCCAGCCCTTTTGCTTAAGCACTTCGGAAACTGCATTACCTTGCTCAAAACCGATAATTTGAATATTTGAGTAATCAGTAATTTCTGAGGATTTTTTCCTAGACGATTTGGCTTTAGAAGACTTGCTTCCAGAAGGCTTACTTGCAGAAAATTGGGATAGTTGATCAAGATATTCTTGCGTTCCGTAGAGCCAAATAGATTCTTCACCCAGTTTTTTGGCGATCAAGTCATTCTGCGACGGTCTAAAATTGCGGATGGCAATATCAGCTTCTCGCCGCTTTAGATCGCTCGGCTGATTCGTCACAACCACTTCAATATCGATGCCCGGTTCTATTTGGCGTAATTTCGCTATGATTTTTGGCAACCGAAATACAGCATCTAGCTCTCCAGCAGAGATAACCACATTGCCTTCAATCTGCTGAGATTGACCTGTGGCAGCTAACGAGAATTGCAACGCAGCATCGCCCATTGAATGTGCATGGGTGAGTAGCTCCATACCACTTTGAGTTAACACCAGCCGCTGCCCTACCCGCTCAAACAGCGTCACCCCTATCTCTGATTCGAGTGCAGCGACCTGACGACTCAGCGTCGGTTGCGTCAACCCTAACGCCTTAGCAGCCGCGGACAAAGTGCCCTCTTCCGCGGTCACCAAAAATGCCCGGGTGTTGTTCCAGTCGAACTTGACGGACTTCCAATTCATGCGTTTGCGTATATCAATAGGGGACGCCTGCTAACTTACCCCCTATTTGCGCATAGGTATAGCGCTGTCCAGTAAATGGCGCATGATGCTCGGCGTAACACGCCAGTTAAAATTTCTCGAAAACAAGCGTGCAACAAACCCCAATAGACTTTTCACAGAGACCTACTAGCAGCGATCCACTAGCAACGCAATATCCTGGCCAATAGTAAGTAACCTGACCCGCCTCCATTCCCATAATCCGAACAGCACAAAGAAGATCATTTGATGGCGTATTCAGTCTTCTTACATAACAACATGAATAACTGGCTATGCATTGCCGCCAGCGCAACGAAGAAATAGGATTCCTAACACCCCAATTTCAGTTTGTTGTCTCTCCAGAAGACCGACATAACAGGGATTCATGCGAAAATAATCGCGTCGAGTCGAGGACCTATTTATACGAATACGCATAGCTATAATGCATTTTTTGCCAATTCATCTTCCATAATCGTATAGGTATAGTACTGCCTATTGAGCCTGCTCGATTGCACACCGCTAGAGCATCTAGGCAACGGTGGGCATGCCTTGCCCAAGGGAGAGAAAACAATGTATTCACATAGAATCGTGGCTAAAACTTTCGGCGTATTTTTTATACTGACATTTCTATCCTATGGCGTAGGAACCAGTCTAATAGACGCGATCATCAGTACGCCCGATTTTCTCTCTCACGTTTATGCTGAGAAGACGACGCTGGTCATTGGGATAATTTTGACCGGCCTGGTGCACTCTTTTATGAACATCGGTTTACCCGTCATCATGCTACCCATACTGAAACCCTACAACGAGCACTTAACGTATGGTTATCTTTGCGCCGCTTTTCTTGCGACGACCATACTGGCGGTTGGTTCCATTTTCTCACTGCTCCTTTTGCCACTGAGCGAAGAGTATGCGAAAGCCGATGTCACTCAGGCACAAACAATTGAGACAGTGGGCTATCTGCTCAAAGAAGGTGGGTATTATTCTTATCATATGGGGATGGCGATGTGGAGCATCGGCGGGCTTATGCTTGTTGCACTGCTCTACGAGTCAAATCTCATTCCGCGAACCCTATCCGCCGGGGGTTTTATCGGATATTTGTTCCTTGTAACAGGCTCCACAATGGCTCTTTTTCAACAGAGCAATGTCGTTGAAGTAGTTAGCGTAATACCCGGCGGCTTGTTCGAGATCACGCTGAGCATCTGGCTAATAATCAAGGGATTCAATACATCGGCAATAGCGCTCGACGTTGTGTTGATAAACGCATAACTCATACCTTATCCATGACACCTACAACAGACGATCTTTAGGGCGCATACCCTACACACATCATTTCTGAGGACTGCCACATGCACACAACATCCCTTGCATCACTTGCAACCCATAACCGCTCGAGCGAACTTGACGAGACTATGCGCGCCATCGTTCAGCGATCCTACGGGATGGCTGACGTTCTACAAAGCGAGCGTGTTGCGGTTCCGTCCATAGGTGAGAAAGACGTTCTCATAGAGGTTTATTGCGCGGCACTTGATAGAGGAACCTGGCACCTTATGACAGGCACGCCTTACCTAATTAGAATTCTGGGTTTTGGCTTTATGAGGCCCAAACAACCAATATCCGGGTTAGATGTTGCTGGACGGGTGGTGGAAGTCGGCAGTGCGGTTACCCGCTTTGCACCCGGCGACGATGTCTTCGGTATTGCCAGCGGCTCGTTCGCTGAATATACCATCGCGAGTGAAAACAAGCTGGTCACAAAGCCAGAGAACATGACATTCGAGACTGCTGCCGCGGCTTCT
>Ga0307488_10003155_pt1 | contig 13826 bp, 3 predicted proteins | sample SB02metaG_FD_202248 | JGI IMG/M metagenome (GOLD analysis project Ga0307488, IMG submission 202248) | Sea-ice brine microbial communities from Beaufort Sea near Barrow, Alaska, United States - SB 0.2 | ecosystem: Environmental > Aquatic > Marine > Coastal | place: USA: Alaska | collected 2017-05-06 | reverse complement strand
GCGTATAATTCGAGCGGCCCGCCTATCATCCCCGACGGGTATTTCCTGCAGCTCCCAGTTGAGGCGTCCAAGCTTGTCGCCGACGACGCAAGTGAAGACAGCGGCGTGCTGCTGATGTGGGCCAAGCACGCGAGGGACCCGCGCGAGAAACACTTCGAGTACCTCATGGACTTTGCGACGCAGTGCAGGAGCACCACGATCAACGACGCCGTGTGCCGTATATCCCCGGTGGACGGGGCCACCATCGAGCTGTTGAACCCGTGGACCGGCGGCGGCTTCAACGTGCGCGCAGGCTGCGACATCGGGATGTCGCGGAGCGAGTTCACAGTCTCCGAGGTGTACACCACGAGCTGCGTGAATGGGCTGGAGTGCCCGACGCAGGACAACGATTCGCCGTTCTACCGAGACCAGTCGCCGGGCTGCCGCGAACTCAACGGCGACCCCCCGATGGGCGAACGCATCGTCGGGCCGTGGATGCAGAGCAACGTGTGCTTGCTGAAGCCGACGGCTGCCGGCGGCCCCTCAGGCGTTTCTTGCAAGCATCGGCAGGGACTCCTCGGCGGCGGGTCCGGCACCGCCAGCCCGGGCGCGGAACACGCCAACCTCTACGAATACGCCAACGCCTCCAAGATCGACGACCGCGAGCCGGGCGGCCTGTTTGTGCTTCCGCAGCGCGCTGTGTTCCGCACACCCGTGTTCGCCGCCTCGAACGTGCGCGTCGAGAAGAACTTCCTGAACCTCAACACGCTCGACATTGGCGGGCACCAGATGCACTTTGTCGTGTCGAGCAGCGGCGTCCTGCATCTGTACGACCTTGTGCTGGCAGGCGCCGCCGCTGGCGGCGCTGTGGCGCGCAAGCAGGAGGTGAACGCGCTGATGGCCGGTGCGGTGTTCGGTGCCAAGAAGAGCGCCGACGCGGCAGAGAGCACCGCGACCCTGCACCGCTGGCTGGCGTGGGACATCCAGGCGGAGCACCTCAACGAGACCGCACACGAGCCAGACATGCCGTCCGCGGAGGCTGCCGCGCAGGTGCCGCTGCACTGGGCGTGTCCCCTGAAGCAGCGCCTGTACCTGTCCGGGCAAGCGGGCGCGCACTTCAGGCCCTCACTGCCCAACTCGCGGCGTGCGGCCACGATGTTCCAGCACCACAGTGTGGACAAGCGTCGCAGCAACAGCGTGCAGGCAGCGGGCATGGCCAAGGACTACGTCAACGCGGCGGCGATCAAGACGTCCAACGGGTTTTGCTTCTGCGACAGCCCCGCGTCCTGCCAGCACAAGATCGGGGGGAACGAGCTGTGCAGTCTGTCGCAGACGGTGGAGGCCCTGTCTCTGAACCAGGGCCGCTGGCATAAGAGCAAGGTCGACAAGGGGTCGCTGGCCGGCACATGTGTCGAGCAGGTCGACTGGCCCTACACGGGCGGGCAGCTGCGCGACGGCTCGTTCATCGGCCAGGGCAAGTGGGCGTACGACAAGGCGGGACCCGACGGCGCGCGGGTGTCGCAGTGCAACCTGCTCGACCGCATGCACGACTTCGAGTACAGGTATGTGGCGGGTGCGGCGGCGTCCGACGACGGCGCGCCTCGCAACACGGAGGCTCCCGGTGGCGACTGCTACACTGGGAAGGCCAGGCGGGCAGGCGGGCAGGAAGAGGAGACAGTCGAAGGCGGGGGCGGGGGCGCTGCTGCTGCTGCTGCTGGGTATGTGTGGAACCCGTCCGAGCGGCGATCGTGCGCGACACAGTGTCCGAGGCCGCCAGTCTTCACGGCAGGGGGCGCGCACACAGAGATCCCGGCGGAAACTAGCTTCGGGGTGCTTTACCGCGAACGCAGCGAGCGCGCCATCGCCGGCAACCTGCGCGAGAGGCTGCGCGCCTCGCTGTGTGCGGGCGCTGCCGCCGCTGGCAGCAGCAGCAGCAGCAGCAGCAGCAGCAGCACTTGCGAGACACTGGACCACATGCTGAACGTATCGAGCTGGGTCCCGGGGGCGTTCTGGGACGCGTTCGTGCAGGACGTGACAACGCTGTTCACGGAGACCACGTTCACAACCCGCAGCGTCACCCCGCTCACGCAAAAGCAGGAGCGGGAGCGAGAGATCCTGAACGCACAGGAGAACGCCACCACGGTCGTCGACACACCGCCGCCGCAGGTCCCACTCATGAGTGCCCGCCAGCTGCTCGACGAAGCCTCGGCAGACCTTGACGTGTCTCTCGAGGAGTTGAACATGTGGGATGTCAAGTGGGTGTACTGCGACCGTGTGCAGCCCGAGTGTGTCGAGACGTGCAACGAAGAGACATCGTTCTGCACGCGCGAGTGTAGCTGGGAGGGCTCCTCGGTCGGGAGGTGCCACGGGACCATCGACCGTTCGACGTGGTTAGACCCAGCGCAGCGCAAGGGGGCTTGTGCCGCAGTAATGTCCGACGTGCAACACAGCGACAAAATCTCGGCCGTGGCCCCGATCAACATCTGCGACATGGACCCTGTCACGAACCAGCTTTGCGGGGCCATACAGGCCGCCAAAAACAAGCTGTTCGAACAGAACTGCATCGCCTCTGGCGTCTGCAAGGACGAGAAGTTCTTCTATGTCCCTGGGATATACTCCGCGGCGAACCAGGAGTTTGTGCGCGCGACTGTGGAGAACTTCTATCTCCAGGCGCACAGTGACTCGTGTCCCCTGAAAGATAAGCGTGACGACGAGATCGATGAGGCCAACGGGGGCGAGGACGGGGTGTCGCAGTGTGCCTCGACGCAGCTGCAGATTGCCCACAACATCATCCGCGACTTACGCGGGGTTGTGGACAGGATAATGCGCATCGGCTACTTCTTCACGATGATCGTGCTCAACCTGGGGCGCTATTTGATCCTCGGCGTGGGGGCTGGTAACCAGCACGCGTGGCATCAGGTCCAGTTGTACTCGGAGCTGATGCTCGAAGAGATGCAGGCGTTATGGGAGGTCCTTGGGGATCTCGTCTACAACTTCATGATGGACTCAGGGTTTGGGAAAGCGTTGCAGGCAATCATCAAGTTCATGTGCGCTATGATTCAGGTACTGTACGACATCATCTTCATCGGATTCACGTGCCCGCTGATGCGACCAATAGGCGAAGCCATGGTAGATCTGGTCATAGGGCCCTATGAGCCGTTCAAGGCCGCGGGAAATACAATCCTTGATTTCTACTACGAAGAGTGCATACCAAACAGAAAAATCTGCAACGATACTCTCCGTCCCGACGAAGACCCGGACCCAACATCGCTTCCGGTGCCAACGCGTTGCTGGTCCACGTACAGCACGTTCCTCGGCGACGCGAAAAGCCTCTCCTGCTCCGCCGCGGACACTTGCATGGCCGGTGACCTCTCGACGCTCTCAGGGCCTGTCGTTGAAAAGTCGCAGGTTGCCGGCAGCATTATATGCGACTCGTGCCCGCAGGCCCCATCCGCATCTTTCTCGCGCTACGGCTGCGACATCGTGACCAAGACCTGCAAGTGTGGGGTGCAGACGCTGCTGCGCACAACATGCATCACAAACGACGAGTGCAGCTTCGCTGGCTCGTCGTGCGACATTGTCGACAACTTGTTCGAACGCGACGCCTTTGGGAGCATCACGTGCGCAGAGTGCGCCACTGACCGTATATGCCTCGTGTCACCGGGCGATTCGATCGGACACTGCAGCTGCGCAACGCGCCCGATGATGTACACCTCGTGCGAGGCCAACCGCGTCGGCTTGAGCGTACGCACCGGCCCTTTCGCGGTATGCATGGTCGCGCTCGGCAGCAACGTGCAGGCAGAGGTCCAGGGTTCAGCAGAGTACAGAGTCGAGAGCTCGAAGCTCGCTACCGCCCGCTGCGACATGCTGGACGGCGCCTCGCGCTTCTGCGTCAACGTGGAGATGGGCCCGGGCTTCAGCAAGCACCTTGTCGTGGGCATGCAGAACCTCTTCAGCAGGCGCCTGCTCTCCATCGGCGACTCGAACAGCCCGACCTCCTCGTTCTTCCGCTTCGTCATCCCCCCCGAGGCGTACGAGCACGCGCTGCACGCCGACTGGTCGGCCGTGCACACACATGCCTGTCGGCACGTGCCGCGCCTCGTCGCAGCGGAGCAGCCAAACGCAACCGAGATGGCGCTGGCGGACACGGAGCTGCTGCGCGCGTGCGTGCGCTGGCGCGCCATCGGCCTTGAGATTGTGCACCTGACCAACATTTCTGACTTTATCCCAGACACGTTCCTTGTGGGGCCCGAAGACTTCGCGTACGACGTCGTCGCACACCCGAACAGGCTGTTCGCCGTGCTGCAACGACCGTGGGTCGTAGTGCGCGCCCTGATGCACACGCAGGCCATGGCGCCGTTGCGCGTTGTGGTACGCGACCTGCACCGCTGGTGGGTGCATTCGCAGATCGCAGCCGTCGCGTCCGCAAACGAGCTGGCCGCAGACAAGCTGGCCAACGACGGAGGCCCGGCCACAAACGGCACCGACGGCAACCACACCACCCGCACAAACGGCTCCGACGACCATACAGCACCCGAAACCCTCCTTGGGCGCTCGCAGGACATCAGCCGGCACATGACAGGTCAGCTCTGGGCCTACCTGTACCCCGGTGCATCGCGCGGAGACGCCACCGGACACGCGTACCAGGACGCACCCGTCGGCGTCAACGAGACGTTGCAGCGCGAAGCCCGGCGCCGTCGCATGCGCGCACACACCACCGCGCTCGGGCACTCGCTGCTGCACACGCGCGCCATGCGCGCGCATTGGGTGCCAGAGGAGCAACTGCCGCACAGCGAGCGGGCCGACTCCGCCACCACCGCTGCGCCGAAGAAGAAGAAGTCCCCGCCGCCAGCGGGGACGGCGGGAACTGCTCCTCGCGGCGCCCCCACACACTCGAGGACGCTGAAAGAGGCAGTCGACTACTCCTTCATCAACCGCATGAACGCGGTGCAGCAGTACAGCAGCGACGTCGCGCTCGGCGAGGGGGTCATCCAGATCCTGCCCCAGGTTTCCGCCGAGGAGTACGTTCGCGGGCCGTTCCTCTTCCCGCCCACGTTTGTGTACTGGGGCGGGGGCTCGGGGGAGGTGTGCAGCATTGCGACAAACGCGGTCAGGGCGGTGCAGAAGGCCGCCACGATGCTGCGGCGGTCGTACGACGCCAACGACATCCTGGCGTTGCGGCCGCCGGTCTCGTACAACCCGCTCAAGCTGTTTACGGAGGCCTGGACGCGAGGCAACAGCACGGCCCGGCAAGTCCAGGCCGACCGGGCGGCTGCCCGGTCACCGGACGGGGGGGAAAGGACAGCCGCGCCGCGCCAGACCTTTGAGCAGTACATGGCCACCGGCGCGCCCTGGTACATCCGGCAACCCGTGCAGTGGCTGACCGACACCACTGGAGTCACGGAAATGCCACTGCTTGGCCTGCTGTACGAGGCCCCCGCGGTTCTCTCCCGGATGCTGCGCTGCAACATCGAGGCGCAGATGTTCTGCAGCAGCCACCACTACTCTATCTTCACGTCTGCGTTCATCGCCCTCGGCATGCTCACCTTGATCAACGCCGTGGTCTCGTACACGGGCATGCCGCTCGTCAGCACGCTGCTCTCCGTCATCGGGTTCGGCTCGCTCGTCCTTTTCATCGCGTTCGACTACTCACCTGGGTGCGCACCGCTCGTCCCGGTCTGCTTCTTCGAGAGCATTGTCGCCGACATAACGTACTGGCTCCCCACGCGCATCACGGTCCCGCAGAGTCTTCTGTTGTGCCAAGTGGACCAGACAACGGACAACGTCGGCCCCGAGTGCGTGGTCGACTGCCACGCGCAGCCCTTCTACTTCAACGACTACAACGCCAACATTGCGTGGCTGCTGTGCCAGGCCTCGGCGGGCACGTGCCACAGCCTGGAGCTTTACCTCGAGCGCGTGGACAACCCCGTCAGCCTCACCCTGGGCAAAGAGAGCACAAGCCTCTTGCAGGCCGCGCTGTACCGCTCGCGCACAGTGATGGCTTCTGGCGACCAGAACATCGTCGAGGGGTTCCAGTGGTGCAACCTGCTGAGCATCTACCAGCTGGTGCCTATCGTGGCGCTGCTCTTCTTCATGCTGGCCGCAGTCCCGCTTGCGCTTGCCGCAGTGATCAAGGCGATCGTCGGGCTCGTTCGCGCCGCGTTCTCTGCCTACGCGATGACGCACCTCTAGACACATCAAAAACAGGAACAGAACAAGGCACACCCGTCTTACCGAACAGAACAAGGCACACACACACGTGTCTTACCTGGAACAAGGGGGGCATGTCTTAACAAGGCACACGTGTCTTCCCCAGAGACCGGGTGTGGTACTATATAATCAATAACTGGAATGAATTCGCGCAGCACGCTGATACAGGCATGTATCTAGAGCCAACGACGGTCATGGACCCAAAAACCAGCTGCCTGCTCTTTCTGCTCACGGTAGTGCTGCACGCTTGCACCTTCTTCTTTTTGCAGAATGTCGCCAGCTGTTTCAAAAACTACATTTCGCCCTTGGATGGGGTGGTGCTCTCCATCTCACAAGAGGTCCTATCGGGCGAGCAAGAGGCGTCACGGGTGGCGCTAGTCCCACGAGGCCCGCCCCCCGTGAAACAGCCCGTGTTCACGCACCAGCAGCAGCAGTGCAGCGGCAGTAGACCCGGTAGGACAAACTCAACAGCAAGCTATCATGCGCTGCATGAAACTCTCGACGTCAGTGTGTTCCGGTAATGTTTTATTGTGTCACCCAAATAAACAGCCCCATTGGCACCCGCGTGCGATTACATGTGCCCGTGTGTCTCTAGACACGCGCTGCTGCGAGTGCACAAACGCCCACCCGAGGAGGCGTCTACGTGCTGGCCTCCGCCCCCGGAGAGACCCCCTCGCCACCCGCGCCGAGATGCAGCTCGTCGAAGACCTCTTGGGCGCTTTTCCCGGTCTTGCTTGCCTGGGTGATGCAGTCGCGCAACTTGAAGTTCAGTGCCTTCATCTCCTGGATGGTCTGGTCTCGCTGGGAGAGCTGGCCGGTGAGCGTCTCGATGCTCTTGATGCGGTCAGCCGTCATTTGCCTGTTGTTCGTGTGCGCTTTGGCGGCAGATTGACGGTTGTTCTTTGCCCGCTCTTGCAGCTTCTCCAGCTGCTTTTGTGCCTCTTGCGCCCGAACTTCCGGGTCTGCGCTTTCGATCTTCTTAGTCCTGGGCTTCGTAGTCTTGGTTTTCTTCGGGGAAGCGAGGCGCTGCCCCGTGCCGTCTCCGCCTGCCTTGCGCCTCTTGCCGTTGGTGACCGCGCACGACCGCGCAGTCAGACCTGCTGCTGCTGCCACCTTTCGCGATAGACCGTTCATGTGGGTCTGAAAGTCCTCGGGCGGTTCGAGAGGAAGCAGGTTGTGCGGTTCGAAAGGAGGCGGGTGGTCTGGGACGTAGTCGCGCCCGCCGCCACCGGATTGTCCGTGTGTGTCACACGCAACCGTCCCCGCCCCCGCCCCCCCCCCCGCAACCGCCCCCGCCCCCCCCCCCGCAACCGCCGCCGCCCCCGCCCCCGCCCCCGCCCCCGCCCCCACCGCCTGTTGCCATGGCCCCTGCCCATACGGGTTGTAGTTGGCGAGTATCCAGGCCACAGGGTTATGGGTCAGCCCTGACGCTGTGAAGATGTTGTTGTTGCTCGCCGCGAAGTTGTAGTTCGGCGGGTTCGGCGGGAAGGCCATGGGGAGCGTGTTGCTGAAGTTGTTGCCGACCCCCCCCCCGAGAAACCCCTGGAGATTCAGAGTCGTCATGTTAACGCGCGCACGGAGTGAAAACGATCCAGTTCAACCGATCGAGTGCTCCTATGAGGAGGAAGGAGCACGGAGATCCATTTTTAGGTGCTAAGTGGTTAACTAAATCTGATCATCATTCAAATCATCAAGTGGTTGACTAAATCTGATCAACTTTCAAAAGGCAAGTGGTTCGACAAATTCGATCAACTTTCAATAAAAATGACTTAGTGGCGCGGAAAATACCTGGTGGCCCACCGCGCATGCGCCGACTGGCGGATCATCGGTGAACGGAGCGAGGTCATGCTGCATGGCGCTGCCACCGCCAGCGACGCCACCGCCGCCACCGCCGCCAACGGCGCCACCGCCGCGACCGTCGCCACCGCAGCGACCGTCGCCACCGCAGTCGCTGGCGCCACCGTCGCCACCGTCGCCATCGTAGAAGATGGCACTGTGGTAGCCAACCCCCTGCACCGGCGGATGCTGGCCCAAGAATGGCGAATTCGCCCCTCCATCCTCGACGCCACCGCCGTGAGCGCCACCGCAGTGAGCGCCACCACCGTGAGCGCCACCGCAGTGACCGCCTTCGCCTCCGATGCTATCGTTGCCGAAGAGCATGGCACCACCACCGTCGCTGTTGCAGCCACCGTCGCCGTCGGGGAACAGAGGGCTATTGCTTCGCAAGCGCTCACCCATAATGCTGTCGTCGTCGCTGTCGAGGTCCTGCCGCTCGAGGAATGTGCTTGTGGCCATCGACATGGAGTTGTTGGCTTTCTGTCTTCGGAAGTCGTGTTCTGGAAGGGAAGGATCAAATGAGTCATCATGCTTTTAACATAACTCAACTCGTATCCGGATACGACTCCACGTGGCACCCTGTTCGTTACAAGAGTCGCGAGAATCGACAAAGGGTCGTAGAGAATAGACATGTATAGTGTGCATGTTAGTGTATGTATCCGAGTACGACCCCACGTGGCACCCTTTTGATGATGACAGTCGACCCTTTTGATGATGACAGCCGACACTTTTCATGATGACAGTCGCAGGTATCCGGATACAACCCCACGTGGCACCCTTTTCATGATGACAGTACCAGAGAATCGTTTAGACAGACAAGATAACTCCATATGTATCCGGATACGACGACTCCACGTGGCACCCTTTCTCAAAATGACTCAATATGTATCCGGATACGACTCCACGTGTAATGTCTTTTTTATCAATATGAACCAATCGGTATCCAAATTTGACGCTTCGTTTAGATAGACGAAGGGTCAAAGACATGCACATCCACCAAACGTGTTTACGAAGTTCGTATACCAACAAACGTGGCAATGTGCTGACGCTTCGTTTAGATAGACGAAGGGTCAAAGACATGCACATCCACCAAACGTGTTTACGAAGTTCGTATGTGTACATGTCTAGACACCTAAACCAACAAACGTGGCAATGTGCTGAAAAGCTTTGCTCTAGGGTTGTTCACGTTGCCCAAACTCGTTTCCAAAACTCGTGCCCCTGGAAAGGACTTCTCAGCCCACTGATGCCACGTGGTACAGAGACGCGTTGCTTCGTTGATTGGTTCGCGGTGTCGACAGGGGTCACGTGACGCAGATACGGGTTATGAGCCTTTTCTAAATCCGGCAAAACCACGTGCACATACACGACACGTGTCTTCGTATTCAATCGACATCCCCAAACGCCCAAACCGAGCCAAAGAGGCCTGCAACGGTTGTTATGTCCAAGCGGAGTGCGCCATGCAGCGCCACGCACACCCCCACGCCCACCTCCCCGCCCAGCCATGAGCCGATGGGGCTTTCACTGCAAGCTGCTTGTAAGATAGCAAAACTACCATCGCAACCGTCGGCGCCACTGCAACCGTCGAGACCCGCGCCACCGCCGCGGCGCACGCCACCGCCGCCACCCCCCCCGTCGACCTCCCTTCCGGCACCGGCAGCACCGGTGGCCTCTCTGACACCGAGTGGCCCCCCCGACCCGCTATCAACAGCGATGACCGTGCAGCGTATGGTTGCGCTGCTCTGCAGTGTGTACGCTGCGGCGCAGCTTGCGGTCGACGGTGTCGCCGAAACGCCCTCGCTTCTGCAGCGTCTCGCGGAGATTCGGCATGCTATACGCTTGAAGCTCACGCGTCTCGGCTGCTCGTACGACGATCTGGCCCGCATCGAGGCAGACTGCGAGAATGCCACGCTCATGCCGTTCGAGGGGGGTAACGCGACAGCCCGCGACCAGGACACGCTGCGCGATCGCAAGGACTATGGTCCCATCGCGCTGCAGGCTCACGAGGCGGACGAACACAGTATGAGCCTCCTAGTTTTAGTCGACGAGGCGATCGGGTCGGCGAACGCCGCTGCGCTCATACTGCCCGTGCGCGTCGTGCCGAACGTGATGTACGAGATGTTACTGAGCAACACGTTCGCGCTCGACGGCAAGTGCAGCTCGGAGCACCCGATGTTGCACCAGATGCGTGCCGCCGTGGACACGGCCTTGCTGCTGTCGCTCGCGGCCGAACTCAAGATGACACCACCGCGCCACGACTCGCTGCTGGTGGCCTTCAGCGGCCTGCGCACCAGCATGCTCGCCCTGGAGCGCACCGTGCAAGCCGCGCCGCGTATTGAAGATCTCCTCGGCGTCGGCCCAGTCACATGCGCGCTCGCCAGTTGGGAAGACATGTGCGGTCTCGTCACGGCCGTCTACGAGTATTGCGCCACGGCGCTGTACCACACGCGCATGCCCGACAGCGAGCGCAGCCGACTGAAGGCCCGGCTGCACCACAAGACTGTACTCGGTGTGATGCAGGCAGCGGCGTCAGCGACGGAGGAGGAGCGCAGCGCGGCGCAGGCCCACGCGCTTGTCGGCGCAGTTTTGTTCCTGCGCAAGATCAGCGAGGGGGCATTGCTCGGCGCGGTGAACGGCTTTATCTGTCAAATGCGGTGTTCGCTGGAAGAGCAGGAGGACGTCTTTGGCAACATACTCCGCCGCAAGTACCGGTTTGAGAGGGGCGCCGACTGCCCCCCGCGCACGTGGGCGTGGCTGCAGCGGTCTCTGCAGCGCCAACCTCGGGGCGCAAAGAACGCACGGGCGGCACCGTTGGACGACGCTGGGTTGCACAACAGCGTGGCAACAGCCGTGCTCGACCTGGTGTGCACGATGGACCTGCAGGACGACCAGTGCATGCTGCCGGAGACACTCGCCCTGGACGTCACTCGGGTGCGGCAGATGCGCGAGCGCTTCAGCCTCTACACGCGGGTCTGCTGCATCGTGTCCCTCGTGGTGTCGTGGATGGAGGGGGGCTTCCTGTGGGCCAACTTCGAGGAAGCGGAAAGCAAAAAGATGGTCGCGGAAGTGGCGCAAGCCCTCGCGCGGTGCCTCGTGGAGACCAGCATCCCCCACGACGAGACGTTGCGGCTGGCCCTTGCCGCGTTGCAGAAGCTCAGGGCAGTCACGGCGAAATTCTCGCGCATGGACGAGGTGGTGGCGCAGAGGATGCTACTGGCGGTCGGCAGCATGCTTGGGGACCCCGCGCACGAGATGCTGGTGAAGTACGCGAGCTGCTTTAGACAGTTTCTCGTGTACGCCGTCAACACCCCTGCCGTGTTTCCGGCAGCCCCGGTGATGCGGCATAGGCTCGACCACTGGTTCTCGACTCACTTCATCGACGCGTTGGCGACCACCATGCAGCCGCTCGCGACAAGTCTCGTCGAGGATGTCCGCAGCATGGTGTCGAACAACCTGAAGCTGCATAAGGAACTGTACAACGACATCTGCCGCGCAACGTTGCAGTGCGAGCCTGCCGTGAGTGCCAGCCTGCCGGGGTGCGCAGCGTAGCAGGAGCCAGCGCACATCCCGCGGGGCGGCGGTGGTGCACGGTGGATGTACAGCAGAAGTAATAAACGACCGAAGCATTGTCCAACGGGTGCCACGCTCTCACGTCCTTGTGCCATGCTGGTGGTTCTGAGATATGCGGTATATAACAACCCTCGCGTAGTTGTGCACACCACCTACCCGGCCGCCGTAGCAACAACACCTTCGGCACATGCCGCGAAAGAAGCCGAGCGATGATGATAACCACACAATTAACCCCCCTGACAATTCGGAAACCAAAGAGGAAAAACAACAGAGCCGGCACACGCCGCGAAACGCCAAACGTAAGCCACAGAAGCCGAGCGATCATGTTGACTACACAAATGAACCCCTTGACAATTCGGAAGGCGATGAGGAGACCTACCTCGAAACCGTGCTGGAACAAGATGAGAACGATGCCAAATATGAACAACGTGACACCACGTGGGGAGGTGAGCAGGTTGGCGTAGACGGGGCTGGCTACGCCAACGATGATGGGGACCAGGGTGGTGGCGGTGGCGGTGGTGCGGGTGGCGCGATGGCCTCTGGGCGCGTGGTCCTCAGCCGACCTCGTAAAACGGTTGCATCGTTTGATTGCCGTGATTTGAGCGAGCTACCGTCCGCCGAGCTTGCCTTGGCACAGGCAGAGCTGTTGAACACACATCTCAAGTCGTATTATGTGGACATATTCTTCACGCTGGACAACCTGGTCCTGGACCTGGATAGACTCAAGGACAAGCAGTTTGGCACTCTGGAACGTGTCATGCTGGTGTACACTGCATTGAAGCAAGACCCTATGGACCATCTCGACGAGCAAACGCATTTGCTCCAGGCGCTGAGGGAGGAGCAGCCGTGGACAGAAGATGCACAGGAAATTTTCGAAAAGGAGGAGGCTGTGATCTCTTTGGTGAACTCCGCGAGGTTGAGCGTGCAAACATTTCTACGCAAGTTTGAAAAGTTGAAAGTGCAGGCGATCGCGCTCCGCGAACAGGGCACAGAGTGCACGAATATCTTGGATACCCTCGGGGTGATTGTAGCGATCGGGACACAATGGGCAGACCTGAACGAGAAGTACCCTCGTGTGCAAAACGTTCTTTCCTGGCTCTACCTGCAAGACAGGTATCGCTCCAGTAGGCAGGGCGGCTTCGCGTGCATGTACGAATCGTATGTCAAGCTGGAAACCGCTGCGCTCCGGAAGGAGAAAGACACGCAAGACCGCGACAAAAGGGCGGCGGGCAGGAAGAATAACCAGCTGAATCTGCCATCTATGTCACAGCTGGAGCTCAATCTGCGCAACTCGACAGAGACCCACGGGACGTTGCCGGACAGCGTCGCTGGGGCGTCTGAGGTCGATACACCGTACCAGTTGTCGCACACTGGTGCGGAGCTGAGGTCCGTGTGGAATGCGGCTTTTGCAACCGTACACCACTTCGAATTCCATACAATTGAGGCAACCATGGCCTGGGCTCGGGAGCACCCTGAGTACATCAAAAAGTATTTGCGATTCATCGGCGTTGACGAAGACGAACGCCACAAGCTGACGATGGACCCACTGTCGCTCATATTGAACTCGTGGAGGTACGAGCACGACATCGAGGTCGCCTGGATGGACATCGAAGAGGACGACGGAGCAGCCGACGCGGATAGTGGGGCGGCGGCCGTGGATGATGGGACGGCGGCCATGGATAATGGGGCTGCGGCCGTGGATGATGGGACGGCGGCCATGGATAATGGGGCTGTGGCCGTGGATGATGCGGCGCCGGCCGCGGAGATTGCGGCGAAGGCCGCGGAAGCCCAGTTAATTAAGTGGAAGGCACAGCGTGAACAGACAAAGACAAGGACTTTAACCGACCAACAGGAGCGCCGAGATGCGGCAGCCATAATGCGTTCGACGGCATGCGAACATAGGGACAGCCAACATAGTGACACCCAAAGTGCGATGCCCAGGGTGGGTAGGGGGCACCCCGTCGCAAGAGCGGCCATCCCGCTCACATATCACGCGGGCGCGGGCTCAAGCTCAACCTCTGGACGCGCTGGTGCCACCCCGGCCCCAGCGGCCGCACCGCCCCCAGCGGTCGCAGCGGCCCGCGCACCAGGCCCTACACAACACACGGCGACGCTCCCCCCCGTTCAACACACGGCGACGCTCCCCCCCGTTCACGAGCCACGGGCTCCCAACTACACACCGATACCCTTCAATATAGACCAGAGCCTCAGTTGGCCATCAAGTCGACGCGTCG
>Ga0307488_10003153_pt1 | contig 13828 bp, 11 predicted proteins | sample SB02metaG_FD_202248 | JGI IMG/M metagenome (GOLD analysis project Ga0307488, IMG submission 202248) | Sea-ice brine microbial communities from Beaufort Sea near Barrow, Alaska, United States - SB 0.2 | ecosystem: Environmental > Aquatic > Marine > Coastal | place: USA: Alaska | collected... | reverse complement strand
TTGAACAAGGACAAACATTGTACTCATTTAGACACTCTGGAGCTATAGAAATATTTAAAAGAACGGGGTCTATAACCAAGCTACAGAAAGCGATGGGACATTCATCTATAAATGTAAGTTTAACCTACTTAAGAGGTTTAGAAATAGCTGAATTGAAAGAGGAGGATATGCCTATGGTTTAGTTAGTGAACATCAATCAGATGCCAACAGAGTTTCAGATTGGAATTATTTAGTAAAAGAAAAACCCCTACATTTCTGTAAGGCTTTAAGTGAACAACCGTGTAGGATTCGAACCTGCGCCAAAATTATTGGTACCTCAAATACTTTTGGAGAAGAAGGAAAAGAAGAACTGCTAAAAGGGTGCCTTATTATTTATAAAAATTTCTTAGCAACAAATACTATTAACTCAAAATCTTATTAGTTAAATCATCATAAGTTGGAACGACATTATATTTAATATTGTCTGTTCCTAATTTGGCAAAATGCTTTCTTGCATATTCTCTTTCTGAAATTAATTAAATCAAATGACGCACTTTAATTATTTTATATTTTTTACCTAAACCTAATTGAATAGCTGTGGGGTTTTTTAAGATTAATTCTCCTTTTTGTAGGTTTGCAATTGCTTCTTTAATTTCTTTAAATTCATTACCACTTACACCAAATAAATCTTTAATTACACCATCATTTATAGATTGCTGTTTCATAATTAAAGGGTATTGTGCATTGGCATAAAAGTCAAAATATTCACTTTTGTAACTATCCATATTTTGGGTTGCTAAAATAATACTTAACCCTTTGTTACGACCAGTAGCTATTAAATCTCTTAATGGTTTATTATCAAAACCTAACATATAATGTGCTTCATCTATAATGGTAAAATGACGTAATTCTACACAATTATCATCTACTACTTGTTTTGGTAATGTTTCATAAATTGAGTTTAATTTTGAAACGATAAAGAATACTATTGCTTTTGCAATAGGACCATCTTTAGGAAAACCATCCATTTTTACAATATAGCTATCCCGTATTAAATCAATTCTATCTTCTTTAGAAAATAAATTGGTTCTTATTAATTGTTTTAAAACTGATTTTATACTGTCGTCTTTCTCTTGATCTCTTTGTGGTTGTGCACGAGTATATTCCTTTAGAATTAAATCAAAAGAAATTGCTTTGTTTTTGGTTACTTTATAACTGCCAATAATTGCTTCTGATAAACGATTACTCATATTTGCACTTATACGTGCATTGTCTATTGCACAAAGTGCATTTGCTAATTCTGTTGAATATAGATTGATTTCATTTTGTGGTTTACCAATAAAACTTTTAAAAGGATTGAATGGTAAAGGTGCAGAAATAGGGTCTAAAATTGCACTCCTATCTGTTTCAAATAAGGCAAGCCAATGGTTGTTTGCTGGGTCTGAAAACTCCCCTTTATAATCAAATAATAAAAAGTTTACAGGATAATTACTATCTACAGAAAGTGAACGAATTTCATTTAACAATACCGCTAATAAATTAGATTTACCTGAACCTGTCGTACCTGCTACTAAAATTTGTGTATTTGGTATTTCTTTACCATTTAAATTTAATGTTGCTGGGATATCGTCTTGATACATTCCAATATTTAAGTTTAAAACAGGAATACTACCACTATTAGATTGACTTGTATTATTTGTAGTATTTGTTAACCAATCCTCTAAAACACCTTCTTTCATCAATAGTTTATAGCCTCTAAAAATTTCAGCATTAACTACTTTACTGTTCATCCTATTATTTTCCCAATCAATTTCAATTGCATTGTAACGCAGTTTTAATAATGAGAAAAATATTGGACTTAAATTGTGTAATGTGAATAATGTTTCAAAAATTCTATTACTACCTAACTGTATATTTTCAATTTCTTGAATATTTCTTTTAGCTTCGGAAGACAGACCTGCTAATAAACAAATACGCATTATTTTATTATTACTTAACGTAACATTTTGCTTATCATCGGAATAATTATCTAAATTTATTTTCTTTTCAAAAAGATATTTTAACTCTGCAATTGCTTCATTTAAGCCATCTGCTTGTCTTATGTTTAATATATTAATCGAACTCATAGCTTATTTTTTAAACATTAATATCTACACCAAAATAACCAGGTATAATTTCTGTTAACTGTTTTTCTCTATCTCTTTCTAATGTATATGTTTTAGAAATAAATGGTTCAATCTTATCAAATTCAGCACCTTTTCTAATTTCACTATCAGAACTTAATAAAATAGTTTGATGCGCTAATTGAGGGAAATAATGCTCTAAAACAGCAGCTCTACTTTCTTCACTTAAAACACCCATTACAGTATCTATCATAACAGGAGGGTCATAATCACCAAATTGATGTAGTGATTTTAATAACACTTGAATTACAATTTGTTTAGAAGCTGTATTTAAATGGTTTAAGTAAATTTCATTACCCGATTTATGAAATATTTTAAAGGTTAAATTAGAGAGGTTTTCAGATAATTCTACTCTATCTATTACATCTTTATAAGCTGCCAAAATAATATTCAAATCTTGTTTCATTTTGGATTCTATTTGTTGCTTTTTCACTATTAATAATTGATTTGCAACATCTTCAAAAAATCCTTTTAATTTACCAAGTGTGTCATATTTCGGGTCTGGTTCTTGACTAATTTGAATATCAAATTGATGAATTCGACCTTCAATCTTTTTTACTTCTCCTTGCTTTTCTGCAATTTCAGTTTCGTAACTTTTTATTTTAGTTTCGTTTTCTTCATAGGCTTTTAAAATAGAATAATCTCTACCAGTTACTTGTGCTTTCATTTGTTCAATAAAAGTATTTTGAGCGGGCACTTGTTGAATTGCACTATCTAATTCGTTTTTTTGTCTTTCTAATACAGGAAACGTATTTACTGTTTTTATAATTAGTAGACTCTCTAACGCCTTTACATCTGAATGTTCTAAAAATGCATAGACATCTGTATTTTTTACATTGCCTGTAGAGTTTACAATATAATTTACTAAACTCTCTGTACTAATTGGTTTTGAAGTGAGTTGATTTTCTTCTAAATATTTTATTATGGAACTACTAATAGCTTCTATTTGTTCTATTGGTAAATTTGTAGTGTTGTTATTAAGAACCTTTTCTTTTGCTTTTAAAATTAATTGAACTTCGTGCTTTAACGCTTCTTGCAACTTAGGGATGCAAACATTTAGTTCTATTTCTTTTAAAAATTTATTTAAATCACTTCTAAAAACCTCTTCCTTTTTAAGCGTATTTTCTATACCTAACTTTGTTTGTTCAATTTTGCTATTTATAGTAGTTTCTTCATTTAAGCCGCTTTTTAAATTATCATATAATTCTTTATTTTGAACTGAATAATTTAATGATTGCCCTAAATTGTTATTTAGATTAATCAATACTTCTTTTAACTTATTTTTACTTTCTACTAATTCTAAATATTCTTTTTTCTCGTTTTCTATTTCTAATCTTTGTGCTGTTTTTACTTGGTATAAGTTTTCGGAAGAAGCTGCTAATTGCATATACTTATTAAAACCCATTACGTTTTCTATATTCTCTTTGATTACTCTGTTTAACTGGTCTTCTTTTAAAAGATTACCAGCTTCCATAGCATCAAATAAAAAATATCTACTTAATTCTTGTGGTAAGTTTGCCTTAATTATTTTATTTACTTGCGCTTCTTGTTCTGCTCTTTGAGATACTGGTGTTGCTGTACCATAATTAAATATAGTACCGTTCATATTTAACTTTACAGCTTCTACAGGTTTATCTGCAGTATTTAAAATATAGGTTCTGCTTAATATGTATTCTTGTTCTTCATTTAAAACTCTGCCAGAAAAATGTAACTCTAATTCAATTTTTTCATCTGTTTGATTTACAGCACCTGCATTTAGTAATTCTCTAAATGTTTTTGAAGTAGTAATATTCAAACCATATAAAGCACCATAAATAGCTTCAAAAAAGGTTGTTTTACCGCCACCATTTACACCACCAATTAATATAATAGGTTTATCATCTTCTACAGCAATATCTAAATCTAAATTTAAATAGGTTTTAAAATTTTTGGCCTTTATTCTTTTTATTAACATCCCTATTTAATTTTTTGAAGTGCCTTATCTATAATCTGACTTACGGTTTTATCATCTATTTCTTGATTTCTTATTTTCTTCTCATGAAATTGTTTTATCAAAAAATCTTTAACCCAATCAAAATCTAATTCGTGTTTCTCACAAAGTGTTTCTATTAGTTGAATGTCTTCTTTACGAATACCAAAATGTAAAAATGTACTGTCTAATCCTTTTTTTCCCATAGCGTTGTTTTTTTTTTAAATTATTGAAGGCTCAAAAGAAAGCCAACCAGTAGTATCATTTGCATTTGAAATGGTGTTGTCACAATATTTCCAAATACGATTATCTTGCAATCCTTTAGGTACAATTACGCCACCAATTAAAGGTTTTTCTGTTGTAGATTTTTCTGCCATATACTCAATTAAGGCATTGTGCTTTTTTACAAATTCAGGATCTGAATCTAACGTTTTTGTATCGAACAAAGCAATTTTACCAGATTTGGTTCTTACCACAAAATCTACATAAAAACCACGTGTTACCTCATTTCTATCTACATAGGTAACTGCAAAATCTTCTTTGTTCTTATCACCATTTTTATACCACCAATCTAAATGTTCTTTATTACTTTCTAAAAACAACACAAATTCACGTTCTGGGGTACTTGCTTTATTAGACTCATAAAAAGGTTCTAATGCGTGTTTATCGCTTTCTTTCAATAGATAATGTTCATTGTAAATACGTTCTACAGGAACATCCCAATTGCTATACTCTACAAGTTTTGATGCTAATGCCGCTTTTTGGTCTAATAAAATTTGATGCTTTGTTAAAGACTGGTCTATTAATTCTAGAAATTTAGACTTGTTTTGTTGAAACAGCATTATTTTAATTGCCTTAAACTCATCTGTACTCAAATATTCTTCAAACAACATTTTTAATGCCATTTCTAAAACAGGGGTAGAATCTGCTTTTGCATACCCACCAACATTGTCTCTACAGAACTGACGAAATAAAATATCTAATTCGCTTTGAGTTTTTGCAAATTTCTCTTTTTCTGTGACTCTTGTAAAACCTATTTCAGTTGCTAATTCAACATTTTTAGGAATGGGTATTTCTATTTGAGAAACATCTAATGCTATAAACTTTTCTTGTAGTTTTTTGGTATTGTATTCTTCTATGCTTATTGGGTTTGTAACCTCTAAATCTCTAGATAAACCAAAATATTCTTCTGCAGCTTCATACATACATTTTCTGAATTTAGAACTTAATCTATTTCTTGTTAAACGTGTATTTATAAATGCAGAATTTAGCTGAATTTCTTGATACTCATCTATTCTCTTTGCTGTATTTTGAACAATATAATCGATATCTTCTTGTACAATTTTTATAATATCTTTACTTAAATTGGTATATACGTAGCCATTATTTAGCATTGGGTTTGTATAATGCTTTTGCTCTGGCATTCGTAAAATTCTACCAACGGTTTGTATTCCAAAACTTTCTTGCTGAATTTCTCTAAAAATTAATAACACTGCCGCACGTGGGCAATCCCAACCTAAAGCAATGGCTTGTTTAAAGATTAACACTTCTGTCATACAGGTTTTTTCTTCTAAACCTTCTAAATTATCTTTTCTATTGCTTAACCAAACTGCTAATTTGTTATTTTGCGTGGTAATATTTTTTGCACGTAAATAGGTTTCTACCTCTTCTATTAATTGTCTATCTAAAGAACTCTCTGTTTTTTTATCACTGGGTAATTGAATTAACAATAAAGGGTTAATATTAGATCCCAATTGCTCATAGGCTTTTTTTAATTCTTGTTGTTTTTTTAAAGCTTCATCTAATAAAACGTGGTTTAAAGTTCTACCATCTTGTTTATCGTGGTCTAATAAAGGATTTAAAACAACATTTTTCTTAATCATTTCTGCATTTACTACTTCTTGCCTTTTAATAGTATAGCCATAATCTGATTTGAAGGTTGGTGTTGCAGAAACATCTAATTCTATTTTTGCACCAATTTGTTGTAATAATGCTTTTGCTTTTTTACCATTTGCGTGGTAATGTGCTTCATCTAAAATACAGATGATTTCTGTATCGTCTAACATTGCTTTGTACACGTATTTTAGCAAATCTTTACCTTGCTCGTTTTCTCTTACAAAAATATTTTTAGCACTATTTACAGATTGCCAATTAACAAATAACACTTCATTAGGTTGTAATTTATTATTAGTTATATCTTCAAACTGTATGGGTTTTATGGTACGTAATTCTTTAAAATAATCTTTTAAAGCCTCATAAGATTGTAGATGTAATTGATTGGGTGCAAACCAAATAAAAGCCACTTTACGTTTTGGAATGTCTAAATTGTCTGGAAATTCCGCAGCCAATTGGTTTAAATAAGCAGCCATTGTAACTGTTTTACCAGCACCTGTTGGTGCTTTAAAAACCATTCTGTTTCTTGTGCCTGGTAATTTTAGCGCACTAAATGTATCTTTTAGCAAACCTGTAACTGCTTCTTCTTGGTAATTTTTTAATTGTATCATTTTTAGTTTACAGTTTCTTGGTTTACATCTTCTTCTTCCTCCAACGTTGGTATCACTTCTTTTTCTTCTTTGGGCAATACATTTTGGTAGGCTTTGTAAATAGCATCTGGCAATGCTGCCAACGTTATATTTGCTGCAATATTCTCAAACTCTTCTGCGTAGGCATATTGCCCATTAGAAAACACATATACTTTTATAGCAGCGTTTTGCGTGTTTTCTATAAAATTCGTTAAGGATTCTATGGCTTCTTCTATATAAAAATCATCATAAATTACATAGACAAAACTATTGTTGCTATTGGTAAATAATTTATGCCAATTAGCTTTTAAGATACTCGCAGTAACTTCTTGGTAACAATTTTCTTTAATACATAATAATTCTGTTGCTAAATAAGTAAGTTCTTTTTTGTTTTTTAAAGAGGGTTTGCGTGCTGCATAATCGCATTTATAATAGCGTAAATTGTTGTTCGGATAAAAAGGCATTTCTTTCCCTTTTTTATTTACATATTTATTTAAAATACGTTCTGCTCTTGGATACGCAACAGTATCACAAATTTCACCCTCATTATTTGTAGAGATAATACATTTTCTATTACCATTATCTAAAGAATTTAAAGAAAGTGTAGATTGTAAGGTTGTACCACTACCAGCAAAAAAATCTAAAATGGTAATATTTTTAGGTTTGTTTGTTATTTTTATAAGATGTTCAATTAACTCAAATGGCTTTGAATAACTAAATTTTATGTCATATTGCTTGATAAGGTCAGCCCCTTTTCTATTAATAAATTTATCTAAATAATCTCTCGGAGAAGCCCCTTTCTTTGACCTATCCGACAGGTAACTTTTTGTGTAAATATTAAATTTAGCCTGGTTGCCATTTTCATCTACTAAAGGAGACCTTTTTGATTGTTTAAAAACTAAAAGATGTTTGTCAATATTATATTTATTAAGTGACCAACGCCAACATTTGTCGTCACCAGATTGAGGAATTGCCTGCGCACCATCTACTCTATCTTCTGGAAATATATTTCCTGGTGGTATTACTAAACTACCATCTGGACATTTTATATAATATCTTAAGTTTGGTCGAACACCTAAAGCTGCTTGGTAAAAAGCTACGTCATCTCTATATTTTTCACCTTTTTTTGGACCTTCTTTTTCAATTTTCTTAAAAAGAGTTTCATTTACACTATCCTTAAATCTTTCTAATACTTTAATGTTTTTAGAATAAGCCAATATATAATCCTTACTTGATGAAAAATAATTACCTTGATCGTCAGCAGGTTTAGCTAATCTTGTAACTGCACCTAATTTATTATTTTCTATAAAAATTTCATTAAACAATAAAGTAAGTTGTGCGATTTCATCATCACCAATGGAACAGAAAATAACGCCATCATCTTTTAATAAACGTTTTGCTATTTCTAACCTCTTACTCATAAAAGACAACCACTTACTGTGTCTAAAACTATCTTCTTTATCTACGTAATGGTCATTATAAATAAAGTCCTCTTTACTTCCTGTATTATAAGGTGGGTCAATATAAATAACATCTATTTTATTTTCGTGGGTAAAGGTTAGTGTTGTTAAAGCGTGTAGGTTGTCACCTTCAATTAAAATGTGGTTTGGGTGTTTTTCGGTTTCGGTGTCATTAATTATGGCACGTTCTTTAACTTCTTTTAGTATGGGTAGTTTTGTGCGTAATTCTTCTTCTACAACTTCTGTTTTGTCTTCCCAAACCAACCCATATTTTTTAGTAGTATTTACTAAATTTACTAAATAGGCTTTTTCGTCTGTATTTAAAGTGTCTAAAGATTTTATCTTTTGTAGTATTTCTTTCTTGTTCATTTGTAGTTTTGGCAATTTTAGAACTTTAAAAATAGTAATATTTTAAGAAATAAAAACTAATCTGATAAGATATGTTTTAATTCTTTAAGCCTAATTAAATAAGGCAAGTAGATTGGTTTGCCATTATTTGCTTTTGTTATTGCCAAATGGCTACTAATAAAAAAAAACTTAAATAAATAATCTAAACAAATTTGGCTATATAATAATCTGCTTCTAATTAATGAATATAAAAAAGGAGGCGATTAACCTCCTTATGTATCTACTAATTATAAATACCTCCACAACTCTTCCTTTATCCTCTTGATACTTTTCCAATACCAGTCTTATTACAACCAGTAAGTTTTGAGGCCTCAGAAACAGACTTAAATTCATTTATAAATTCACCCTCTAAACTAAACTGTTGCACCACTTTTTTCCTATGATCTTTTAAATTAGCTGGGAAAGTAGAAGAATACGACCAAACGAAGCCATTACTGACTTTATTAACACTTAAACACACCTTTGATAGATCTTGTTTGGTTATGTTGATTACAGCAGCTGCATCTGTTAGATTAGAGAATTTATTCTATTCATAATTATAAGACAACTTTATTATGATTATCTATCATTTTATCAATCCCAACAAATAGATTTCCAAATCTACTTGTCTTTCTCCCCTCTTTTATGTGTTCTATATTTTCAAAGATTTTATAAATAATTTTATCTATATAAATTTCGCTATTCCCTAATTGAAAGATAAGGTCAGCATCTTCCACACTCATTTCAAACTTTTCAAATGGTTTAAAAAACTGACATAAAACACTAAAAATTTCCTTTATAATAACTCCTTGTTTTTGCTCAATATGACATTCTCTTAAATCGTTAATTAAACTTTCAAGTTTCCATTCTACTTCAGAACTATCTGCCAAGCTTGCTTGGTTAGTAAAATTCTTGTTCTTGGTTTTCTTGTTCTTAGTACTCTTGTTCTTAGTTGTGCTTATTTTTTCAACTTCTTGTGCATCATTATTTAATACTCTTGATACACCTTTTTTAATGCTCCTACTGTCTTTAGGCTTTCTAGAGTGTTTTCCTGCTCTAATTTCTTCTTGCCATTTTTTAAATTTTGGACTTTCATTATCTAAAAATGTTTCAATAGATTTTTTATTTACGCAATAAAGATTTGGCTTATTAAGACCTTGACGAATTGTTAAAACAAAACCCTTTATTTTTAACTCTTTTATACATTTAGCGATAACACTAGCACTAAAACAAGTTTCTGCTGTAATATCCTGATGGCTTATAAAAAAATAGTCTGCACCTTTCTTACGTGTAAGTTTACCCTCTTTTTTCCAGTAATCTTGTTTATAGGTTAATGTTGCTAATACATCTGCTGATTTTGGACCTAACACATGTCTTATGATTTTACTTGATCTAATAAAAGAATCACTTGATTTGTTAAGCATAATTGTTAAATATTTAAAATTCTATCACCACCTCGTGTCGTAATTTTCTTTCACAAAAAAACAACAATTATGAGTTTTTTGCCGGATACAAAAACCTTAACGCAGTATAAACATAGTATAATAAACACTACATATTGTAAGAAATAATAGAAATAAAATCACATTAAATTAATAAAAAAATAACACCGTAGTATAGGTGTAGTATTTAAATACTCACGATTTCATGAAGCAATAACCTATCTAACTTTAGCTTTGTTTGATCGGTTATTTTGTAGGTTCTTAAATCAGTATAAGTAAGTATTCTCAAAGATCTACTAGTTACCTTCACGAAGCATTTTACTGCAATTCTCCACTTAAACACTCCCTTATCTTCAAATCCATAATCTTTTCTATTAATAAGATTAATGAAGTATTTCAATTCGGATGTATTTCCAAGCCATGTTATAGGGTTTACAACTTTTTCATTATCAAATAATTTTAGAAAATCTACTTGCTTTGTTTCTTTTGGAATTAAATCCAAACTGGTAAGCATACTGAAAAGCTTGTTGGGTGTGTCTCGATGAGAAAATCTTTCAAAAAAATGAAAAGAGCTATTTTTAGAACCAGAATCAATCACTTCAACATGTTCTGTTGAAAATTTATTTATAAACTCCAAAAAAAGGGGAGCATACCTCCTACCTACTTTATTGTTTCTAAATTTTTCTAACTTTGCTTCAAGATTTTGTTTTAAAGAGGTTGCAAATGCAATTTTCTCAGCAAGGGAAACATAATTTGAAATATAATCATCTAAAATAGTTTTGTTTAAACCAATAAGGTCACTTTTAAATCTAGATTCTTGGAATTTTTCAAACTCCATCTCTACGTCATTATGAGAACCATCAGGAGAAAAAAAGGTTTGGACATAACTTTCAGTATTAATACTTCCATCATATTCAAAACCATTAAAATCAAAACCTTCTTGGGTATATTCCTTTTCAAGATATCTTTCATTTAAAAATTTATCTAAACATTTTACTTTTTCAATCAAATTCAAACTTGTAGTTTTTATATTCCTAGACCATCTAGAAAAATAAAAGTAATCAGAAACATTAGAACTGTAGACACGTTTTAGCTATTTAAATATATGTCGATTTTATTTACATAGAGAAAAATCACTCAAAAAGGGGGATATTGGATAACTGGGATAAGTAAGAGAACAAGTTTGAGAAAAAACATTGTTCCCTACTTCTCCAATGCACAGAATACATTTTCAGTGGTTTTTTTTTGAAAAAAGGAGAAACCATCTCAAAAGTTTGGTTATACAAAATACAGCATAACTCCTAAATTATTCAATAATCAGACTGAAATGATAATGATAATAAGCTTTGCTATCCACTATAAAAACAGTCTTCAATTGAATAGTGACTCTGACTTGCTCAACCCATACAATTTCTCCTTTTGATAACTGCCCAACATCACTTAAAACAATCGTTTTAAAGGGGGTAAATACTTGTTTCAACACATTGTCCCAAGTAACTACATAGATGGAGTCAGAAGAGCTGTACATAAGCGCTTCTGCCAATTCATTTATATCCATTTCATTCTATAATTTAAGTACACAGCTATTGATTTAAGAACCAATTCTCTGTTTGATTTTGCATAGAATTTGCTAGCCCAGTTACAAACTCCCAAGCATTAGCATTACGCTCAAGGTTTGAGTCGATATAACTGCTCTTATTAGCTTCTGTCAAGTTGTTATATAACTGCCAAAGATTAATAGACCCATCTTCATTTCTATTGAAATTAGCGTCCTGATAATAGCTCTTTACAGCCGATCCTATTTGATTATCATTCATTAAAAGTGATAGCTTGCCAACTTTTTCTTCCTTTTTTAAATAATTATACATCCTCATTTTTCCAATCGTATGTCCAAACTGCAGTTCCGTTAAATTAAATCTACTTAAACGTTCCATATTTCCCAGAAATCTTTCTTTATCAAATGAAGTTATTAACTCATGAATTTTTTCTTTTAATTCAGCAACAGAGCTAACTCTTATATCTGCATTTAATCCATCAGTTGAAATACATAAATTTGTGCACACAAAGTTTTTAAAACCTATAAAGACTTGAAATCTTTCTAAACCCCTCTTACTATAAAAATTTTCCTGATTTAAAGCCCTAACGCCTCCTAAAACTAGGGACAAGCTATTCTTGTTTACATTTTCTATCAAAGTAGGTAATTCGATCATAAAAGCACAACGCTGATAAAAGATTGTTTTCTCTTCTGGTCTAAGTTCCTTAATGGGCTTGCCTACAGCACTAGGAACCCTGCCTTTAATTACGTGAGAAACCCTAATATTAGGTTGTAATATTTGATCCCCTGAAAAAACATCATGAACTACCTCATTAGTGGCATCAATAAATTCAGCATGCGAGATAGATGGCATATTATCATTGTAATGCGGTAGAACGCACTCTCTTTTTATATGATTAAGTGTCACTTGCTGTGTATTTGCCTCTAGAAAATTCCCTTTAGAGACTATTACCTCATCTTCTGAAATAAGTTGACTATTTAAATTGTTATTTATTTGTATTAATTCCATTTTGATGGTGTTTATTTTGATTATTTATTTCCTTAGGTGTCATTATATTAGAATATATATCTTCTAATTTTTGTTTCTTCTCCAATATGAGGGGCTTTATTTCATTTTGTAAGTCCGGATATTTCGAATAAACATACCTTAAAGCTTCAATGTTTTCACAATTCTCAATTTCCTTCTTTATTCTCCCCATTCTCCCCCAAAGACAGTCTCCTGTGCACCAATTTTTTATCTTCTTGCCAGTATTTGCAAAATGAATAGTATCTATTATAGCTATTTTAGTAAAGTCCCCTCCTGTTAATCCTTTTGCGAGAAGTAAACTTAAATACGTTCTTCCACTACCTGCACTACCTTGTAATGCTAATTTAATTTTAACTTTTTTCCTTTCGGACTGTCGTATTTCCATTATATGTATTTTAAAAAATTAGTAAATAAAAAAGGACCTATACATAGATTGTATAAGTCCTTAATTCGAGACGATGTGGTAATTAAATCACCTCTTCCTCCTCGATTAATTGTTTTGTTACCTGAAATAATCCAGAGAAATCCTCTACGCTTGCTCTATTGGCATTGCTTAAGTGTGACATATTGATTTGTGGGCTTCCTTCTTGAGAAAAGCTGAGATTACATAAATAATCTCTCCCTGCTTCAATACCATACTCATAATTTGATGCATAACACATCGCAGTCCGCTCTACCTCTTCACCATTCGGTAAGTTGAATTTTAGCGTTACAATTTTGTAAATTTTGTCATTAGAATTCTTTAAAGTTTTTTCTCCGACTTTCAATAATTTTGCATTAAAAAGAAACTCAGTTTCCCCAGTTTTCTTATTACTAATTTCCTTGTACTTCGTCATAATTTAAGATTTAAGTTATGAGATAAGCCAACCCTATCTCCCAAAATTTAAAAATAGTGGGGGTTGAATGGATATTTTACCCCCGCACGACTATCTCTCAAACTTTTTCAAAAAAAAATAAAAAATTTTTATTACAACGGCATCGGTTATGAGTCGTTGTGTAGGTTAGTAGTTAACTTTGCAGGTACATTGAACTAAAACCACAAGGATTTTCTTAAGAAGGCTATGTTTTAAAAATAAAATATACACGGCTTAAGTTTATTAAATAATCAGAAAGAATAAAAGGGAGAAAAATAGTACACCAAATTAATGAGGAAAAGAGTTGTTTTTTAGCTCAGTTCTTTGCTATAAGACGTTTTTATCCGCATTGTCTTTCAATCAAAGGCTTTATATCTGTTCTTCCTAATTGTAAAGCACGGTTCAAATCCGAACAAGCCTCTTGAGATTGATTAATTTTAAATCTTAAAA
>Ga0307488_10003152_pt1 | contig 13832 bp, 24 predicted proteins | sample SB02metaG_FD_202248 | JGI IMG/M metagenome (GOLD analysis project Ga0307488, IMG submission 202248) | Sea-ice brine microbial communities from Beaufort Sea near Barrow, Alaska, United States - SB 0.2 | ecosystem: Environmental > Aquatic > Marine > Coastal | place: USA: Alaska | collected... | reverse complement strand
AGGGTAGTATGGGGTGTTTAGGGTGTATTTTGTGTCAGAAACGGCTCAGGTTGAGCTGAAAAGAGGACGAGTTCAAGCCCCTGCCTGGATTTCGTGGAGCGACCCCACGTTCCTTTCAATGTGCTCTCTGGACAGCGCCAGCACCGAGCAGTTATCCAGCGCGCGGACCGTGGTGTAGCAGCGCATGTCGAAATTGAAAGCAACGTTTGAAAGCGATTCGTCACATTTTAGTCTCAAGCGCTGAAAGCAGGCTCGGTTTCGACTAGGGTTTGATAGGGTCAACGTACATCGCCCTACCGTGATGCTGCTGGGCTCCTGCGTCAGTAGCGCCGCCTCGCCGAAATGCGTTCCGCGTGCCAGGCGCCGCCGCGCGATGCCGCCCAGCGCGGGAACGCCCCGCCCCGCCGTGTCACTCACCGCAGCACTCTCCTGACCCTCCCATGACCCCCTCCTGACCCTGCCACGACCCCCAGCGCTCGCAGCGCCCCCCCCGCCCCCTCTGGCCCAGCTGGGCAATCTTTGCATGACACCCACGGCGCCCCCCGAACCCTCGGTCCCGTGGCTGATGACCTCCACCGCCCCGTTGTAGCGGCGCAAGCTGAAACTGAAAGCAAAACTTGAAAGCAGTTCATCATGTTATAGTGTCAAGCGCTTAGATCCAGGCGCTCTCAGCGTGGGTCTGATAGGGTCAACCTGCACCGCCGCACCCCGTCCGCCACCAGGTACATCGCGCCGTCCGCGACGCCCCCCTGCACCACCACCTCGCCGGGGCCGAACATCATGATCTGCAACGACTGCGCCAGATCCGCCAGCTGCTCGTGCGTCAGCGGCGCCAGAATGGGAATGTTGCCCAGCGCCGAGGCGTGCATGGCTACCTTCAACGGGCCGAGGATCAGGGGCTTACACTCGTCCACTTTTCCGCTCAACTTAAGCACATTTTGCTGGATACGTTGGGTGCATGATGTTACCCCAGTCTATTAGACAGGGGGACACGGGGAGGTGTGACCAAAACGGCCTAGGTTGAGCCGAGAAGTGAACGAGTGTAAGCCCCTGCCGAGGATCCGCTCGAAGTTGCCCCGCTGGATGGACAACAGTTTGCACAACCCCCCCGGGCTGTCCGCCGGCACCACCGCGTCCGCCGACCGGTGCGAGTTGTCATTCAGCAGCGCTAACTCCCCGAAGAATTCTCCCTTTGTGTAGCGGCGCAACTTGAAATTGAAAGCAAAATTAAAGCAAATTTGAAAGCAGCTTATCATATGTTGGGTTCAAGCGCTTAGTTCCAGGCGGTTTCAACTTGGGTTTGATAGGGTCAACCTGGACCGCCCTACCTTTGCTACGATCCGCTTCACTTCGTTACCCCCAATGAGGATGGACACGTGGCCGGACTCGATGATGTAGATCTTTTCTCCAAACTCACCCTCTGCAAAGATGACGTCACCCGCGCTGTAGCGGCGCAAGTTGAATATGAAAGCAAAATTGAAGCACATTTGAAAGCAGTTTATCATATTTTAGTTCAAGTGATTAATTCCGGGCGCTTTCAACGTGGGATTGATAGGGTCAACCTGCACCGCCCTACCGCGCGCATGGTCTCGGGCTCCAGCATGTTGTAGCGGCGCAAGTTGAATCTGAAAGCAAAACTTGAAAGCCGGTCAACATATTATAGTTCAAGCGCTCGGTTCCAGGTGGTTTCAACATGGGTTTCATAGGGTCAACCTGCGTAGATCCTACCATGTCCACCACCCGCTGCAGCAGCTCCGGCGCCAGCCCCTGCAGCATACCCATGCTGTAGCGGCGCAAGTTGAAGTTGAAAGCAAAATTTCAAAGCACTTCATCACATGTTGCTTTCAAGCGCTGAATGGTGCATAGGGGGGCTCCCCCGTATATCAGAGTAAGGAAATAACGGTCCATAGGGGGCCTCCCCCATTTACGAAGCCAACGCGCTCTCAACTCGGGGGGGTAGCTGGTTTCAACCTGCACCGCCCTACCATGCCGGCCACAAGTTCCATGCGCTCCTTTGACACCGCCTCCAGCGCCGCCGCCTGCGCCAGTACGTAGCGGCGCAAGTTGAAATTGAAAGCAAAACTTGAAAGTAGTTCACCATATTTTAGTTTCAAAGCACTTAGTTACAGGCACTTTCAACGAGGGTTTGAAAAGTGCAACCTGCACCGCCTTACCAGTACGAAATGTTCGCGGCTGAGGACGAACACGCGCGCGCCGCCGGCCTGCGACCGCACAGTCGACGTGCGCGGCGTGTCGTATAACAGCGATACCTCACCGAAGTGATCCCCGGGGCCCAGCGTCCAGACCGCGTCTTTGTCGTTCGCGCTCGCCCGTTGGTCCGTTGAGTCCGGCGAGCCCGCCTCGGGAGGCGACGGCGGGCTGCCGTGTTATAACGGCGCAAGTTGAAATTGAAAGCAAATCTTGAAAGCAGGTTGTCGTGTTTTAGTTTCAAGCGCTCGGTTCCAGGCGCTTTCAACTTGGATTTCATGGGTTCAGCTTGCACCGCCTTACTGTGTCTGGCCTGCGTCACGCTCACCACCCCCTCCACCACAATGTAGAAACTACTGTCACCGCCGAAATTGCGCTGCCGCATGAGGCCCTGATTGGGTGGCACCTTCCCTCAGGGCCAGCTGGACAATGCGCGCCACGTCATAGGATTTCATGTAACTCAACAAAACAAGGCTCGGCACATGTGGTTGATGACGTGGCGAGACTTGGTGGACAATGCGCACCACGTCATAGGATGTCATGCAACTCAAGACAGGCCAGGTGGACAATGCGCGCCACGTCATAGGATGTCATGTAACTCAACAACACAAGGCTCGGAAAATGTGGTTGATGACGTGGCGAGCCCTACGATCTCCTCGCGCATCGCCATGGCGAGCGTCCGCGTGGCTCCTTCGGGGAGCTCGTCGAAGAGCGAGCACACGTCGTACGCACGCATTAGCGTCGCCATGTCCGTCTCGTAGGACCAGCGAGCAAAATGACATGCTTAGGGTTTAGGGTTTAGGTTCAGGGTTTAGGGTCAGACTATTTGCACATAGTGCACCAGACACCCGCCTCCGCCTCCGCACCCGGTCACGTCATGGGATGCCATGTGACTTGAAACACATTAGTTTCAGAACGCGAACTTCGCAGGTTTCTAGGGTACCTCAAATGGCGGTCAACGCTCTTCGAATCGGAAGACTCGAGTAAATAGACGGTCAGAGTTTCCATACAATGGTACAATATGGCGATTCGACCGTCATTTCTCAGAATTGGCGACCGCCATTTGAGGTACCCTGGAAAACTGGGAAGAAGGATAGCCGGTGATTTCGTTCGTACCTCGTGTGACTTTGGAATGGAGGGCAGCGCGGTCTCCTCTTCCAGCGACTCGGCACCGCGGAAGTCTTTCAAGCTGGGTGCGCGGAAGTCGCCTCGTCGGCTGCCGCGCCGACGCGCGTTAGGGCCAGGTTTAGGGTTTAGGGTTTATGTTTAGAATTTAGGGTTTCGTGTTTGGGGTTCAGGGTTTAGGGCTTAGGGTCGTGTGCACTATGCTCACCGCGGCATCGGATGACAGTAACAGCAAGAAACGAGGGTCCTCTACGATGCGGTGGATATCGCGGGGGTAGTGTTTGTCTGCGTGTCTGCGTGTATGGCGTCATATTAATCATAGGGGACATTTTGAATCGACAAGAATCGAGGGTTCACAATGCAGTGGATGACGCGGCAATGGATGTTGACTGGACCTACCTGGAGTGCGCGACAGCGCCGTGCCGCGCCACGCGCATCTCGCCCACCTCGTGTGTGGCCTTGGGGCGTAGCGGGGCGAAGGGGGGCGCCGGCAGCGGTGGCGGGGAGGGGGGCGTTGGCGGCGGCGATGCGGAGGGTGGCGGTGTGATGAACGGGGGCGTTGGCGGCGTGGCGGGGTTTGGTCGCAACTGTGAAGTGGGGGGGGTGGCGGCGGCGGCGGTGGTCTCGGGTGCGGAGGAGCCGGCGCCGTCTCGCTCTCCCGGCGCGGCCTCCGCTTCAGGCGCGCTGTGCCGCCGTGGGCCGTGCCAGGTGGGCTCCCGTGCGGCATTCGCGGCCGAGTGCCGCGAATGCAGCACGCTGCGCTCGCCCGTGGGCGTCGGATCAGCCCCTGGGTGCCCGCCGTTGCGACCATCACGTTGCGCCTCCGTCTCGTGCGCACGAACGGGCGCCGCGCCCATCGCCCCGCTCTCCCCCTCCCTGCCACTGCTGCCGGCCTCTGCGCCATCGCTAACCCGGCCGTTCACTCCCGGGTCCAACACGGAGCGGGAGCTCGATGACAAACGACGCTCTTTCAGTTCCGACGGTGCCTTCAATTCCTTCGACGTCTGCACCGGCCGCTGCGCCTGCTCCGCCCGCGCGGACTCCTCACCCTGCGCGGCGAATGCTTTCTTGGGCAAGGGCACCCTTTGAGGGCCGGGGGTTGCCGCCGCCTTCACTGACAGCTTCGCCGCCGCCAGCGCCAGCGTCGCCTGCCGCTTGAACTTATTGGGCTTGGGCTTGCCTGCCATCCCTTTCATCAGCCCCGAGCCTTCCCCGAGCAGCGCCGCGTCGTGGCGGGAGATGGAGTGCCGAAGGTCCTCGTTGGTACCGCCGCGCCCGTCGTCCTCTTCCTCGGCCGCGGCATCGTCGCCGCTGGGCTCCACGCCGCTGCCGCGGGGCCTGCCAAGGGGAGAGCAGAGGAGGGACGGGTAGTTGGTACCACTCGTCATGGGAGCGATTGCGACGCGATTAACCGGAAAGGATTTCGCTGGTGTCGGCGGCGGCGGCGCGGCAACCGCACCAGCGTCCTCGCGCCAGCAACGACGAGTACAGCTGTTAGCGTTCGGGTAGTCGTAAATACATTGCAACGACAATGCGGGTTACGGTACGTTGGGGCCGGGGGGTCCACGTACACCAGCGACTGCACGGTGCCCTTCCGGTACTTCTTGCCGTTCCTGACGCCACGCTCGCCGCCACCGCAGCACAGCCACATCGCGGTTCTCTGCCCGTTACCTTCAACAAAATAACTCGGCGTCTGCGCTGTACGAAGCAAAATGCAAACTTGTACTCGAAATGCAGTTTTGCCGCCGCGGCGGCGCGTTCATGGTTTCGCTTGGGAGCCTAGAGCGAGTAACCTGGACCTCACAGCCGTCAACCCGCGCCGCCCCGGAGGTCCGCGGCGGCGCTCGAGGCGCGCGTGTTGTGCCTTGCCCTCGCACTTCTCTACCGCGTGGATAATTGAAGTCGTTGATGAAAATGGGCGAGAGCGCGGGAGGGGAAATAAAACGCGACAGGCGACCGGACACGTATAAACGTCCGGCCTAGATTACACCCCTATTTATACCTTTCAATAAATACCCCCCCCTTGAAACGCGCTGTATGAATGACCTGGTGACAATGACCCGCACTCGTCGCTCCCACGCCCCGAGCAACGCCGCAACCCCCACAAGATCGCCACCGCCACCGCCACCTCCACCGCCGCCATAAACCACCGCTCGAGAGCGCACGCGCCGCGAAACCGTCGCGGAGGTTCGGCAAGCCGCCAATTCGCCGTCACAACGCGAACCATCCCCTTGGGTGTTACAGGGGGCAAGCGTGCCGCGTTTTTGTGTACAGTGCCCGCCACCGGCCACGGACCGGTGACAAGCCGTCAACACCCCGTGGGGTTCGGTTCCGTGATCACCGGGAGTAGCCACACGACATTGAGGCCTGCCGTCTTTCGGCGGCATTCAACCTGCCGCGTTCCCTGCTCAGAGCTGGGGGGCGCCAGCGACGGGACGCTGGGTAACAGGAGTCCGCGAAACGAGTGCAGTCGCTGTCGGCGGTTCCGTCCATCCACGCGCGCAGCCTCCCTCCCCGGCGGCGGCGCTCACAAAGATGGTCCTCCCCGGCGACAGCAAGCACCATGAGGGCAGGGCCTCGACGCCAGGCCCGTGCATCTCAACGCAAGCCGCCGCAACCGTCAGCCTGTGGCTTTGTTCCTGAAACCACTTGACGCCTGAATCCAGCAGTAACTCACGAGAGACAACTCTAGTCATACAGTACGGTATCCTATGCTCGATGCACGAGCGAAGCGGTGCAACGGAACGAGTGTTGGGCCCTGCGGGGCGGGTCTTTCATGATGGAGGAGTTCGACGAGTTCGTGAGATGGGAGGCCCACCCCCTGCGCTACCTCTTCGCCACCATCACGCTAATCTCAGCTCTCACCTGGCTCGGGTTCGCCGGTGACAACCTCCAGGGCTGTCGCATGTTCGGCAGCCTGTCGTTCTGCGGCGGGTGTACCTTCCGCCAGCTGTGGAAGAACAGCTGGAGCGCCAACAGCGGCAGGGGGCTAACACTGATACGACCAGTGGTTCCATTATCAGCTCAACTTAAGCAAGCTGTATTTTGTCCAAGGATCATTGAGATGTGTTACACTAGTGCTGACGATGACGTTGAGCTGAAAAGGGATCTCGCGATGCGGCCTTGGACGGAGGCGTGGTGCTGCTGCTGTTCCGCGCCGCCGCTTTCGTCGCGTGCGCGTCATTCACCGCCGCGCAAATCGTCAAGCCCATCATCGACGGCGGCAGCCGGGCAGGGGCTTACACTCGTCCACTTTTTGGCTCAATGTAAGCGCTTGGGGTGGGATAGGGGGTGCATTGAGGGGTTGTTTAGGGTGCGTCAGGGGTTATTGGGGGATGCTTAGGGTGTATTCTGTGTCAGAAACGGCTCAAATTGAGCTGAAAAGTGAACGAGTGTACGCCCCTGCAGCCGGGTGTCGGACTTCATGAACTTCCACGAGTGGTCCTTCTACTTCCTCACCCTCTTTTTCTTCTTCGCGACCGTCACCTCGCTCCGCGGCAGGGGCTTACACTCGTTTACTTCTCAGCTCAACCTAAGCCGTTGTGGTCACACCTCCCCGTGTCCCCCTGTCTAATAGACTGGGGGAAAATCATGCACCCAACGTATCCCACAAACTGTGCTTACGTTGAGCCGAAAAGTGGACGAGTGTAAGCCCCTGCTCCGCGGCGTCTGCGTGCGCGACTCCGGCTACGATCGCTACATCGGTAGGGCGGTGCAGCTTGACCCTATGGAACCCAAGTTGAAACCGCCTGGCACTATGCGCTTGAAACTAAACTGCGATATACTGCTTTCAACTTCTTCTTTCAAAATCAACTTACGCCGCTACACAGCGGCCACGCCAGCAACTGCAACCTCAGCGGCCATTGGCTCGTCACGCTCTACAGCATAGCCTTCACGCTGGCGCTAGCGTGTGATCTGCTCGTGTGGGCGGAGCTTCTGGTAGGGCCTGGCGGATTATGCTCGACACGTCATCATCCATAGTCTAGACCCTCATTTCTTGATTTGAACTGAGTGTCGGGTCTGGTATCGAAGCGAAGACGTTCGACCAATCAGATCGCACCAATCCAAACCGAGAATACGCATTGTACCCGGTACACTACAGGAGCAGTCAGCCTCTCAGCCAATCACGTTGCGAGGTATAAGGGTGACCGGTCACCCTTACACTGAGTTTAAACTGCAGCCTATGACGTGGCGAGCATCATTCGCCTGGCCCTAGCTTCTGGTATACCCCCAGTGCGTCTCGGAGACGTTCCGGGACAAGATGAGCACGCTGCTGGACCCCACGTCGCGCCTGTGCTACTTCGAGTGGAACTACCTCGTGGGCTTCATGGGCAACATCCTGCTGCTGCTCGTGGTGAGGACCAGCAGACGTTGCCCTACACCCTAAACCCTAAACCCTAAACCCTAAACCCTAAACATCCTGCTGATGCTGGTGGTGGTGAGGACCAGCAGACGTTGCCCGCCACATTATCGACACCCATTTTGAACCCTCGTTTCTTACACCCAGTCTCCGCTTTTGTCAGTTGCTGAAGGCCCTCATATGATTGGTCGAGAGGATATCGGTACGCTCTGCACCAATCATATGAGGGCCTTCAGAGAATGAATTCTGAAAGCGGAGACTGGGTTTGAGGTGAATGAACCCTCGTTTCTTGAGGTGAATGGCGTCGTATGACGTGGCGAGCAGTCTCTGCCAAGGCCCTGTCAAGTGGAGTCCACGCTGGGGCAGCTGCCGTTCCCCAAGTGCTACCTCTCGTCCCCCCTCTTCGTCGTCGCGGCTTTTGTGCTGTCGTCGTACTTGATGCACCAGGTAGGGTCCAGCTAGGTCCGAGCAAGGGCCGGTAAAGTGACCCCAGAAACAACCAGTTAACAAACTGTAAAAGTACTTTGGGGTTTAGGGTTAGTTCTTAGGGTTTTACTCTCACGAGACGACCCCCCTGATAAACCCCTGCTACCGCCCTAAACCCAAAATAAACCCCTCTTAAGTGGTAAATTCTGGGGTCACTTTACCGGCCCTTGCTCGGACCTACCAGCGGATGTTGCTCGCCACGTCACCGACCCCACATTGTACCCTCGTTACTCGAGTCAACTGGCGCTCTATGACGTGGCGAGCAAGATGTGACAGGCGCTATCAGCAGGGGCTGATGTACCGGTGGCCGTATGAGCAGATGAACTTCTTCCGGTGGCAGTCCATCGTCTACGTCAATGGCATGGGCTTACACACTTCCACATCTTTGCTCAACCTGAGCCGTTTTTGTCACTGAAACCAGCCAAGCACCACAACACATTGGACCAAAAGTGCTCACGTTGAGCTGAAAAGTGAACGAGTATAAGCCCCTAGTCAACGGCTTCTTCTTCCTGGTAAGGCGGTGCGGGTTGACCCTATGACACAGCGTTGAAAGCGCCTGGAGTTAGCACTTGAAGCTAACATATGATGATCCGCTTTCAAAGTTTGCTTTCAATTTCAACTCGCGCCGCTACATCCTGGTGTTCGGCTCGCACTTCTTCCTCAACTGGTTCCTATCCATGGTAGGGTGGTGCAGGTTGACCCTATGAAACCCATGTTGAAAGCGCGTAAACCTAAGCGCTCGAAACTAACATATGATGGACCGCCTTCAAACTTTGCTGTCAATTTTAACTTACGCCGCTACACCATGGGCCACGGCGACAAGCATAAAAAGGTCATGTCCGAGGAACACATCCCGCTTTTCGGGGGAGCCGCATAGCGAGGGAAGCTACCTTGCTGGGAAATTTTAGATTGACGGTATTTTATTGTGTTATTAGAGAGATGTTGATGGGAGGAGACCGGTTGTCCCTGCACGCGTTAATGATAGATGTGTTAGCAAGTGTCTTTGTGAGGCGACGGCACGAGGACGTGATGCGCCACGACTAGTAGGGAGGAGCGAAAATATCTTTGTAAGGTTACATGCCTGCCTCGTTGTGCGTCGTTACAACTCATGCGATGTATGGCGCCCTGTGATGCCGCCTGTACGCCGCGCTGACCTCGTGGTGGTGGTGCACCCCTTCGCCGGAAGGACACATGTAGGCCCGTCTACTACTACCCATAACTGTAAGAAACCCAAACCCTAAACTCTAACCCTAACCCAACCCTAACCCGGATTTCGAGCTGTAGTCGGCAGTCTATGTCAGGCAGTCGTCGGGCAATCACCCAAATCACTTTGGCGGCACTCAAGACCTCCCCTCCACCCCAACGATGCCGTCGTTAACGATGGAGGAGCTTCTCGCCATCCCGGGTTTGACCCGGGCGGGCGACGGCGACGAAGACAACTCGGCCAAGCGCAAGGCCGAGGAGGAGAGCTCGTCGGATGAGGGGGAGGAGGAGGAGGAGGAGGAGGGGGGGGAGGGGGGGGGCGAGGAGGCACCCAGGAAGCGCGCGAAGGCAGATGATTGGCGTCAAGCCGCCGCCGACGCCCTCGCGGCCGCCGGCCCGGTGGACCCCGGCAACTTAGTACTACACACGCTCGCGGACGGCGCCGTGATGGGCGTCGTGAAGATCCCCTCGCGTCTCGTGGGCTCCGTCATCGGGAAGGGCGGATGGGGGATCAAGATTATCGAGGGCCAGACCGGGGCGAAAATGAACTTCGAAGAGGACTCGTCTTGGAACTTGGCAGGGTTATTGAGAATAGCGACTCGAACGGACGACGAACGTGCACGCACGACTCATCTTCAGGGTGGATGCTGATGCAGACGTGCGTGGCTCGGTTCGTGGTGGAGTACTCCAGATCGTCGTATGAGCCCATTGGGCGGGCATGGGCACCCCGAGTGTGCTTTTTCGCCCGTTCAACGTGGTCGAGTTGTTGTTCTCAGTGACCCTTCTGTTTGGGGGAGCCCACGCGCGACGTGGAGGTCGAAGGCACGCCCGCGGCGGTGGTCACGGCGTGCCGGCTCATCAGAGAACAGATCGAGAAAGAGGTGGGGCTGTTGTTTTCCCACCTGTCTCTTTGCGCCGGAAGGCTTCGATCCTGCCTCAACCAAGCCGTGGGGACCCAGACCAGGGGGTTACACTCGTCCACTTCTCAGCACAACCTGAGTCATTTCTGACACTCAACACATCCCTTAAACGCCTCAACATCCCCTCCATCCCCCCGTTAAACACTCCCTGAACACCCCCTAAATACCCCTTGTCCCACCAAAGGCGCTTACGTTGAGCTGACAGGTGGACGAGTGTAACCCCTGACCCAGACGCGGGCTCGCTTCGCTCTCTCCTCCCTGTCTGACCTATAACAAAGCACGTGTGGGTGCCAGCTCCCTAACAGGGGCTTACACTCGTTCCCATTTCAGCTCAACTTGAGCTCTTTTGTCCACCATATAACCCGACTTAACTCATGAATGTGCCCTGGAGTTGCTCAAGTTGAGCTCCAACGTGAACGAGTGTAAGCCCAGCTCCCTACCCCGGGGACGACGCCGATGAGCCCGAGGCGCGCAACAAGATATTCGTCCCGCAGGAGCTCATCGGACTGGTCGTGGGCAGGGGCTTACACTCGTCCACTTTTCAGCTCAACTTAAGCCGTGTTGGTCACACCTCCACGTGTCCCCCTGTCTAATAGACTGGGGGGAAATCATGCGCCCAGCGTATCTCACAAAAGGTGCCTACGTTGAGCAGAATAGTAGACGAGTGTAAGCCCCTGGTCGTGGGTAATAAGGGGCGCACCATCAAGGCAGGGGCTTACACTCTTCCACTTTTCAGCTCAACCTGAGCCGTTTTTTGTCATTGACCCCGCCCACAGACACAGAGTATCCCACAAAACGTGCTTACGTTGAGCCGAAAACACTCGTCCACTTTTCAGCTCAACCTCAGCCGTTTCTTGTCATTGACCGACCCCGCCCACATACAAAGAGTATCCCACAAAACGTGCATGGGTTGAGGCGAAAAGTGGACGAATGTAAGCCCCTGCATCGAGGCCATCACCAAGCTCAGCGAAGCCAAGTTTATGAACCTCATAGAGGTGGGACTGAGTCAATGTCAATAATGCTTGCCGCCTCATTCACCACGGTTCAAACCCTCGTCTAGAAGAGTCTTGTAAGTGTTACACTGAGTATCTCATATTGTCATACATGGCGCCTGGTTTATGAGTGTCGCATAAGTGCATAAGTGTTATGACAAAGTTTCTGGAGCTATAAATTTTCGGGCCCTTGCTCAAAAAGAAATCAACCCAAGTTTCTTGAGTCAAAAGACGACACCACGCCGTACAATTGATATGCCGTCTTTCGACTCAATAAGCTTGAGTTGAAGTCTTTGAGCAAGGGCCCGAAAATGTATGGCTTCAGTCACTTGCTCAAATAAAATTGGCTTTCTGACGTTGCGAGCATGGTGCGCTTGGCCCTACCTCGGGGAGGTGGACACGGGAATGTTCGCGGTTATTAGCGGTACCAACGAGGCGGTGGCAAAGGCGAGCTTGATGGCAGGGACGAGTAAATAACTCATAACGCTCGCCACTCTGTGGCAGATGAGGTTGGTTCAATAGGCCGAGTTCGGTATATCGCTTCTCGCGGCGAGCGCTGACGATTTGTCCGCCACTGTGTATGGGCATTCAGCCTGGCGCCTGATTTCCTGCGCGGAGCGCTGACGCTTTGTCCGCAGCTCTGTATGGGCATTTCACCCAGGCGATGTACCGTACCGAAATCGGCCTATTGCTATTTTTTGGCTGATTGGGTTAGTTCACACTCACCGCGTGAGCGGCTTGGGGCTCACTGAATGTTAGCAAAGCAAATTAATGTTTGCTCGCCACCTGTTCCACCACGTTTCGCGACCCTCGATAGTTGAGTTAAACGGCATCGTGTGACGTGGCGAGCAAACTCCATGTTTGTTGGCCCGAGGTGCTTGCCACTTTATAGTACACCTCGGTTTGAACCCTGGAGCACTGAGGTAAAAGGCATCGCCTGACTTGGCGAGCATTGTCTGGGGATCTAAATGGGAGGTTTACAGCAGGGTTTTGATCGTTAGACTTGAAGTATAAGACGGACGAATGTATTGTTTGCCGGGCCTGGAGTGCAGGTGAACACGCTGCTGGGACACGCATCGCACAAGGAGTCTGCGTACGAGTACGGGCGGTCGCTGGTGGAGCAGATTGAGGGGTTCGCGCACGAGTTGGAGTTGGAGAAGGTAGGGCAGAGCAGGTTGATCCTACGAGTCCCAACTCATAACCGTTTGGAACTAAGCGCTTTGAACTAAAGTGTGATATACAGCTTTCAACTTTTGGTCTCAAATGCAACTTGCGCCGCTACAAGAAGGAGGCGGCCGAGCCGGGAGCGAAGGAGAAGAGGCTGGCGGCGTCGGCGGCGGAGGCAGAGGCGGAGGCAGTGCCGGCAGCGAGCTGGGGTAGGGTCACGGATACCCTAAACTCTAAACCCTAAACCCACAACTCCAGGGTGTGGTTACCCAGTGCACTAGCTGGGGGCCTATAATGACAAGCAAATGCACAGTCCCTTAGCTTTGTTTTCAAAAACATCATACTGTGGAGTCGAGTCATCCAACGCACTATGAACCCTCGTTTGTCGAGTTCAATGACATCCTGTGGTGTTGCAAGCACCATTGACCTGGCCTGCGTCATCCACCGCATTGTACCCCCCTTAGAAACCCTCGCAGACTGAGTTCATGGACAACTTCCTATAACGCGGCGAGAGTTACTCACCTAGCCCGCGTCATCCACGGCGATGGAAACCCTTTTGTGGGTTGTGAGTTGGGTGTCGGCCTACTACGCAGATCAGCTGGGGGGGTCAAACGGGGATCCGAATTTGGTTGAATTAATAGACGGTCGCTCATATGAATTACAGCGTAGATCAGCCTCCCTTTCACGGGAGCTGAAAATTGTATGGGCGAGGGTGTGGTAACTAAAAGATCTTGACCAGACCGCGCCACGCGCCATTCCCATTTGAACCCCCCGACAAAACTGCGTAGTATAATGTGGCGGGCGTTACTGAGCTGGCCCTGGATTGGGGCGCGTGGAGGACGGTGGTGACCGCGCACCCCGACGGGTCGGAGGTGATGTGCTTCGTCAACACCCAGACGGGCGTCATGCAGTTCGACCAACCGCTGCTTGAGCAGAATGCGCCGGAGCCAACCTTGCATGATAAAGTTCGTCAGACCATTTGGACACTTAGCAACAACTAGTACTAAGTCGTCCAAATGAAGTGTGCTGATTGGTCGAGCGGGACGAGTTAGCACTAAGTCTCACTAAGTGTCTAAGTGGTTTCACGCACTTTGTTATCATAGTTGCAGAATGACCAACCGCTGCTTGAGTAGAATGCGCCTGAGCTAACCTTGTTATTCACATCCACGCACATTCATTTATACTAGCGCATACAGCTCGCGCTAAACGACAGTGAATCTCCAGCGGTAGCGGCAGGTGATGGTTGGGGATTTGTGTACATGACCAGATCCGCGAGTCAATAACGATCTTGGACGGGCCAAATCACAATGGCCGAACACACTGTCAGACTGTTTGCTCATACAAACCACGAACACGCCTTGGCTTCCACGC
>Ga0307488_10003149_pt1 | contig 13847 bp, 15 predicted proteins | sample SB02metaG_FD_202248 | JGI IMG/M metagenome (GOLD analysis project Ga0307488, IMG submission 202248) | Sea-ice brine microbial communities from Beaufort Sea near Barrow, Alaska, United States - SB 0.2 | ecosystem: Environmental > Aquatic > Marine > Coastal | place: USA: Alaska | collected... | reverse complement strand
TACCTTTTCAACCTTTGATTTGTTTCATGCCGGGCATGTGAAGATGCTGGAAGAAGCAAAACGTCAGTGTGATTATTTAATCATTGGCTTGCAGTTAGATCCTTCAATTGATCGCCCTGAGAAAAATGGACCTTCACAGTCGATTGTAGAGCGTTATATTCAGCTCAAAGGATCTAAGCATGTAGATGAAATTGTACCCTACGTATCGGAACAAGATTTAGAAGATATTTTACGTTCTTTTAAATTAGATGTTCGAATTATTGGCGACGAGTACAAGGAAAATAACTTTACAGGAAGAACGTATTGCGAAGAAAAGGTAATCGAAATCTATTACAACACTAGAGATCATCGATTTTCTTCGAGTGGACTTAGAAAGGAAGTGAAATCAGTAGAATATAAATAAGAAATGAATATTACAGTTATAGGATCCGGATATGTTGGACTCGTCTCAGGAGCTTGTTTTGCAGAGATGGGAAACAGAGTTACTTGTGTAGATATAAACCCCGTTAAGATTGAAAAATTAAATAAAGGGATTATTCCTATTTTTGAACCTGGTTTAGAGACCATGGTGTTAAAAAATGTAAAAAATAAAAACTTGTCTTTTACAAGTGAGTTAGATAAGGCTTTGCACAATTCTGAAATAGCTTTTATAGCGGTTGGAACTCCTATGGGAGATGATGGTTCAGCTGATTTACAATATGTACTAGCTGTAGCCAGGTCTATAGGGCAGTCGATGCAAAAAAGATTGATTGTGGTAGATAAATCTACGGTACCTATCGGAACCGCTGATAAAGTAAAGGCAACCATTCAAAAGGAGTTAGATACCAGGAATTCTGATTTACAGTTTGATGTGGTTTCGAATCCTGAATTTTTAAAAGAGGGAGCTGCTATTGCAGATTTCATGAAACCAGATCGAGTAGTGATAGGAACTGATTCTGATTATGCTACAGAGAAAATGAAACAACTATATCATCCTTTCTGTATATTAAGAGATCGTTTCATATCTATGGACATCCGTTCTGCTGAAATGACCAAGTATGCAGCCAATGCAATGCTGGCCACCAAAATATCATTTATGAATGAAATTGCCAATATTTGTGAAAAGGTAGGGGCAGATGCCAATCAAGTAAGAATTGGAATTGGTTCAGATCAGCGTATTGGATACAGTTTTATTTATCCTGGTGCGGGTTATGGAGGTTCTTGTTTTCCAAAAGATGTAAAAGCATTGACGAAGATAGCCAAAGAAAACGGCTACACTGCACAATTAATCACTGCGGTAGAAGAAGTAAATGATGCACAAAAATTAGTAATTGCTCAAAAAGTTGTAAAACGTTTTGGAGAAGATCTAACTGGGTTTACTTTTGGTGTTTGGGGCTTGGCCTTTAAGCCAGGAACCGATGACATGAGAGAAGCACCAGCCATTTATGTAATTAAGGAATTAGTGAGTAGAGGGGCTAAAATAAAAGCCTATGACCCGAAGGCGATTGATGAAGCAAAAGAGCATTACTTGAAAGGAGTTCAAAATATAACATATGTAACATCGAAGTATGATGTTTTAAAAGATTCGGATGCACTGGTATTACTTACTGAGTGGAAAGAGTTTCGTTCGCCAGATTTTGAGGAGATGAGGACACAATTGAAAACGCCTGTTATTTTTGATGGACGTAATCAGTATAATACATTTAGCCTCGAGAAAAAAGGATTTGAATATTATCAAATAGGAAAAATTAAATGAAAATATTAGTTACTGGCGCAGCTGGATTCATTGGGTTTCATACCTGTTTAAAATTAGTGAACCAAGGTCATGATGTTTATGGTATTGACAACATCAACGATTATTATGATCCTAAACTAAAGTTTGATCGATTAAAAGAATTAGGGTTTAATCAAGCTGAAACGAAACTGTTTAAAAATGAAGTTCAAAGTGCTAAATTCAATTCTTTACGATTCTCTAGAATAGATCTAATTGATCATGAAAGTATTGATAATTTATTTAAGCAAGAGAAATTTGAAGTAGTTTGTAATCTAGCAGCTCAAGCGGGAGTAAGATATTCCATAGAAAATCCAAAAGCGTATATAGATAGTAATATCTCAGGGTTTTTAAACATTCTTGAAGGATGTCGAAACCATAAAGTAAAGCATTTGGTATATGCGAGTAGTTCTAGCGTATATGGAGAAAATAAAAAAGTACCTTTTGAAACAACTGATAATGTAGATCATCCAATTAGTTTATATGCTGCTACAAAAAAGAGTAATGAATTAATGGCCCATACGTATGGACATTTGTATGGATTTAAAACTACGGGATTACGTTTTTTTACAGTCTATGGACCTTGGGGAAGGCCGGATATGGCTTATTACTTATTTGCAGATGCAATTTCAAATGATAAACCTATTAAAGTATTTAATAATGGTCAGATGGAGCGTGATTTTACTTACATAGATGATATTGTAAATGGTATTACTAAAATCATTGAAAAGAATATTGACTCAAGAGAACATTATAAAATATATAATATTGGTAATAACAAAACTGAAAGTTTACAGGATTTTATAGAAACTATTGAAGTTGCTATGGGGAAGAATGCAATTAAAGAAATGTATCCAATGCAGCAAGGAGATGTTCCTAAAACATTTGCAGATGTGAATGAATTGATTAATGATTATCATTATCATCCATCAACTTCAATTCAAGAAGGAATTAACCGGTTTACAGATTGGTATAAAGCTTATTCAGTTGAGTAGAAAATTAATATTTAAAAATTTTGGTTTTTTGAGTATTACTCAAATTATCAATATGTTCCTGCCATTTTTTTTGTACCCCTTTTTTATTACGAAATTTGGGATGACAGAATACGGGATGTATATCTTTATTCAAACTTTGTTTTCTTTTGTGATTCCTATTGTTTCGTTTGGATTAAATTCTCTTTTAGTGAAATATGTTTCTCAATCTCAAGTTGATTCCTCCTTTAACAAAGATATATCTTCAAGTATAATTTTAAGGGTTATATCTTTTGTGATAGTATACCCTATCTCTTTAGGGGTGATACTCTATTTTAAAAAGGATGTTGATTTGTTACTTATTTTCTCTTGTTCATGGATTCTTATTCATGAACTATTGAATCCCACTTGGTTCTTTTTAGGTGTTGAAAAGTTGAAAACGGTTACGACTTTTAATTTTGTTAATAGAAGTGTATTTGCAATTGTTATTTTATATCTGATTCAATTTAAAGTTGATGTTTATACTATTCCCCTTCTTAATGGAATTTTGTTTTTGATTCTAGATGTTGTTCTATTGATAATTTTCTTTAAAAAATATTTGATGGAATATAGGTTTATTTATGATTTTAAGTCATTACAAAGCGTTCTTAGTAGTGGGGGACAATTATTAATTACATCATTTGCTGGATTAGTAAAAGATAAACTGAATTCTTATATAATTGGTGCTTACATTGGTTATGAAGAATTAACGCTTTATGATTTATTAGATAAGATTTTTGCTGGGATGTCTAATTTATTTTACTCATTTTCTAGTGCAATGTTTCCTAGATTTCTTAAAGATCGAACTAAGGTTTTTTCAGTGTTTTATTTTTCTATTCTCATTGCATGCCTATTTTCAGTGATATTATATTTTGCCTTTCCATATTTGATAGAAATTATGAATGTAAATATTAATATTATGAATTTTAATCAAGTTATAATATTGTTTAGCTTAATTTTAATACTTCGTCACATTAGCAATTTTTATGGGAATGTTGTTTTAGTTAATCTTGGGAAATTAAAGTTCTTGGCATTTAATACTATGCTAAGCGCAATTTTATTTGTAAGCGTTGTTTTTGTTTTTTACTTAATCGATAAGATTAATGTTTTCAATCTATTGTTAGCGATGTTCTTATCTTTGTTGTACGAGTCACTTGGTCGATTGTTTTATTTAAAAAAAAGTCAAATATGAAATGGTTTTCAAATATAATAGCCAAATTTAGAAATTTAAATTCTAGAGACAAGAGATTTGGTCGTAATAGTGTCATTAGTAATAGCACTTTTGGGGTTAAAAGCTATGTGAATTATAATTCAATTATTGCCAATTGTAAAGTTGGAAATTATTGTAGTATTGGTCCAAATTGTGTCATTGGATTAGGGAATCACCCAGTTGATTTTGTTAGTTCATCTTCTTTTTTTTATCAAACAGGAAACCTTCACTATACGAAAGAACAACTGGATGTTAATATAGGACATGATGTATGGATTGGAGCTAATACAACAATATTGAATGGAGTACACATCGGTACTGGCGCAATAATTGGCGCAAATACTTTAGTTAATAGGAATGTTCCTCCATATGCAATTTATGGAGGTGTGCCGGCTAGACTTATAAAACATCGTTTTTCACCAGAAATTATTGAAAAATTATTAACATTAAAATGGTGGGAATTAGATGAAAATTTATTATTATCTAAATCTAGCTTAATGAATAATATTGAAAGTTTCTTAGAAGAATTTGAGTATGAAGTATAGTTTTATTACAGCCACATACAATAGAGCACATAAATTGGTAGACTTGATTGAACATATGAATAATATTTCATATGACTCTTTTGAATGGATTGTAGTTGATGATGGATCTTCTGATGGTACTTCTGAGGTGTTTACTTCAGCTGTACTAGATTCAAGAATTGATTTCAAATATTTTAAACAAGAGAACTCAGGAAAACATGTAGCATTGAACACAGCAATTGATAAATCGAATGGGGAGTGGCTGATAGTTTTAGATTCAGATGATTATTATATTCCTGAATGTTTAATAGAACTTGATTTGATTACTTCAAAAATAAGTCCAGCTATTGCAGGGATTACTACCTTAACTATGGATACTAAGGGGATTATAACTGGAGATAAATTTCCAGAGGACTATCAAGAAGATTATTTTTTCAATTTGATGTCAGAAAATAACATTAAAGGCGATAAAACTTTTATATATAAAGCAGCAATTTTAAAGTTATTTAAATTTCCTGTTTTTGAAAATGAAAACTTTCTTCCAGAATCAATAGTTATCAATAGAATTTCATTAAATTATAAAAACGCATTTGTTAATATTCCATTAGAAATTATAGATTATCAACCGGATGGTTTAAGTGCAAAAATGAAAATAATTTCAAAGAAAAACCCATTAGGGACCTCATTGAGATATCAAGAGTTATTGGTGCAAAAAATAAAATTCTCTGATAGAATTAAGTTTAAATATTTAGCGTTTAAATATGCGAATTTGGTTAAAACAGATTCCGAGTTTATAAACCAATCTCCAAGTTATGAAAAAATGATTTTTAGACTGTTATTATTTCTAAATAAACTTAAATGAAGAAAAAAGTAGCAATTTATATTGATAACCTTAATGGAGGTGGTGCTGAAAAGGTTCTAATTAATTATTTAAAAAGTTTTGATTATAATACATTTGAGGTAACTTTATACTTAATAATGTATGAAGGAGTCTATCTTACTGAAATCCCTTCAAATGTTAATGTTAAATATTTTTTTAAAAAAAGTATATTAGGTAATATATTTACCAGAATACTTAGGCGATTATTTTCCTATTGGCCTTATCTGTATTATTTATTTTTTATTAAAAAGTGTGATGTTGAGATTGGATTTCGAGAAGGTTTCTCCACAGATTTAATGTTTTATAGCCCATTTGATACTAAGAAAATCACTTTTTTGCATACCAATATTCAAACGCACCATCTTTGGTACTTAAACAAGTCTAAATACATTCAAAAATTAAATTTATTAGACACGATTATTTGTGTTTCAAATTCAGTAAAAAAATCCCTTCTAGAGGTGAATTTAAGTTTAGATGAAAAATGTAAGGTTATTTATAACCCCATTGATTTTAATGATGTTCAAGCTAAACTTGATGAAATAAATCCAATCTCCTTAGATGATTATAAATTGAGATTTGTTACAATAGGTAGACTTGATCAATGGAAAAATCAAAAATTGTTAATAGAAAGTTTAGCCAGTTTAAAGAATATTCTTCCTAATTTTATATTATTTATTATTGGGGATGGTCCAGAAAATACAAACCTTAAATCTTTGGTTGTAAAGTTAAGACTATCCAAACACATTTTTTTTACAGGTTTTGTAAAAAACCCTTTAAAGTATCTTAATGGTTGTGAGTATTTTCTTTTCTCATCAAAGTATGAAGGTCTACCAACTGTGATTATTGAAAGTTTATATGCACGAAAAAAAATACTATCTACTTATTGTAATGGTGCTGAAGAGATTTTACGTAATGGTAAATATGGGTTGTTATCAAATAATTCAATTGAAGAATATTCTAAAGGAATTTTGAAATTAATTGATAGTGATTTAAATCTAGCTGAATCTTGGAACTCATCCGATTATTCGATGAGTAAGCAAACAGAATTAGTGAAACAAATTATTCTTGAAAAATGAATTCACTTAAGACCTTTGATTACATAATTTTGTTTGTTTTATGTGTTTATTTCATCTTATTTAAATCTGAAGTAAACGATAGTGATATTAGTTTTTTTATTTTTCTTAATGTTCTGATTTTTACAAGAATACTTTTGATTGTTTTAAGGAAATATGGGTTTAATTCTGTTTTTGTTTTCTTCATTTTTAATTTTGGCGTATTTCTCTATTCAAGGGTTTTTTTAGACTTTTTAGGCTTTATTGATTTTGGATGGGCAGATAAATGGAATTACTTTGAGTTTAGTAATAGTGTTAAATTTGAGCTTCTATTTTTATTAGGATTTAGTTTTCAATTGATATTTATTGGATATAATTTACCGATAAAATCTAGTATTAAGCCGGTTCGTTTATCGAATTTACCAAGACTAGAATCATATGCTAAAAATATATTTCTACTCTCTTGTCCTAGCTTAATTTATAAATATTTTTTGCAATTTAAATTTGTTCTTGCTAATGGATATCTATCTTTATATAATGGGTCAATTCAATCTTTAAAATATCCTATTTGGACATATGGAAGTGGGTTTTTAGTTGAAATGTCATTTGCCATATTCCTAGCCTCGATGCCCAAAAAAAGAACATATGTAATTTATTCATCAATTTTTATGTTTTTACAAATTCTTGATGTTTTAAAAGGGGGTAGGTCAAAGCTTTTTCTTCCATTGATGTTTGTTATTTGGTTTTATTATAAATTTTACGGTAAATCAATTCGTGTTAATCTACTAAAACTTTCTTCTTATGGAGTTGCTCTAATTTTGGTTTCTCAAGCTCTTTTGATATTTCGAGATTCTGATAATGTAGCTTTTGATTTGGATTCTTTTTCCAGTTTATTTGTTTATTTTTTTCAGCAACAAGGCGTTTCTATATTAGTACCTGGATACTTAATTCATTATAGAGCTGAATTTGTTAATGAGTCATTGCCATATATATTATACCCTCTAGATTTATTTGATAAATTTTCTGAACAAAGTCTCGAATATGTTGAAAATACTTTGAGTCTAGGATCCAAGTTAACTTATTTTCTTTCTCCAGGAGATTATTTAGGCGGACAAGGTATTGGTTCAAGTTATCTTGCAGAACTCTTAGATTTGGGCTACTTGGGGGTTTTTATGGGAAGTTTAGTTTTAGGGTTTCTTATAAAACAGTTTGATAAATCAATTATATCTACTAGATATTTAGTGTTTTTGTCTTATATACTTTTTGAAAGTATAGTTTATATGCCAAGAGCATCTTTTTTTCCGTCGTTAAAAGTCATATTAGGTGCCTCTGTTTTTTATTTAGTATATAAACTTTTAAGAAAAAAAAATTTTGAAAGAAATTAGTTTAATTGTTCCAACTATTGGTAAGTTTGAATCCGTAATTCAATTACTGAACTCTGTCGAGTCAGCTGAAGGCTTTGGAGATATTGAGGTTATTATTATTGACCAAAATTTAAATTCTAAACTTAAGGATTATGTTTATTTGGAGTTTAATAATTTAAATATTATTTATTTAAAAAGCTCAATAAAAGGTTTGTCTAAAGCGAGGAACAAAGGTTTACTTCATGCGAATGGAGATGTAATTGTTTTTAGTGATGATGATGTTGTTTATAAAACCGATTACTTTTTAAACTTGTTAATTATTGAAAATAAGAATCCATCTACTGATGTTTTTATAGCAAAATTGTTGAATATTGAAAATGATGAGTTTTATACTTCACCACCTGATCCATTGTATTTCTCTAATGGATTAATTAACTACATGTCTTGTTGCAGTGTTACATTGAATGTTAGGAAAGAATCTATAATCAATTTTAATCAAGAATTGGGAGCAGGTGAATATTTTGGTGCCTGTGAAGATTCTGATTTTGTTTTACAATTATTTCGCAATAAAGTTAAGTTTAATTTTTTTGAAGAATTAATTGTTCGACATCCTAAATTTGTTAAAAATCAACAGGAATTTAGTCGCATAAAAAACTATTCTTTAGGTTTTGGTGCCTTTTATAAAATTCAGATTAAAAAAGGAGGAGTTTATCAAATGTATTTTATTAAATCATTTCTTATCCTTCTGATCCGATCTTTTGGCGGTATGATATTAGACCCTAAAAAATCTAAATATTACTATTATTCATTTATTTATAAACTTAAAGGTTATTTAAAATACTCTGATGATAATTTATAATTTATTAGCATTTAAAAAAAATAATTCTGGCGCTGGAAAATTCGCGTTAAATTCTCTTAGCTATTTATCAAATTTTGACGATAGCGTGATAATACTAACTCATTTAACACCTACTGATTTTTCTATTGCTTTCGATGATTTCAACGATTTTGATAGATTTAAATTTATTCAATTTAAATTCTGTAAAAACCCTATTCTGAGAATCGCTTTTGAAACCGTATTTTTGACATTATATCTTAAATTTAAATTCACTAAGGGAATATTTTATTGTCCAATTCCTTTTTTTAGCTTTTTAAAGTGGAGAAGTTTTAAATATATTTCTACAGTACATGACCTTACTCCCTTTAGAGTTGGCAATAAATACGGCATTGTTAAACAGACATATGTAAAATGGATAACTAAAGCATCAGTATATTTTTCGGATAAAATTATTACTGTTTCTGAATTTTCAAAGAATGAATTAATTTCTTTTTTCAGTGAAAGAATAGTCAATATTAATGTACTTTATAATGTTATTCCTTATTCGGAAGAAGAATTTATTCCTATCAAGAATAAGGTTTTATTCTTTGTAGGCAATATACACGAAGGTAAAAATTTAGTTAGGTTGATTGACGGTTTTGAACTATTCTGTGATAAATATGATGATTCATATGAATTGCATTTAATTGGTAAAAGAGAATATAATAGTGATGTTGTTTTCCGAAAAGTCAAAAATTCTAAGCGTCACAATAAAATCATGCTTAAAGGATTTGTTTCCAAAAAAACTCTATTAGAGTATTATAAAAAATCTAGTGGAATGGTTTTTCCTTCAATAAATGAAGGTTTTGGGATACCTATTATTGAAGCATTAAAGTATAAATGCCCTATGTCTATAGCAAATTATTCTGTTTTTCCAGAAGTTGCCGGTGATTGTGCATTTTATTTTGACCCATATAATATAAGAGAAATTGCAGATTCAATGAATCAACTAATAAATGATAAAGAAAGATTAAATTGCAAAATATCTCTATATGAGTCCCAGTTGAAGAAATTTGCAGTTAATATTAATAAATTTAAAGAAATTATTTATCAAAATGACTAATCCATTGATTTCAGTAATAATGTCTGTTTATAATTCAAAAGAGTATTTAAATGAGGCTATAGACAGTGTCTTGTCTCAAACTTATTCGAATTTTGAGTTTTTAATTTGTGATGATTTTTCAACTGATAATTCATTAGATATAATTGAGAGTTATGCTAAGAAAGACAATCGTATAAAGATATTTAGAAATAATGAAAATAAAGGGCTACCATTTAATTTAAATCATCTAATTCGTTATTCTAAGGGTGATTTTATAGCAAGAATGGATGCTGATGACATTTGCTTTAAAAACAGGTTTGAAGTCCAAATTAACTTTCTTTTAATTAATTCAGAAATTGATGTTCTTGGGTGTTTTACTGAAGAATTTAATTATCTAGGTAATATTAAAATTAAAAAATATCCTATTTCTAAAAATGAAGTTTTTAAAAAGATATCATGTATTTCACCCGTTTCACATCCAACTGTTGTTTTTAGAAAAAGAGTTTTTGAAAATTTAGAATATAATCCTTCCCTAAAAAGAGGTCAGGATATTGATCTGTGGTTTAAGGTTCTTGAAAGAGGAATGATTATATCTAATGTTAGTCAAGTGTTGTTAAAATTTCGTTTAGGAGATAATTTTAAGAAAAGAAGAAATTTAAGTAAAAATCTACTTGAGTTTAAAATATATTTTAAAGGTACTTTTAGACTTAAAGGTTTTTCAATTGCGTTATTATGCCCAATAATTAGACTGTTTGGTGTCGTTTCGCTTAAATTCTTAATGATTGATCCTAATAAATTAAATGTCAGAAAAATTATTAATTAATTTTTGGCTACATAAAAAGAAATTTAAATTAGCAACAATAAAAGTTGGTACAGTTAGGTTTGAAAAAAAAGAGGTTAAAAAATTTTATAATTTAGCAGATTATTTTGTATTAATGAGGAAGAAAAAAATAAATACATCTTTATATTTTAATCCAATACACAAAAGACATATCGAGTATTTTAACTATACGAAAGTATTGGCAGATGAGTATGACTTGAGTCTTTCTCATGGCGAAGATCAAAATAATAATACAATTCCAGAAAGACCAATCTGTGATCAAATAGGAATTACCCTAGTTGATGGATCAGATGATAAAATACGATTTAGCAGCTGGTTGTTAAAAAATAAAAAAATATGAAAAAAATATTAGTCACTGGAGGCATCGGTTATATTGGTTCACATGTAGTTGTCGAATTGCAAAACAATGGGTTTGAAGTAGTCATTATAGATGATTTGTCAAATTCCTCCTTAGACATATTAGATCGTATTTTTGAAATTACTAGTAAAAATTTGCTGTTTGAGAAAATTGACTTAAAAGAAAAAAAGTCTGTTGTTGATTTTTTTAAGAGACACTATGATATTGATGGTATAATTCATTTTGCTGCCTCCAAAGCTGTTGGCGAGAGTGTAAATAATCCTTTAAAATATTATGAAAACAATATACATTCTTTAGTATATTTATTACAAGAAATAAATAAGTTATCTTCTAAGAAACTTATTTTTAGCTCTTCTTGTACTGTTTATGGACAAGCAGATGAATTACCAATTACAGAGCAAGCGCCTATTAAAGAACCTGAGTCCCCATATGGAAACACAAAAAAAATTGGTGAACAAATAATTAGAGATACTTGTAAAGTAAATGGTTCTCTAAATACTATTGCTTTAAGATATTTTAATCCTATTGGGGCACATGAATCTGCACTTATTGGGGAATTACCCATCGGAACTCCTCAGAACTTAGTACCCTTTGTAACACAAACTGGAATTGGGCTTCGAGAAAAACTTTCTATTTTTGGAAATGATTATGCAACAACAGATGGAACTTGTATTAGAGACTATATTCACGTGGTAGATCTTGCAAAAGCACATGTAATCGCAATGAATCGATTACTTGATGAAAAAAATACAGAAAACTTTGAAGTTTATAATATTGGAACTGGAAAAGGTTCCTCTATATTAGAAGTTGTAAATACTTTTGAAGAGGTAAGCGATGTGAAATTAAAATACTCTTTTGTTGAAAGACGGGCTGGAGATATCATATCAGCATATGCTGATACAACTAAGGCTAATAAAGTTCTTGGATGGGAAGCAGAACTCACATTAAAAGAGGCTTTAGCATCTGCTTGGGAATGGGAAAAAAATAGATAATATGATTTTTACAGAAATACAAAAATATATAGAGGCTATAGGTTTTACTATTATCTCTAAAGATTTTGATAGACCTTGGGGAGGGTTTTTAGTAATTGATGAAACCCAAGCACAAGATTTTTCAAATATATTTTTTAAAGGATTAGATATTAACACTCTAAAAATTGATGGAAAATTAAGTCCTAAAATTCTCATTGTAAAGCCAAAAGCTCGATTGTCTTGGCAATACCATAACAGACGGGCTGAGATTTGGCAGGTATACAAAGGTTCTGCGGGTATTATTAAAAGTGATACAGATGTTGAAAACGAAATGAAAGTCTATAACAAAGGAGATCCAAATTGTTTTAAAAAAAGGGGAAAGACACCGCTTAATTGGTTTAGATAATTTTTCTGTTGTGGCAGAAATCTGGCAGCATACCGATGCTAACAACCCTTCAGATGAAGACGATATTATACGAGTACAAGACGATTTTGGAAGGTAAAAAAAATAAAATAGGATGAGTAAGAAAAAAGAAATAATTGTATCAGGATATTTTAATCCAATACATAAAGGACATATTGAGTATTTTAACAATGCGAAAGAATTGGCAGATGAGTTGTTTGTGATTGTAAATAGTGATCATCAAAGAGCCTTAAAAGGGTCAAAAGAGTTTCAGAAAGAAGCAGAACGTGTTTTTATTGTTTCTAATATAAAATCAGTAAACCATTGTGTTTTGTCTATAGATCAAGACAGAACCGTATGTAAAACCATTGAAAAAATTGCGCTAGACTTTGGTGCTGACTATGATTTGAGTTTTGCCAATGGAGGAGATCAAAATAATAATACCATTCCAGAGAGATCTATCTGTGATCAAATGGGAGTTACTTTAGTTGATGGATTGGGTGATAAAATACAGTCTAGTAGTTGGTTGCTAAAAAACTAAATTTTTTTGGTTACATTTGGTTTAGAATTTAATTTTAACACACATGCCATTCGATATTAGATCTTCAAAGAAGGCAGGAAAAAGATCCAAAAGAGGTCCGGCAAAAAAAGAAGGGCCTTCCATCAAGGAAAAGATGGAAATGCGCTATGAAAAAGTGTTGGATGATCTACTAGTAAATCAAGAAAAACTTACAAAAACAGAACGGGTAAAACTCTTGGTAACCCTTTCTAATTACATCTTCCCCATAACAAAGTCTGTAAGAGACAAATTTACGCTAGAAAAATTAAAAGAGAAAAAAAAAGATCTTTTTAATCAGGACTCAGATTCCACCAGATAATATTTAAAGAAAAAAGAGAAGCAATTGAATTATAAAGAAATCTTATTTTTTGTTGCCAAATCTCTAACAATTTCTTTAGAAGAAAAAAACAGAGCTGAAATAGAGATCATGCTCAAAACAACGGATATGGATTGGGAAGCAGTGGTTAAAGTAAGTACCAGTCATTATGTCTTTCCGGCATTGTATTGTAATTTTAAAAAAGCTGATTTCTTAAAATACCTTCCTGTTGATTTGGTTGCGTATATGAAACACATAACCGATTTAAATAGAGATCGGAATACAAAAATCCTTGAACAAGCACAAGCACTAAACAGCCTATTATTAGAGAATAACATCACTCCTGTATTTTTAAAAGGAACAGGGAACTTATTAGTAGGAATCTATGATGATATTGCCGAGAGGATGGTGGGGGACATTGATTTTATCTTCTCAAAAGAAGACTATCCAAAAGCCGTATACATCTTAAAAGCGTTTGGGTATGGGAATGTATCAAAGAATACCTATCATTTTCCTGAGCATAAACATTACAGAAGACTTCAAAAAGAGCATTCAATAGCAGCCATAGAGATTCATAAAGAACTTTTAATAGAAAAGTACGCCAACGAATTTAATTATACTTTTGTAGAAAAAGACATTCAGGTAGTACACGGGGTTCGAGTTTTGAGTTATGCAAACAAATTAAACCTA